>Ga0315550_1001123_pt1 | contig 16616 bp, 16 predicted proteins | sample SalMarSW160190MG_2_FD_203100 | JGI IMG/M metagenome (GOLD analysis project Ga0315550, IMG submission 203100) | Salt marsh sediment microbial communities from the Plum Island Ecosystem LTER, Massachusetts, United States - Salt Marsh Sediment SW1601-90 ... | reverse complement strand
GTTCAGGGTGTGCCTCGTAGGCTGCTTGCAGGACTCGTTGACGATGGGTATACACAGTTTCCGCCAGGCCGTGATGGACCATTGCCGGTGTCATCAACGCCAAACCATTGTGATAATGCTCGTGGTTGTACCAGTGGATGAAATCACGCGCCCATCCACGGGCGTGATCCTGGGACTCGAACCGATCAGGATAGTCGGGCCGATACTTCATCGTTTTGAACTGGGCCTCGGAGTACGGGTTGTCGTCGGGCGTGTGTGGTCTGGAAAAGCTCTTGGCGACTTCCAGATCGGTCAGCAACTGGCCGACGCTCTTCGATTTCATCGGGCTACCTCGATCTGCATGAAGCGCCAGTTGGTCAGCAGCGATCTTCTCCTTGGCACAGGTAGCTATGATCAGATCTTTGGCCAAGTCGCCCGACTCGCACTCGGCGATCATCCAGCCAACCACGTAGCGGCTAAAGATGTCGAGAATGACGTACAGGTAGTAGCAAATCCACGGGAAAGGCCCTCTGAGCTTGGTAATATCCCAACTCCAGACCTGGTTGGGCGCCGTAGCGAGCAATTCTGGCTTGCTGTAGACGGGATGTTGAAGCTGATTGCGTCGTTCCTGCACCTCGCCGTACTCTCCCAGAATGCGATACATCGTCCGCCAATCGCACAAGTAGATGCCTTCGTCCAGCAACGTGGCGTATACCTCGCGCGGTGGGCTATCCTGAAAACGCTCGCTGTTGAGCGTTTGATGCACCTCGGCCTTTTCCTCCTGGCTCAACGCTCGCTTGGACGTCGGCCGTGGCGCCGGCGGCCTCTTTGGTCGGCGCTCGCGGTACAGCCGACTTCGCGGCACCATCAGCACTCGACAGGCCTTCGACACGCCGACACTCTCTCCCAACTCTTCAGCTGTCGCGATCATTTGCGCCTTTCTCTCCCGTTCTCCTCCGTCGCCAGACCAAGCAGCCTTGAGAGTTTTTTTTGGACATCAATGATCGTCTCGGCTTGTTCCAGGCTGGCCTGCAAACGCTCGTTCTCCCGCTGCAATCTGACCACCTCCCGCTCCAGTTCATCTTTCCTCTTGCGTCCGCGCTTCTGGGGACTCAACCCCTTGAGGACGCCTTTGTCTCTCTGCCGCCGCCAAGTCGTCAGGTGCGACGAGTACAGCCCTTCTCGGCGCAAGAGGGCACCGATCTGCCCGGTCTCGGTGCAACGATCTGCCTCTTCCAGTATCCGCAGCTTGTACTTGGCCGAGAACATGCGGCGCTTCGCCTTGGGTACGACCTCTGGGTCGGGAACATTGGTTGGTGTGTCATGAAATGCCATCGTTTTGTCTCCTCTACTCCTATATTGTACACTAATTTCTGGAGCAGAGTTGTCTCACCTATAATTGTCGCAAATGCAACATACTGAACCCTGAGCGGGCTCAAGTCTGACACTGTGTGAGCCAAGCAAGAGTACTTTAGCATCTGATGAACTGGCCCATTCTCTTGTGGAAGCACTTTGATATTCCAGGCTGCCTCTGTTACAATTTCTGTAGGGACAGGAAGGGAAAGACCTTCACGGCCTGAATGCTAGATTTTTTCGGTTGTGTTGTCTTTCTCTTTCTCTTTGTCGGGCGGCGGACTGGACGACTCGACTTGCTTCATAGCTTCAAACTCCTTCCATAGGGCAATGTGCTCCTTTACGACATGGGGGCGCATATTTGCCAAGAAACTGATCTGGTTGACAGACTGACCTTCTTGGGTCAACTCAATTACCCGCTGATAATCGTAGATGTAGCGGTCGACATCCTCCGGTGCGTGCTGGATCTGCCGGGCAATCTCCGAGGTCAGGTGTCCTTGCAGGTAAAGTAAGACGGCTTCTCGCTTATGGCTTCTTGTCGGACCCATGTCCAGCACCGAGCCACAGTGCGGGAGGAACTCGCCCGGATGGGCCTCCCGGTACCACCTTACCAAGTGGGCGACGCAGGCGGGCACCTGACACATTACCAGGCCAACATCGGCGAAGGAGAGAATGGCATTTTGAGCATAGGCCTCTTTGAGGATACGCACTGCCATTTCACCCCGCAACTGGGGCAGGCCAGCCCCATCGCGCAGACGGGCTATCTCTTCTGCCGTCACTATGTTAACCCGAGCGGGGCGAAGATGCAAGTTCCCAGAGCGACGTGCGAACTCAAACTTCTTGAGCTTGTCGTAGCCATAGACCACCGTCTGGAACGGTTCCAGGTGACCACCGATGACGTCTGCCTCTTGGACAATTTCCAAGAAACGGTCAATCAGTACATCGGCCATGAGAAACATATGCTCGAAGCCAAAGTTCGTCAGTAACTCCTTACGCAAGATGGCGCGGATGTTCTTGTTAGCAGCGGGGCCATATTTCGCTTTCTTATACAGCCGTTTGGCCGTTTGGCTCTTCACACTAGCCCCCCTTTTTGACTGAGCGGTAGCAATCCTTCGCTGAAGAATTGCAGACGCTTGGTCAACGGCTCGGCAAAGATGGGGTCCGCCGCCAGTTCTTGATAGAGGGCGATGTACTCTTTTACCAAGCCGCAACTCAGCTTGGTGAGCCGACAGATAGCGGCCAAGGCCTTTTCCTCGGTGTACAGGCAGGCCACTCGAAAGAAGGGCTCAATGTAGCGCTCGACGCTCTCCAGAGAGTGGCCCGTGCGCTTGGCAACCTCGGTGGGTGGCCAACCCAGCAGATACGTTTTGAGGATGGTGCGTTTGTGAGTGATGCCTCGCCCCTGATCAGTCATATCGCCACGGGTGATCACTTCGATGCCTTGGGCCTTCATCTCAGCGATGTCCCGGGTGATAGTGCTCCGATGACAGCCGAAAAGAGCGGTCAGGTCCTCTTGTGTGGCCGGCGCTCCCTGAGCCACGGCCTCGTCGCATACTCGCTTGACCTTGCGTCGGCGCAAGGCCTTGGGACCGTGCTCGGCTATGAATTCGTCGTCGCCAAGGGCATAGAGAGTCAGGCGAACGGCGATGTATTCACAATCTTTCAAGGGCTTACCGGCTTTCTCTGTAGCCTTGGGAAAGTACCGGATGATCTGTCCATCCGCCCTGGGCTCCGCTTCCAGCAAGGTGCGAACGACGACCGTATCCTTGAGGATGGCTTCAGTCATAGCCGGATTGAAGTTATACCTTTCGCGGAAGTGATTGGCCAACAGAGCTTGGGCCGATTTTTCGCTCAGCCTCTCCGGAAATGAACGAGCTTTCATGCTGCAATTGCCTCCTTTATGTACGTACTGTGAAATCACATTGTACTGCCGTCTAGAGTATGTCGCAATTGCAACAACAGATATTGACACAGAGGGCAGTGCCTGCCATCTCTTCGCGCACAGCGCGCAAGATAGCGGGCCAGCCATCGGAGGTGATGGCCCGCAGATGGATGCCGACCTCCTTGAGATGGTGCAGCGCTTGTTTGAAAGCCTGTGTGTCGTTGCGATCCACCCGCACGATGTTCCAGATGACGGTCGAGTTCGGGTACTGGACGGTGACGGCAAAGATACGGTGATTGTCAGTGCCGTTGTCCTGCTCCATGAAGTACTCGTCCAGCAAGCCGTGCACCGGCAACTGGAAACCGAGCCAGACCAGGAATTGAGGCAGGTGGACCGCCAGTCCACCCAGCCAGATAGTCCACTCGTAGGGCAAGGTGTGTCCCCGGTATTGACCGTCTGGCGGGCGAGATTGGTTCAGGATGGAGGTGGTGTCCCGATAGCTGGTGTTGCGCCGCCAGCAGTTCTCCAGCACGTTCTGGATGATGAAAAACTGGCTCTACGCAGATTTGTGGGGTCAAGTCAGACACCACCACACTCCACAAGAACCTGTAGCCGGAAGTTAAAGTTCCGATAGCCGAAAACCCGGTCGATGATACCACGAATGGCGCGGTTGATGCCTTCTACGAATCCCTGGGGCACTCGATCATCGAAGTAGTTGAGGAACTCATGCCACCAGTTGCGCAACGGCTTGACAAATCGAATCAAATACCGGCTCCCTGTAACCAGCGCTTTCCCTGTCCACGCCCACAAGAAGCACTGCGCCCGTGCCCGGTCGGTGATCTTGTCGCAAATGGTGCGAAACTCCTCCTTGAGCAGATAGATGGCGCGCAACTCGTCCGAAATAGCCAGGATAGTACACAATTGAGCTTCCTGCTCTGGAGTGAGTTCGCGCCGATTCTTCAGCAACACCCAGCGGCTTCCTTTCAGGGCTTGGTACAAAACCTCATCCCCGTCCTTCTTCGCCTTTCTCTGGATGCTCCGTCGTATCAAGTCAATCTGATGATTGAGTTGCTTCATCACGTGGAAGCGGTCAGCGACGATCTGAGCACGAGGCAGTTTCTTGCGCACAGCCTGGCGATAGGCTTCCCACATATCCATCGACACAACCTTGATGGCGCGGTGTTCTTCCTCTGTCAGACCGTCCAACCACTCCTCGAACATCTTTTTGAGGCGATTGGGCAGTACAGCAATCACTCGACGTCGTTCCAGGTCAGAGAACACCAACGCGTACTGCTTGTGTCCCTTCCGCAGCGAAATCTCATCAACTCCGAGAACGCGTACTCTCCGACCACCAACTTGGCGGGCAGCGCGCTTTGCCTGCCGCCTGAAGATATCCAATACTGTCGCTTCATGCAGCCCTTCCGCGAGCGCCACCTGCTTACGGGGCGTCTTGTTCTTTACTCGTTCGTAGATGTGCACCTCGAAGACATTTGTCTGTCGTCGTTTGGGATCAATCCACTCTGGATTCTCCGTGAACGGCTTGCCACATGCATCACAATCGAAGCGCCGCTGAGGAAAATGCACCAACGCCTTCATCCCCCAGATGTCCAGGTGACGCACACAACGCGCCTTCTCTTCGTGAACCTCGTTTGTCGCCTTCAGACAACGTGGACATATGCCCACATCGTGTTCGTGTTCGCAGAACAGGTGCAGATACTGCTCTTTGTTTTCCTCCTCAATGACAAATCGAGTGACTTTCATTCCAGGCAAACCCAGCAAATCGCTCAGGGTTTTCTCTGTCACTGCTTGCGGCGTCAGGTCATCCACACGTTTCACCGCCCGCGCCGCATCTCTGGGTATCTTTTTAGATGGCGCTGGCAGCCGAGGGGGCTTTTTCATATCGGACCTCCTTGGGTCAGTTTACTGCATATTCTAACTCAAGTTGGCTTCCAGTCCAGTTTTCGCCCCACAAATCTGCGTAGACCCAGTTTTGTCAGTCAACCAGCGCTGCACACTCATTGAACTCGTACGAGCTCTCCCTCTCAATCAATCCCTCATTATTGAGATCGACGCCTGCCTCCTCGATGATGGGCGCGCTGCGCGCGCCTGGGCAATTCTGGCACAGCCAGAATTGCGCCTATCGATAGGCTATCTATCCTCACTACGCAGAAAAAACCGGCATAGCCGAATTTTTCCCTAGGCGCGTTTCAGCTCTTCGTGCCGCCGGTCAAGGCCTCGCGAAAAGCTGAAACGCGCCCCAGCGCCCCCGACACGATTCGAACGTGCAACCTGCGGATTCGAAGTCCGACGCTCTGTCCAATTGAGCTACGGGGGCATTTGGTGTATAATGATAAACGAAAGCCGGATGCGGGATCCGGCTGCGGCGATTAGGGGTGAGTGATGGGATTCGAACCCACAATCTCCTGGGCCACAACCAGGTGCCTTAACCATTAGGCCACACCCACCAAGCGGCGCTATTTTACCATAAAGCGCCCGAAGGAGCAACCAATGGTATTCGGAGAACTGCCCACCGGGCGCCACGAGGTTCAAATCCTGACCACCAATTTCCAGTTCAGCGGCCAACTGGAGACGCTGGGCGACGTGTCCACGTACATCAGCGATTCCACGCGCCAAAGCCTCTCGCTCCACGACGCCTACCTGACCCCGCTGACGCCCGGCAGCCCGATGCGGGGACTCAACCGCCCTCACATCGTCGTCCTCCGGCCCCAGACCGTGTTCCTGTATTTCACCTCGGCCGAGACCCGCGAGTCGATCCGCAAGATGCCCAAGAAGGAGCTTTTAGTGGCCTATACCCCCATCGCCGTGTGCCGGGGCTACTTTCACATGACGGCCGAGGCACGCCTGCGCGATTTTACCGACGTCACCCAGGAGCCCCTGATCCCCGTATCGGAGGCGCGCATCTTTCCCCTGGTCGAACTCCCCGCCGCTTTCCCCACCGAGGTTGATCTGATCCTGGTCGGTCTCTCCCAGCTACAATCCTACCACCCCGCGTGACGCTCAGCGCGACGCGCCGCATCCCCTGTCCGCCGTGACCACCAGCACCCGGCTGTGCCAGGCCTCTTCCCACGTCACGTCCGCAGAGAACCCGGCCCGCGCCAGCTCCCGCTTGCCCCTGTCGATTGGCAGGTCCCCCTGGCCCGTGATGCGGTACAGCCACCAGATGAAGCGGGAGAGCGGATCTCGTCCGCTCAGCAGCGCCCCCCCCACGATAACCCAGCACCCGCCCGGCGCCAGGACGCGCGCCACCTCGCGCAGTGTTTCCCGGGCCATGATGAACTCGGCGGGGAAGGTGGCCACGGTGCTATCGAAACAGCCGTCGCGGAAGGGGAGCGCCTGCGCCCGGGCGCGCACGAGGGGAACGGCCAGGCCGTCGTCCTTCGACAGCCGTCGCCGGGCCAGGCGGATCATATAAGGCGAGAGGTCGAGCCCCACCGGTGCGAGCCCGCGCTGTGCCATCGCCACCAACAGGTGACCGGGACCGTGGGCCAGCTCCAACACCCGCTCCCCGCGCAGGTGGGGGATCGCTGTGCGCCCCCACGCCTGCCACTGCCCCAGCGAGACCACCCAGGCCACCAGGTCGTACGTCCAGGCGAACTCGTTGTACAGCAGACGGAAAAAGAAGCGTATGAAACCCCACCACAAGCGACGCATCGTTTCCTCCCAAGCGAACACCCCCACCGCATCGCTACGGTGAGGGTGCTGGTATACGCGCACTCGATTCCGGGCGACCTAAATCTGCGAAAGATCGTAAGAGGACTCCTCCGGCAAAAACTCCTCATCATCACTCTCTGAGCCCGGCTTGACCCACGCGGCCAGGTCTATCGACAGCCGCTCAAAGAAGCTGTTCTGAGGCAGGTTGCCAATCCCGTACTCTGCTTCGACGATGCGCGCTCTCACGCGCAACGTCTTGGTCTCCAACACGACCTCTGCCCCATCCTGGGCCAGCATCGGCTCCCCCTTGGGCGCCAGTTTGGCGCGCAGCGCCTCGTCGCCAAAGGCATATTCGGACATCACGACTTTGGTCACAGTGCGGATGTCGCTCTTGTCGAACAGCCACACCTCGAAGGCGGTGACTTTGCTGGGCGTGCCCACCCCGAGGGTCTCTGAGATGCCCACGCCACACTCGCCCATGAATTCGCCGTTCTCCAACTCGATGCTGAACGACGGATCAAAGTGGTCGTCCCCCAGGGCATACGTGGTCGGGAACTGGGCCAGCGGCGCCCCCTCGACCCCCCAGGCGGTGATCGGCTCGACGGGTCGGACCCGCTCGGCGATCGACTCCCGCACCTCCTGCTCCTCTTGGCGACCACGCCACCAGCGGAAGGCGATAAAGACCAGTCCTAAAAGTGCCAGGATGATGAAAAGGACCAAGCAAACCGGCATAATGCTGCTGAGGAGAGTTGGTCTGGAGGGTGCTGGCGAGATGTTTTTCACGTCAGCGGACAGATTGCGCAGGCGCGTGGCATCTTCGGCGGAGCAGTGGGTCACCTCGGGCCTGTCGCAAGCCTGAGCCAGTTCTTCTAGGGCCGTCGACAGCTGGTCGATGTCGCGCTGGAGCTTTTTGCTCCGCTTTGCGTCGTCATAGTCTGCGCCCAGCAATTTGCGGCGCGCCCACTCGGGATCTGCCAGACTTTCGCTCTCATAGTTCCTGGCCACCCACAGGAGATAGTCCTCTCGAAGTTCCGAGCGTAGACTGGCAGGCGTGGTGTTGACCAGTTCGACATCGACAAACCACCTGGCAAAGATCAACCCCAGAATGATCCCCACGACGAGTGCCAAGACAGGACCCGCCCACCTGTGCTGATCAAAAAACTCTAAAACCTTGAAGAAAGCGTTTGCGATAGTACTCATCTTCGCCCCCCTTGAATGTGGTTGTCCCTTCGTGCGAAAGATGCCGTCGAGTTTTATTTTACCACAGGCGCGCACGGCATGCAATTACTTTACCATAAAGCGGCAACTAAGGCAAATGGCACTTTTGTCGCCAATGACGCATTTCGCCGCCGACATCGTCGCGTTTGATGGCAAGCAGTCCCACTCAGTATTATGGCAAGAAACGTGCCAGAGCACCGTTATTGGAAAGAACAGGTTGGCGCGCACCCAACGGGCTGTTACCCGAAACGTTCTCCGCTGCGCCAACTTTTGGATGGCCGGGTTTCAACACGCCCCCTATGTGTGGCGCGTTCGCGCCTAAATAGCTCCATATGTAGGGCTGGCCCCATTCTTCACGATGATAGGGTCGCCGTGCAGGACGACGCGAGCAAGCCCCAAACGGCTTGGTGACAGTCCAGCCTCTGCAATTCCGGCCAGACCAAGCGAGGATGGGGAATTTTCCCCACGCTGAGGGAAATTGCAAAGCTTTCTTCAGTCGCACTTATTCCTCTCCAGCTCGTGGGTGCGCGCGTGCATAGACCTCCCGCGCCCGACTCTGGCTGACGTGGGTATAGATCTGGGTCGTGACCAGGTTGGCGTGGCCCAGCAACTCCTGCACAACGCGCAGGTCAGCGCCGCCATCGAGCAGGTGGGTGGCGAAGGAGTGACGCAGAACGTGGGGCGAGACGTGCGTGCGGATGCCCGCCTGCTTCCCGGCCTTGTCCAGCATCATGCGCACACCGCGTACCGACAGCCGCCCGCCGCGATGGTTGAGCCACAGCGCATTGGTCGCCACGCCCGTCTTCCTTTGGGCCAGCAACGCGGGCCGTCCAATTTTCAGGTAGGCACGCACGGCGCGAATCGCCGGCCGGCCCAGCAGCCCGATGCGCTCCTGACCTCCCTTGCCCATCACGCGTACCTGGCCCTGCCGCAGGTCCGCATCCCCCACGTCCAACCCTGCCAGCTCGCTCACCCGCAGACCCGCCCCATACAGCACCTCGATGATGGCTCGATCCCGCAGGCCGAGGGGCGTGGAGGTGTCGGGGGCCGCCACCAGCGCGTCGACCTCGGCCACGGTCAAATACTTGGGCAGCCGCTGGGGCACGCGCGGGGCGCTGATCGCGCGGAAGGGGTTGCGCTCCAGCGTCTTTTCCCGCACCAAATAGTTGCCAAAGGAGCGCAGCTCCGCCACGCGGCGCGAGATACTGGCCTTGACGTAGCCCACGTCGTCCAGCTCCGCCAAATAGTTGCGCAGCAGGGGACGGTCGACCTGTGCCAGCGCGCTCACCCCCTGCTCGCGGCAATAGTCCAAGAACTGGCCGATGTCGTTGCCGTAATTCTTGATCGTGTAGGGGGAGGCGTTTTGGGCCTGTAGATGGTTCAGGAACCGATCCAGCAAATCTCTCATGAGGGTATGCTATAAAGGCGCAGCTGATGCGTGATCCGTGATTCTATGGCTACGCATCACGGATCACGTATCAGTTTCTTCCGGCTCAACCTCCGCCAGCTCGAACTCTTCCTCGCACTTGATGCACCTGGCCCACTCCTTGCGCGCCTCGACCAGCAACCCGCCGCACGCGGGACAGGCCTGCTTCAGTGGCCGCTTCCACGAGGCGAACTGGCACGATTCCTCGTCATCGGCATCGTAGTTGGAACAGCCGTAGAACGTGCGCCCGCGCCGCGTGCGTTTCTCCACGATGTCGCCGCCGCACTCGGGGCACTTGACCCCGGTCTCGACCACGATCTGGCGGCTGTAGCGGCACTCGGGGAAATTGCTGCAACCGATGAACTTGCCGTATCTGCCGTACTTGGTGACCAGCGGAGCGCCGCACTTGGGGCAGTCCTCGCCGATGGGCTCGTTGCCCATCTGCACCTCGGGCATCTCCTCGCGCGCCTGCTCCAGCGTGACCGAGAAGGGATCGTAAAAGTCGTGCAGCACGCCCACCCACTCCCGCTCGCCTTCGGCGATGGCGTCCAGGTCTTCCTCCATCTGCGCTGTAAAACCGACGTCGATATAGTCGGGAAAGTGATCAACCAACAGGTCGTTGACCACGACACCAACCTCAGTGGGGTGCAACCGGCCCTCGCGCCGTTGCACGTACCCCCGCCGCTGGATGGTGGCCATCGTCGGAGCGTAGGTGCTGGGGCGACCGATGCCGTACTCCTCCAATGCCCGCACCAATGAGGCCTCGCTGTAGCGCGGCGGCGGCTGCGTGAAGTGCTGTTCCGGCAGCAGCCGAATCAGGTCCAGAATCTCGTCCATACTCAACGGTGGAATCTCTTCCCGCTTGCTCTCCTCCTCCGTTTTCTCGTCCTCATCTTTGGCCTCCTCATACACGGCCAGGAACCCCTTGAACCGCAGGCTGGAGCCGCTGGCGCGGAAGAGGTAGGGCGCTTCCTGCCCCCCCTCAATCCCCCCTGGATGGGGGGAGTTGGAGGGGGGTGGACTTCCCGCCAGAATCTCCACCGCGATCGTATCGTACACCGCCGGCGCCATCTGGCTGGCCACAAAGCGCTGCCAGATTAGCGTGTACAGCCGGTACTGGCTGCGGTCGAGGTACTCTCTGAGCGATTGAGGCGTGCGCAAGACGCTGGTGGGCCGGATGGCCTCGTGGGCCTCCTGGGCGCCCTTGGCCCGGGTCTTGTACGTCGGCGGCTCGTCGGGCACGAAATCCTGGCCGTACTCTGCGACGACGAACGCCCGCGCCTCGATCTGTGCCTGCTCGGCCACATTGACGCTGTCGGTGCGCATGTACGTGATCAGGCCCGTGGGTCCGTCCCCCGGGTCCACGCCCTCGTAAAGCTGCTGGGCCAGGGCCATGGTGCGCCGCGCAGTAAAGCGCAGTTTGCGCGAGGCCTCCTGCTGCAGCGTGCTGGTGGTGAAGGGGGCTGAGGGGTTGCGCCGCCGCTGCCCCTCCTTGACGCTGGCCACGACGTAGGCGGCTCGCTCCAGCTCGTCGAGCACGGCCTGCACCTCGGCCTCGCTATGCAGCTCCGGATCTTCCCCGCGAATGCGGTGCAGCTTGGCGATGAAGCTCCCCCCCCTTTTCTCCCCCCCGCTCGCGGGGGGGACAGAGGGGGGGCTCTGCTTCGCCAACTCCGCCTCGATCGACCAATACTCCTGCGGCACGAACGCCTCGATCTCGCGCTCCCGCTCGACCACCAGCCGCACCGCCACCGACTGCACCCGTCCGGCGGAGAGCCCACGCCGGCCCATCTTTTCCCGCAGCAGTGGACTGAGCGTGTAGCCGACCAGCCGATCCAGGATGCGGCGCGCCTGTTGGGCATCCACCCGCTGCATGTCGATCTCGCGCGGGTGGGCAAAGGCGTGGCCGATGGCGTCCTGCGTGATCTCGTGGAACTCGACCCGGTGCACCTCGCGCGGGCCGATGGCCTTTTCGAGCGCCTTGGTCAGGTGCCAGGAGATGGCCTCTCCCTCGCGGTCGGGGTCGGTGGCCAGGTAGACCTCGGACGATTTCTTGACGTCCGCCTTGAGCTCGCGCACCACGTCCTTGCGCTTGGCGGGGACGATGTAGCGCGGCTCGAAATCGCGTTCGATCTCGACGCCCAGCCGGTTGGAGGGCAGGTCGCGCACGTGGCCCACCGAGGCCTTGACGGTGTACCCCTTGCCCAGGAAGCGGCCCACCGTGCGCGCCTTGGCCGGCGATTCGACGATGACCATCTTGGGCTTGCCCGAAAGATCGATCCCGGCCCACGGGTCGAGACCCTCGTGGGCCGGCGTGCGCCCCATGCGGAACATCTTGGTGCCGCACTCGGGGCACACCCCCTGCGTGGCCGGCGTGCCGTTGCTGGTGAACACCGGCTGCGGGGCGTCCATCTCACGCTTGGTCTTGCACTTGACGCAGTAGGCTTCCATACTTAAAGATACTCGTTCCGCTCCTCGCTCCTCAGCAGGCGCACCATCTCGCGCACGTCCTGCTCCCGCTCCTTGGGGCAGACAAGCAGCGCGTCCTCCGTATCCACGATGACCAGACCCTCTACCCCGATGGTGGCGACGAGGCGTTTGCCGTCCTTGTTGAACACCAAAGTATTGCGCGTGTCAATCCCCACGTGCGGCCCGACGACCGTGTTGCCATCCTCGTCGTCCGGCAGCAAATCTAACAAGCTGGCCCAACTGCCCACGTCCGACCAGCCGATGTCGGCCGGAATCACGGCCACGTCCTCGGCCCCCTCCATCACGCCGTAATCGATCGTCTGCTGGGCCACCTGCGGCCACACGCGGCCCAGCGTCGGCTCGTAGCCAGGCGTCCCCAGCGCGGCCTCTACCTCAGCCAACTGGGCATAGAAATCAGGCATCTGGCGCTCGAACTCACCCATAATGCAGTCGACGCGCCAGATGAACATGCCGCTGTTCCACGAGTACTCGCCGCTTTCTACCATGTGGATCGCCGTCTCTGCGCTCGGTTTTTCGGTGAATCGCTCGACGCGGAACACCTCAAAGCCGTCTACCTGGCCCAGGCTCTGCCCCTGCTTGATGTACCCGTAGCCGGTCGAGGGAGACGAGGGCTTGATGCCCAACGTGACCAAGTGACCCTCCTCGGCAGCCTGCGCCGAGGAGGTCAGCACCCGGCGGAAGAGGGGCACGTCGGAGATAAAATGGTCGGCGGTGAGCACCGCCATCACGGCATCGGGATCGCCCCGGCGCAGGTGAATCGCCCCCAGGCCAATGGCTGGCGCGGTGCCGCGCCCCTCCGGCTCGATGATAAAGTTCTCCGGCGGCAGCTCCGGGGCCTGCGCCGAGAGGATGCCGAGGTGTTCGGCGCCGGTGACGACGAAAATCTCCTCCGGCTGGAAAACGGGCGCGATACGGTCGATCGCGTGCTCGAACATCGTGCGCTCGCCGACCAACTTGAGCGACTGCTTGGGACGGTCGCGGCGACTGAGCGGCCACAGTCGCGTTCCCACACCTCCGGCCATGATCAGTGCGTAAAATGCCATTCGTTCCTCCTTGGGTTGAGAGATTGGTATACTTGTAATTGGTATATTGGTAAACCGGGCACACCCACCAATCTACCAGTTTACCAACTACCAGTCCACCAGCATACTAATCTACCACATACTTCACACCTGGCTCACGGGCCACGATGTACTTCATCCCCCCCACCTGGCGCACCAGCCCCTTCAGCTCCATCAGCGCCAGCGTGCTGGTGACCTGCGAGATCGGGAGATCCAATTGCTGCTGCAGCTCGTCCACGTGCGTCGGCTCCGCCGAGAGCCGCTCCAGCAGCGCTGCCTCCGTCTCGTCGGCCGGGAGCACCTGCCGCGCCTCCACCTGCTCGGCCACCATGGTCAGGTTCAACTCCTCCAGGATGTCGGCCGGGGTGAGCACCACCTTGGCGCCGTCTTGAATGAGAGCGTTGGTGCCAGCGCTGCCGCGCATGGTGATCGAGCCCGGCACAGCGAAAACGTCCCGCCCCTGCTCGGCGGCAAAGTCGGCGGTGATTAGCGCGCCGCTGCCCTTGCCCGCCTCGGTGATCAGCACGCCCAGGCTGAGCCCGCTGATGATGCGGTTGCGCGGCGGAAAGTTGCGCCCCTCCGGCTCGGTGCCCAGCGGATAATCGCTCACCAGCGCGCCGTGGGCGACGATCTCCTGGGCCAGCTTGCGGTGTTCAGGCGGATAGATGCGGTCGATGCCACAGCCCAGCACGGCGATGGTGCGCCCGCCTGCCCCCAACGCGGTCTTGTGCCCCACGGCGTCGATGCCGCGCGCCAGCCCGCTGACGATGGTGATGCCGCTGCGGGCCAGGGTTCTGGTCAGGTTGCGCGTCACCTCCCGACCGTAGGCCGAGGCACGGCGCGTGCCGACGACGGCTATGGCCCAGGCATCCTCCTCCGTGAGCGTGCCCTTGACGTACAGCACGGGCGGCGGGGCGGGAATCTCACGCAGGAGGTGGGGATAGGAGGGATTTTCCCAGGTGAGCACCTGGGCACCGGCGGCGGCGATCTTTTCCAACTCGCGGCCCAGGTCCAGTTGCCCCCGGGCCGCCAGCAGGTTCTCCAGCGAGCGGCGATCCAACCCGGCTTGCCGCAACTCCCGCGACGGCGCGCACCAGGCGCGCTCGATGTCCCCAAAATAGTCGAGCAGCGCCCGCAACCGTACCGGGCCGATGCCGCGCACGATGTTAAAGCCAATCCAGTAGCGTAAGTCGGTCATACCCTCCTCCTTGCTCCGAGCCCTCTTAGGCTCACTCCGCCAACGTGCCCGGCAGCAGACGTACCACCATGCGCTTCTCCTCCATGTCGAACTCACGCACGACGTCCGTGATCGCCGGCACCAGCACCTCGCCCCGAGGACCGCGCACCAGGTAGACGTCATTGGCTCCCGTCTCCAACACCTCCGCCACCTGGCCCAGCCATTCGCCGCTCTCCGTCTCTACCTGCACGCCGACGATCTGGAAGTGATAGTACTCTCCCTCCTCCAGCGGCACGGCCTCCTCGACCGGTATCTGCACCAGCATGTCGCGCAACAACTCGGCCTCGTTTCGGTCGTCGCAGCCCGCCAGCTTTAGCAACATCGCACCTCTGTGCTGGCGCACCGCCTCGGATGGATAGCGTTTCACATCTTCAGGGGAATCTGAATGAGCCAGGTAAAAGTGGCCGTGCCGTCCCAGCCGCTCGGGGAAGCCGGTGATGATCTCGACGCGCAGCTCGCCCCGCACGCCATGCGGACGCAGTACCCGCCCGACCACTAAATAGCGAGGCCCAGGCGCGTCTGCGTTCCCTGAGCCTCCGTTTCCTGTATTATCACGTTGTGCAAAAGCACCCATAGCGTCGGTCGCCTATACAAGCGTCCGTCGGCTCGGTGACGGGAGCACTTGATTCTTGTTCCAGATGAACCCGAAACAGGCGTGGTACTAGACGATTTCGAGCGTGACCCGCTTGCCCTGCTTGGCGGCGAGTACCCGGACGAGCGTGCGCATCGCGTTTGCGGTACGCCCACCCTTGCCGATCACGCGCCCCATGTCCTCGGGGCCAGCGCGCAGCTCCAAGATCACTGACGACTCGCCCTCAATCTCAGAGACGTGGACTTGAGATGGGTCATCCACAATCGACTTGGCGATGAATTCAACGAGTTCCTTTAACGAAGTCATGGTTATCTCTCCCTCGGCTAGATGATGTTGATGCGCTTGTTCAAAGTGTGAACACACAGCGTGGGTGCCAAGTCCACACGGCGGAGAACGATTTACGCCTCCGACTCGTCTTTCTCTTCGTCCGTATCGCTTTCTTCTTCCTTCTCTTCTTGAGCCTCTTCTTGAGCCTCTTCTTGAGCCTCTTCTTCGCCCGCCTCGGCGGCCACCTCGGCTTCAGGTGCCGCTTCAGCTTCGGCTTCGGGCTCCTCTGCCTCAGGTTCCCCTATCTCTGCCTCAGCCTCCTCTGGCTCCGCGGCCTCAGGCTCTGCCTCAGGCTCCGTCTCCTTCTCCGCCACGGCTTCTCGTTGGGTTTTGGGGCTGATCTCGGGTGTGGCTTCAGCAGCGGCCTCCGCCTCAGCCACCAGGGCCTCTATAGACTCGCCCTGCTTGAGCCGCTCGAAGCGATCCAGCGTGCCCATCTTTTTCAACAGCCGGGCCACCGCGTCAGAGGGCTGCGCCCCGACGCTCAGCCAGTGCAGCGCGCGATCCTCTTTGATCCGCACCGTCTCCGGCTCGGTACGCGGGTTATAAAAGCCGACGACCTCGATGAAGCGGCCATCACGCGGAGACCGTGAGTCAGTTGCCACGATCCGATAACTCGTCTGTTTCTTAGCGCCTACGCGGCGCAGTCGAAGCTTGACCATATTCCTCCTGAGTTGGTAAATTGGTAGTTGGTAGATTGGTAAATTGGTGGTTGGTAGATTGGTGAACTGTACCAGTCTACCAATTTACCAGTTTGCCAACAATTATCCAAACAATCTCGTCAATCCTCTCATGCCACGCTTCCCCTTCCCCAGTTGCTTGAGCATCTTTTGCATCTGGCGGAATTGGTTCAGCAGGGCGTTGACCTCTTGGACGCTCGTGCCGCTGCCCTGGGCGATGCGTCTCTTGCGGCTGCCGTCGATGATCTTGGGCTTGCGGCGTTCCTCCGGCGTCATCGAGAGAATAATCGCCTCGATGCGCTTGAGCTGCTCGTCGGTGACCTCGGCCGATAGGTTGGGAGCCAATTGCCCCATCCCCGGCACCATGTCCAGCAGTTGGCTCAACGGCCCCATCTGCTTGATCTGCTGGAACTGCTCCAGGAAATCCTCCAGCGTAAAGCTGGCCTCGCGCAGCTTGCGCTCCATACGCTCGGCCTGCTCCTCGTCGAAGGCGGACTCGGCCCGCTCGATCAGCGTGAGCACGTCCCCCATCCCCAGGATGCGGGAGGCCAATCGGTCGGGATAGAATGCCTCCAGCGCGTCGATTTTCTCGCCCGTGCCCAGGAACTTGATCGGGACACCGGTGACGGCCCGCATGCTGATGGCCGCGCCGCCCCGGGCGTCGCCGTCCACCTTGGTCAGGATCAGCCCGGTCAAGCC
>Ga0315550_1001119_pt1 | contig 16630 bp, 13 predicted proteins | sample SalMarSW160190MG_2_FD_203100 | JGI IMG/M metagenome (GOLD analysis project Ga0315550, IMG submission 203100) | Salt marsh sediment microbial communities from the Plum Island Ecosystem LTER, Massachusetts, United States - Salt Marsh Sediment SW1601-90 ... | reverse complement strand
ACCAACTGTGACAAGATAACACCCGGCATGCTCATGGCTGCGGGACGCGTGAACATTCCGTCCATAGTCGTAACGGCCGGCCCGATGCTTTCGGGACGGCTGCACGGCCGCAGGCTCTCGCTGGTAAACGACACTTTTGAAGCCGTGGGGAAGTACAAGAAGGGCCTGATAAAGGAAGAGGAAGTCGAAATCCTGGAAACCTGCGCCTGCCCGGGGGCTGGATCGTGTCAGGGCATGTACACCGCGAACACGATGGCCTGCGTGACCGAGGCTCTCGGGATGAGCATCGAAGGCTGTGCTACGGCGCTTGCAGTCTCTTCCAAGAAGAGGAGAATAGCCTTCGAAAGCGGCAGCAGGATTGTCGGTCTGGTCAAGAGGAACGTTACGCCGAGGAAGATCATGAACAGGAAGGCCTTCGAAAACGCCATAATGGTCGATCTCGCTCTGGGCGGTTCAACCAATACCGTGCTGCATATCCCCGCCATCGCTCATGACGTCGGCGTCCGTCTGCCGCTTGAGGTCTTTGATACGCTTGCCCTGAGTACTCCCCATATTGCGGACATGCTCCCCGGGGGAAAGAACTATCTTGAAGACCTTGAGTATGCGGGCGGGATACCGGCGGTTCTCAAGAGGTTGAGGGAAAACCTCCGAGACAATATTACGGTGAGCGGAAAGACCGTACGCGCCATAGCGGACGCGGCGGAAATCATCGATGAAGATGTCGTCAGGCCCTTGAACAAGGCCCATCACAAGCAAGGCGGAATCGCCATACTCAGGGGCAACCTGGCGCCCGGCGGCGCGGTGGTGAAGCAATCCGCGGTGAGCAGGAACATGATGAAATTCCAGGGGACCGCCATTGTGTTCGATTCCGAAGAGGAAGCGATGAAAGCCGTACTCGCCGGGAAAGTGAAGCCCGGTCATGTGGCGGTGATTCGATATGAAGGGCCTAAGGGGGGGCCGGGCATGAGGGAGATGCTCTCCCCGACAGCCGCGATAGCGGGCATGGGATTGAGCGAATCAGTCGCTCTTATCACCGACGGCAGGTTTTCCGGCGGTACAAGGGGCCCCTGCATAGGCCACATATCACCGGAGGCAATGGAAGGGGGGCCGCTTGCGGTGGTCAGGGACGGCGACAGGATAAGGATCGATATCCCGAAGAGGGTTGTCGACCTGCTGGTGTCGGAAGATGAGATAAAGAAGAGGCTAAGGTTATGGAAGAAACCGGCACCAAAGATCAGAAAAGGCTACCTTGCGAGGTACGCCAGGTTCGTCAGTTCCGCCGGTGAAGGAGCCGTAATGAAGTAAACGCTGAGTTTGCAGGTGACAGCACGAAAGAGGGATTTTCTTGAGGGATTTTACGTAAGGAGGCAGGGTGTTTCATCGCTGCCGGGATTCTTTGCGTAATCTTTACAGAATCGGACGGCATATGCTAATCTTACACTTATAGAAATAATAAGGAAAGGTGGTGATTTGATGGGAATCGAAAAGAACAAGTCACAGATCATAAACGATTTCAAGCTCCATGAGAAAGACACCGGTTCGCCGGAGGTTCAGATTGCGATATTGAGCGAGAGAATCGGATACCTAACCGACCATTTCAGAGTTCATGCGAAAGACCACCATTCACGCAGGGGGTTGCTGAAGCTTGTCGGACAGAGAAGGAAGTTACTTGACTATCTCAGAAAAACAAATAAAGAGCGATACGATAATATTATTGGTCGGCTTGGAATCAGGAAATAGAACTAATGATAAATAGTGTTGATGTTGCAATTGAGGTCCGCGGGAAGGAACTGAGATTAAGTACGGGCAAAATGGCGAGGCAGGCCGACGGGGCAGTGGTAGCGCAGTATGGAGACACGGTAATACTGGCAACGGCTGTGAGCAGCAAGACCCCGAAGGAGGGGATAGACTTCTTCCCCCTCACGATTGATTACCAGGAAAAGACGTATGCGGCAGGAAAGATACCCGGGGGGTTTTTCAAGAGGGAAGGAAGACCCACGGAGAAGGAAGTTTTGACGTCCCGTCTCATCGACCGTCCCATGAGGCCCCTTTTCCCGAAGGGGTTCAGCTATGAGACCCAGGGAATTGTCAACGTCCTGTCTTACGGAGATGAGAATATCGCCGACATACTGGGGATCACCTGCATTTCGGCGGCCCTGACAATTTCCGACATACCCTTTGGCGGTCCCGTCGGGGCAGTGAGGATAGGGAGAGTCGCTGGTTCTTTCGTGATCAACCCTGATCTCAGGGAGGCCGAGGAATGTGACATAAACCTGGTCGTTGCCGGAACGAAAGATGCTGTTGCAATGGTCGAAGGCAGCGCTCAGGAGATGAGCGAGGCCGACCTCCTTGAGGCGATTGATCTGGCCCACCGGGAGATCATAAGGCTGTGCGAAGTCCAGGAAGAGTTCAGGACGAAGGCCGGCAGGGAAAAGAGGGCTTTCACTAAACCCGCCGTGGATGAACTTCTCAAAAACCGTGTTTCAGAAATGGCCCTGGAAAAGATCAGGCAGGCGATCGTCATACCGGACAAGATCCTGCGGCAGAACGCTCTCGACGAAATACGCAAAGGAGTGATCGAGGAACTCAATACGGGTGAAAGTGACATGTCCCGGGAAATTGCCTCGGTTTTCGATGACATAGAAAAGAACCTTGTCCGGAACATGATACTGAACGACAATGTCCGGGCCGATGGAAGAAACCCCGACCAGATAAGACCTATCAGCGCTGAAGCGGGAATTCTGCCGAGGACCCACGGCTCCGCACTTTTCGTAAGGGGAGAAACGCAGTGTCTCGCAGTCGTTACCCTTGGGACTTCCGAGGACGAACAGAGGATCGATTCCCTTGAGGGGGAGACATCCAAGACCTTTATGCTCCATTACAATTTTCCTCCCTTCAGCGTAGGTGAGGTAAAACCGTTGAGGTCCCCCGGCAGACGTGAAATAGGCCACGGCATACTGGCGGAGAGGTCGCTGAAGGCAGTGATGCCGTCAAAGCTGGAATTCCCTTATACGGTGAGAATTGTTTCCGATATACTGGAGTCAAACGGCTCTTCATCGATGGCAACTGTCTGCGGCGGCACCCTGGCCCTTATGGATGCAGGGGTTCCGATCAAACTGCCGGTGGCGGGGATTGCAATGGGCCTCATCAAGGAAGGTGACAGGGTCGTAGTGCTCACCGACATCCTTGGCCTCGAAGACCACCTGGGTGATATGGATTTCAAGGTCACCGGGACCGAAAACGGCATCTGTGCATTCCAGATGGATACCAAGATAGGCGGCATATCGAGGGAGATAATGGAAAAGGCCCTGGAACAGGCGAGACAGGGCAGGCTCTTCATCCTCGGGAAGATGGCCGAAACCATCGCGCAGCCGCGTGCCGATCTTTCGATGCACGCACCCAGAATATATACCATGCACATAAAGCAGGAAAAGATACGTGACGTGATAGGTACGGGAGGCAAGGTTATCCGGGGAATTATCGAACAGACCGGTGTCAAAATCGACATAGACGACAGCGGCCTTATCAATATTGCCGCTTCGGACGGCGCGGCGGCACAAAAGGCGATCGATATCATCAACGGCATCACTGCCGAGGCCGAGCTGGGCAAAATATACGCCGGAAAGGTGAAGAGGATAATGGATTTCGGCGCCTTTGTAGAGATACTCCCGGGCACGGAAGGCCTTCTGCATATCTCCCAGCTTTCGGACAAAAGGGTGGCCAAGGTGACCGATGTTGTCAAGGAAGGCGACGAGGTTATGGTTAAGGTCATCGAGATCGACAAGATGGGCAGGATCCGTCTGAGCAGAAAAGAAGCAATGGCGGAAGGCAGTTCTAAAGCTGTATAAGCGGGGCAGGAGAGATTTTTTTTAAGGGGATTTCCACATCCCCTTTTTAATTTCTTTTTTTCCAAAGTTCCATCGCAGCACGCGGTGCTCCGGGTCCGGGAAGCAAGGGCCGCTCAGCAGGTCCGGGGCCGCGATTAAGAGCCATAATATGTTCAAGAAAGAATATCTCGAAAACGGAATACCGGTTGTGATGGAGCCTTTCAGAACGGTCCGCTCCGTCGCAGTCGGTGTGTGGGTCAAGGTAGGCTCCAGGTATGAACCCTCTGAGCAGAACGGCATCTCCCATTTCCTTGAACACATGTTCTTCAAGGGGACGAAGAAGAGAGATACGAGGGACATCGCAGTTGAAATAGATTCGATTGGAGGGGACCTTAACGCGTTCACATCAAGGGAACAAACGGCGTTTTATATAAAAGTGCTGGATGAGTTTCTCGATAAGGGGATAGACCTCCTTTCGGATATCCTGGTGAACTCCGTTTTCCCCGAGGATGAACTGGAAAAGGAAAAGAAGATAATAAAGGAAGAGATAAAGATGGTGGAGGATACCCCGGACGATTATGTCCATGACCTTTTCAGCGTGACGATCTGGGGGAACGAGGGGCTGGGTCAGCCGATCCTGGGGCGCAGAGAGACCGTCGCTTCTTTTACGAGAGAAGACATACTTTCACATATCAGGAGATATTACGGCACAAAGGATATTGTTGTTTCCTGCGCGGGGAACTTTGTACCTGATGAACTCATGAAGATGCTCGGAAGACGCTTTGGCGGCCTTCGGCATGGTTCGGAGCCCAAGAAGGGAAATCCCCCCGAGTTCCGGCGGGACGTTCGCGTCTATACGAAGGAAATGTCCGAGGCGCATATATGTGTGGGCGTGCCGGCTCTTTCGCAGACGAGCGATGAAAGATACGCGTTCTTCCTGCTAAATACGGTCCTCGGAGCCGGGGTGAGTTCACGCCTGTTTCAGGAGATACGGGAGAGAAGGGGACTGGCTTATTCGGTCTATTCCTTCACGTCCTCTTACGTGGACACCGGCCTGTGGGGGGTCTATGCCGGAGTGAGCAAACGCAGGATCAGAGAGGTTGCCGACGTCATAGTCAGAGAAATGCTGGATCTCAAAGACACCCTCACCGATACCGAACTTGAGCGTGCCAAGAAGCACCTCAAGGGGAACCTCATACTCGGTCTTGAGTCGACCAGCAGCAGGATGAACAACATAGCCAGGCAGGAAATATATTTCGGCAGGTACATCTCGTCCGACGAAATCATAAAATCTGTCGAGAGGGTCGACCTTAAGCAGGTAAAGGACCTTGCGGACAGATTGATCAGAAAAGACCTTTTTTCGATAACCGCCTACGGCCCCATCCAGAAGAACGTGCTTGATGCCGTTTTGCTCTGAGGATGCCCTTCATCTCAACCTCATATCGGTTCTCAAGCGGACTGCAGTTCCAGGCTTTTCCTGAGAAGGCCTATGTCAAGGGTTGTCACGGCGGCTTTCGCGATTGACACTTCGTCCGGATTCCCGATATATGGAAAGACGCCTGCAATACTGGCTGGCAGTATCCGGGGCAGCAGGGTGAGGTTTGTTTCCTCTGCGAGATCGTTTAACGGAGGGTGTCGGTAATTGATAACAACGCCCGCGACAATCAGGCCTTCACTGATTGCAGTGTTCACAGTCAGGAGCGTGTGGTTGATGGTCCCGAGTCCAGGCCGCGCTGTGACGATGACCGGAAATCCGAAATCACGGGCGAGGTCGAGAGCATAATAATCTTTCTTGAGCGGGACCATGAGGCCGCCGACACCTTCAATAACAAGGGCCTCGTATTTGCGGGACATCCGTGCGAAAACTTTCTTGATATTACCGAGATCGACAACCTTCTTTTCTATCTCGGCTGCCGCCATCGGAGCCAGAGGGCTTTCGAACAGGGAGGGCGAGATATCGGAAATAGGATCGTCCGCGTGCGTGATCCGCTTGAGCAACATAGCGTCATTGGGGACGAGTGAATTTCCTCTGCGGGTACAGCCGCTCTCCACGGGCTTCATTACCCCCGTGTGAAACCCGAGCGATTTTAACACCTCAACTACCGCCCCGGCTATTATGGTCTTGCCGACGCCTGTATCGGTACCGGTTACAAAGAAGCCTCTTGGCAATTCCTGAAAATCCTTTCCGTTATTCAGTGTCAGTCGCGAGCGCCGGTTTTCAAATGGTGCTATATCCTTTGTTGGCGCCGACACTGTTACTGCCACTATTATGGAGCTCTTAATAATACAACTGCAAGGTGAAATCCCGATGTTTCTTGCCGCAGCGACGCCTGTTCGGGCGGCTAACCCCTAAAGATTTTTTTAAAACCCGTATGTTAAAATGCTACATGGTGGAGGAAGTCGGCACGGTAAAGAGCATAGATGGCGTTATGGCGACTGTTGAAGTGGTGCGCAAGAGCATGTGTGAAGGCTGCACCGCCGGGTGCAGAGAGGAAGATCAGAGCATGGAAATCGATGCGCTGAACGAGGTCGGCGCCAAGGTAGGCCAGACCGTAAAGGTAAGTATCAAAGCTATCACTTATCTCAAGGGAACGATGATTGTCTACGGGCTGCCTGCGCTGGCTCTGGTCATCGGGGCGGTGATAGGCAGAAACTTGATGAGCAAGATCTTCCCCCATTCCGACCGTGAGATGCTTTCGGGTGTCTTCGGCCTCGGGGCCTTCGCAGTAGCCTTTATCGCCGTAAAGATCTGGACCACTGCTGTGAGCAGGAAAACCGAGTCCAAGCCTGTCATCGAAGAAATATTGAGCTGACTGTAACGCACGATCTGGAAAGCAGGGCGGTCCGGTGAAAGCTCCGTACTGCCCTGTATAAATTTCATAAAGGGGGAGCTGATGGCAACTTTTGAGGTACCCAGGATCAGAAATGTTGCAGTGATAGCGCACGGTGGAGCAGGGAAAACGTCACTCGTTGAGGCGATGCTCTTCGATTCCGGAATGACCGACAGGCTCGGAAGCGTTCAGGACGGCACGACAGTTACCGATTACGAACCGGAAGAGATCGACAGAAAGATCAGCATCACGTCATCTCTTGCCTTCTGTGACTGGGACAAGCACAGGGTCAACCTCATAGACACTCCCGGTTTCATCAATTTTCTGGAAGATACGAAGGGATGCCTCAGGGTCTCCGACGGGGCGGTGGTCATTGCCAGTGCCTTATCGGGCGTGAAGGCCGAGACGCTCAAGGTCTGGCAGTACGCCGCGGAGTATAGCATCCCGCGGCTTGTATTTGTAAACAAGATGGACAGGGAAAACGCCGACTTCGAGAAGACCCTGGGGAGTCTTGAAAAGGGGCTGGAACGTGAGGCTATAGCCCTCCATATTCCGATAGGTGCCGGAGAAAACCTCTCAGGGGTGATCGACATCATAAAGATGAAGGCCTGCAGGTTCAGCGGAGGCAAGGCGGAAGCGGTGGACATTCCGAAGGAAATGCAGGAGACAGCCGCGCAATACAGGAAAAAGCTGGTCGAAAAAGTTGCTGAAGGCGACGACTCTCTTCTCGAAAAATATCTGGAGGGCGGCGAACTGACCGATGAGGAGATCGTAGCCGGCGTTAAGGCCGGTTCGCTGCAGGGAAAATTCATACCCGTAACGTGCGGTTCGGCGGTGAAGAACATCGGCATCCCGAACCTCCTCGATTCGATCTTGCTTTGTCTGCCTTCCCCCGATGAAAAGTCAGGTCTTTCCGCTGTCAGTGGCAGGAATCCCAAGGACGGGTCGGAGGTTACCAGAAAGCCCGATGGGAATGAACCGTTGAGCGCATATTTTTTCAAGACTATTGCCGACCCTTTTGCCGGGAAGATCTCTCTTTTCAGGGTTTATTCAGGGGTGATCAAGGCGGATTCTACCGTGTACAATGCGACGAACGACACAAAGGAGCGCGTGGGGCAGCTCTTTTATCTCCAGGGTAAGAAACAGGTGCCGGCCCCTTCACTCAGTGCCGGCGAGATAGGGGGCGTGGCGAAGCTTAAGGGTACGAATACCGGTGATACGATTGCCGATGAGGCACACCCTGTCATCTTTGAAAAGGCCAGGTTTGCCGACCCTCTAATATCATATGCGATGGCACCCAAGAACAAGGGTGACGAGGAAAAGGTGAGTGCGAGCATCCATCGGGTGCTGGAGGAAGACCCCACTCTCAAGTTCAGCAGGGATGAAGAGACGAAGGAAATGATTATTTCCGGTATGGGGCAGGTGCATATCGAGGTCACCCTTGAACGTCTGAAAAGACGGTTCGGCGTTGAGATAGAGATGAGCACGCCGAAGATTCCTTACAGGGAGACGATAAAGGGCGCGACAAAGGTTCAGGGCAAATACAAGAAACAGTCAGGTGGGAAAGGCCAGTACGGTGACTGTTACATAGAGGTCGAACCTCTGCCAAGGGGGGGTGGTTTCGAGTTTGTCGATAAGATTGTGGGCGGCGCAATCCCAAGGCAGTATATACCGGCGGTAGAGAAGGGCATTGTAGAGGCGATGCACGAAGGTATTATAGCGGGATATCCCCTCGTGGACGTACGTGTGACGCTATACGACGGCTCGTTTCACGCCGTCGATTCATCTGAAATGGCCTTCAAGATAGCAGGTTCGATGGCCATCAAGAAGGCTGTTGTCGAGGCCAGGCCCATTCTACTTGAGCCGGTCATGAAGGCAGATGTGATCACTCCCGATGACACCCTGGGCGCCGTCATCGGCGATCTGAATTCCAGGCGGGGCAAGGTGCAGGGAGTGGAGCCGGCGTCCGGGGGCAACCAGAAGATAACTGTAACGGTCCCCATGTCGGAGATGCTTACCTACGCCAACCAGCTCGTCAGTCTTACGTCCGGAAGAGGGCTATATTCCATGGAGTTTTCACATTATGAAGAGGTGCCGGGGAGCCTTGCCCAGAAAATCATAGATGAACGGCATGCGGCCAGGGAGGAGAAAAGCGCGTGAAGGCCGTGAGCCGAAACCCGAAGGATTGCTGCATGGAGACCGCTTTCAGGGAGTAATGATGAAGATACTTGTTACCGGCGGCGCCGGTTTTATCGGTTCAAACTTCATCCGCCATCTGATGTCAGCCATGCCCGGGCATGAGGTGATCAACCTCGACAAGCTTACTTATGCGGGGAACCTGGAAAATCTGAAGGACGTGGAGAGGGACCCCCGTTACACGTTCGTGAAGGGCGACATATGTGACAGACGGCTGGTAGAGAGCCTCGAATTCGACGGTATCATCAATTTCGCTGCGGAGAGCCATGTTGACAGGAGCATCATGGACTCCTATCCTTTTCTTCAGAACAACGTCGTAGGAACACAGAACCTTCTTGAAGCGGCAAGAACGAGGAAGTGCAGGATACTCCATGTATCCACCGACGAGGTATACGGTTCCATACCTGCGGGACTTTTTACCGAGGAGTCTCCCCTCCGCCCGAACAGCCCCTATGCCGCGAGCAAGGCGGCAGCCGATCTGCTCGCCAGGGCGTACTACGAGACTTACGGCATTGATGTCGTCATCACCAGATGCTCCAACAATTACGGGCCCTGCCAGTTCCCCGAGAAACTTATCCCCCTTGTCATATCGCGCGCCGTGGAGGGCAAACCTGTCCCCGTCTATGGTGACGGGGGAAACGTGAGAGACTGGATCTACGTGGACGATCACTGCAGGGCGGTTGCGGCCGTTTTTTTGAAAGGAGAACCGGGGAGGATATATAACATAGGAGGCAGGAATGAAAGGCGGAACATCGACCTAATCCGTCAATTGCTTGCAAAGGCCGCGGAAAAAACCGGTGCGGATGCCGAAGACCTGATTAAACTCATCACCTATGTCAAGGACAGGCCGGGGCACGACAGGCGATATGCCATCGACCCTTCGAGAATCGAGAGTGAACTCGGGTGGAATGCTGAAACGGGTTTCGAGAAAGGTCTCGCCGGAACTGTTGACTGGTATCTTGCCAACAGGCCGTGGTGGGAACACATCGTTTCCGGTGAATACATGGAATATTACCGCATGCAGTATGGGGAGAGAATGAAGATATGAAGGTCGCCCTGACCGGAGCAGGCGGCATGCTTGGTCATGATCTGCAGCGCGCCTTCAGGGACGCTGAAGTTGTGGGCTTTTCCTCTGCCTCCCTCGATGTGACGAAGCTGGATGTCGTGGTCGGGCGGATAAGAGACGCCGGACCTGATGTCGTCGTTCATGCCGCCGCATTCACCAATGTGGACCAGTGCGAGTCCGAACCGGAAAAGGCATATCTCGTTAACGGTATCGGGACGCGTAATGTTGTGATGGCCTGTGAGGCAGTGGGATGTCCCGTTGTCTACGTTAGTTCCGATTACGTTTTCGACGGGAGGAAGGGGTCGCCTTACAATGAGTGGGACGATACCGGCCCGATAAATACTTACGGTATCTCAAAGCTGATGGGGGAAAGGTTTGTATCGACGCTGACCAACAGGTTCTATATTGTCAGGACATCCTGGCTGTACGGCAGAAATGGAAAGAATTTTGTCGATACGATCATCAGGCTGCTTTCCGAAAAGGACCGCATCGAGGTTGTGGATGACCAGGTAGGCTGCCCTACCTATACCCTTGACCTGGCCGGGAAGATAAGGGAACTGATCGGCAAGGGCTACGGTATTTATCATGTCACCAACACCGGTACCTGTTCGTGGTTCGATTTTGCCGTTGCTATAGCGGCGAAAAAGGGCATCAGCAAGAATATCGTGCCCGTCACCTCCCTGCAGTTTAAGAGGCCGGCCGAAAGGCCGGCCTCTTCCGTTCTGGGCAATACCATGCTCAGGCTTGAGGGGATCGGCGAACTCAGGAACTGGGAAGAGGCCCTCGGGGAATACCTGAACTCATGAAGAACAGAGGACACCCGGGCAACCGGCGGAGGGGGCATGTGCAGATGCTTTAAGGTCTCATTATTTCTATGTGTTTCCGCTGTCCTCGTCTTTCTTGGACACTCTCTCCTGTTTGCCCACGTGGGTAGATACATTTACGAAAAAGATGTTCTCAAACCGGCTGATGTGATTGTGGTACTCGCCGGAAAGGAAAATAAGCGGGTTGAATACGGCGTCAAGCTCTTTAAGGAGGACTGGGCGAGGAAGGACCGCATTATCATGAGCGGGGGACCGCTTGTCTGGAAGTATACGGCGGCGGATCTCATGAAGCTACAGGCGGAATCCCTAGGCATACCCCGGAAAAATATCCTTCTTGAAGACAGGTCGATGACGACGACCCAGGAAGCGGAATATACGCGGGAGATACTTCACAAATATGGCTACAGGTCCGTCATCCTCGTTACGTCACCTTACGAGAGCAAGAGGGCCGCGGTTATTTTCAGGAAGGTTATGGGAGACGGCGTCAGGGTTATCTGCGCGCCCGCCGAAAACAGTTGGTTCAGGTTTGGGGGGTGGTGGAAGAGACCCCGCGAGAGGGATGCCGTGTTGCAGGAGTACGCCAAATTCATCAGGTTCTGGATCTTCGGGACCTGATAACTATGCCGCATGTGACCCCCGGGGCCCCTTCAGGCCGCCCCGGGGGAACCTCGGTCAAGGGAAAGGTTACAGTTAGTAACCCGGCGCTGCAGACGCTGCCTTGGCCGGGGTTTCTGATTCCTTGGCCGGAGCGGCCTTCTTCATGGCTGTCGCCGCTTTCTTGATTATTATTCTCTTTGCGATAACTTTCCCGTCGACTTCTCTGTACCTGAGGGTGACCTTGGCGCCAACCTCAACGTCGGCGAGGGTCTTCTTTTCCTTACCCTTCACTACCCTAGTCTTCTTGTCCACGGACGCCGTGACGTCACCCTTTCTGCCATGGACGGTGACGGTCATCGCCTTCTGGTCGAAGGAAGTTATCTTGCCGGTCACCTGTTTCATCGCTGCAGATGACAGGGATGCAACAGTAAAGACGAATAACAGGCAAAGGACGATAACAAATGCTTTTTTCATTCGTTTCACCTCCTTTCTTTCTTGGTTTTGAGAACTGCCAATCCGGCAAAGCCGGAACCGGAATACATTTTTTCGCAGAAATGATGAATCCTGTTTTCCCGTAAGTGGCGGGCAAACAAAAACTCCCCCTTGGCACTTTATAAATTTATGCCCTCCCGGCGCAAATTAATAATTACACTTTCCGAGCCCTCTGCATCTCCGTGATGAATTATTACGGCCGGAGAATCAGGCCCCGGGCTTCATGTACCGAAGTCTCCCGGTACCTCTCGTCGAGAGCGGCAACGAAAGCCGGCAAAGTTGCCCGGACGACTCTTAATCTTGCTGTTTTAGGATTATTGTTTCCCCGCGTTCCCCAGGAGTGTTCCCCCTCGAATCAAGTGAATTTTAAGGGAGGCATAGAAGAAATGTCAAGCCAAAAAACTTGAGAAAAGGCTGAAAAGATATCGCTGAAGGCGGCACTGCAATTTTACTCGGGCGGAAGGTCCTTTCTCGGCGCAGCACCGCCGGGATTGAGTTTTTCCCACCTGTACCAGAACGTCTTGTAACTCATCCCGAGCAGTTTGGCCGCCTTTGAAACCACGCCGTTCGACTTTGACATCGCCTTCCTTATCAACTTCTCCTCCAGTTTGTCAAAACTGATACCTTCGTCAGGTATGTCAAAGTCAAGCGCATCGGCGGCTTGCGGACATCTCAACTCTCCCTTGATGTCTTTCATCTCAATCTTTTCCGTGTCGCTCATGAGAACTGCCCTTTCCATGACCGACTCAAGTTGCCTGATATTGCCGGGCCAGTTGTAATCAGTCAACGCCTTCAGAACAGTGGCCTCGACACCCCTTATCCTTTTCCCGAACTCCATGTTATATTTGGTCGTGAAGAACGTGGCCAGTTCCTCTATATCTCCCTTTCTCTCGCGCAGAGGGGGAAGTTCAATTGTAACTACCCTCAGGCGGTAATAGAGGTCCTCCCGGAAGGTCCCTCTGGTGATCTCTTTCTCCAGTTCCTTGTTGGTGGCCACAATGATCCTGACGTCGATCTTTATGGCGTCTTTTCCGCCCAGCCGCCGGATTTCCCTGTCCTGCAGCACACGCAACAGCTTCGATTGCATAAGGAGGGGAAGGTCTCCTATCTCATCCAGGAAGAAAGTGCCGCCGTTTGACGCCTCAAACAGACCGATCCTTCGTGACGCGGCGCCGGTGAAAGCCCCCGGCTCATATCCGAAGAGCTCGCTCTCAAAAAGGTTTTCAGGGATGGAGGCACAGTTGAGGGCCGTAAAAGTCTTTGTGCGCCGCGAACTGTTATAATGGATCGCCCGCGCAACCAGTTCCTTGCCGGTGCCGCTTTCGCCCTGAATGAGGACGGTCACCGGACTGGTCGAGACCTTCCTCATGATCTCCACCGCCTCCCTCATTTTCGGCGACCTGCCGATGATACCTTCAATTCTGAACCTGTCATACAATTCTCGCTGCAGCTTCAGGTTTTCCTTCAGAAGCTCCGTTCGCTCGGCGGCCCTCCTGACTGTAAGAATAAGCGAATCTTTTTCAAGCGGCTTCGTGAGGTAGTCGAAGGCCCCTTTTTTCATGGCGTCGACCGCGGAAGAGATTGTCCCGTGAGCGGTCATTATAATGGCAGACGGACCAAGGGGCTCCCTGGGAATGGCCTCGATCAATTCGACCCCGTCCATTCCTTCCATCTTCAGGTCGGTAAGAAGGACATCGGGCCGGAATTGTTTGATAGTTTCCAACGCCTCTTCGGCGGATGATGCCGTGTGGGTCTCGTATCCTTCCCCGTCGAGGATGGTCTTCAATATGTCCCTCTGGAGCGGTTCGTCATCCACCACTAAAACAACAGCCATTTTCAAATCTCCTTTTTCACAGGAAGAATCATCGTGAACGCGCTCCCCCTTCCTTCGACGCTTCTGAACTCGACTCTGCCTCCGTGTTCCTCAACCACCCTCTTAGTCAGGGCCAGCCCGAGCCCGAGCCCCTTGCTCTTCGTGGTAAAAAATGGGTCGAAAATCTTTCCTGCTATATCCTCGGGCACGCCGGTGCCGGTGTCTTCAAGTGCCAGGAAGAACCTGTCTTCCCTTATTGTCGTCCTTATGGCGAGTCTGCCGCCGCCCGGCATGGCCTGAAAGGCGTTCAGGATTACGTTGTACAGGCAGGTCTTGATAAATTCAGGGTCTACAAGGAGTTCGGGCAGTGACTGATATTCTCTCACAATCTCGATGTGTTCCTTGCGGGCCTTGGCCATCACCAGGTCCAGTACGTCCTCGATAAGTATTCCGATATCAGTCTTCTGCCGGCTGAGTTCCAGCGGCCTGCTGAATTCGAGAAAACTTTCGGCGAACCGGCTCACCCTCTGTATCTCCTTCTTGATGTTCGTAATGAGCGCATCGAATGTCTCATGGTCCTCGTCCTTGAGAGGCTTGTATTTCTCCCTGATGTGGTCGATGGAGAGGCTGATGAAATTGAGAGGGTTCCTTATCTCGTGGGCTATGCTTCTCGAAAACTGGCCTATGCCGGCAAGATGCTCGGCCTTGCGGAGTCTTTCCTCAAGGTCCCTCTCCTCGCGCAGTTTGTTCACCATGAAATTGAAGCTCTGCGTAAGTTCTCCGATCTCGTCTTTCCTTTCGGTCTTCAACTCCTGGTTCAGGTCGCCGCCTGCGACCTTCTTTGCCGCTTCTACGACTTCCTCGATCGGCTTCGTGTATTTCTTTGCGAGAAAGACGGTTGCTATAATGCCAGCTGCAAACACAAAGGCTGCGGCAATGATCCGTTTTATGATCCTCAGACGCAGGAAAGCGGAAAAGTCTTCGGTATTAATGGTGAGATGTATATACCCGTAATGCTTGTTACCTGCTACGACCGGGATTATCACGTTATATGACTGCCCCTCACCCGTTACAGGCTCCCCGAGTTCCGCCTTGAAGATGAGTTCCTTTTTCCTCCTGGTTATCCACTTCCCGATATTCTTCGGGTCGGTGCTGGAAACGATCTTGTCAGTGTTGCTGATGATCGAGATCTCTTTGACCCCCTTTGTCTTCAGTTCCCGGAGATAGTTTTGAAGGCGTTTTTCATCTGTGACCCCGCTGCTTGTCACTTCTTCCACGCCCGCCTGTATGCCTTTCGACAGCCCTGCAATCTGGTTCTCGAATTCGGTGTAGATTTCCTTTTCAGTCTGATAGTAAAGGAAGACAAGTATCGACATGAGGCAGAGGCTCAGGAGGAGCATGATTGCCACCAGCTTCTGGTTAAGGGGAAGTCTGAGAAAGAAGTCTCTTATAGTGCTTCTGTCAGTCTTCATACATAATTCTATCACGGACGCTTCATCGAGTTGTCTGTTGCCTTCCCGCTCAGGACGCGAATAAGGACACCTCCTCGGGCAGATCAAAAATACTGATTCCCAAGGAGGTGTCAATACAACATGATTTCTCAACCGATCGGTAAGAGGTTGCCTTACTTCGCCGGAGCATCCTGCTTCTCCGCAGGAGCGGCCTCTTTCTTCTCAGCTTTCTTCGCCTTCTTTGCCGCCTTCCATATGTAGACGCCGGTGGCGACATTCTTCCCTTCTTCTTCCTTATACCTTACAGTCACCTTTTCGCCGGTCTTGACGTCCTCGATGGACTTTTTCTCTTTGCCGGTCCTGATCCTGGTCCTGGCGTAAACCGTAACCGTGATTTCGCCCTTTTTATGTTTTACCGTGATGGTGCCGGCTGCTGCATCGACTGCCGCAACCTCGCCGACAATGCGACGATGATGGACCGCCTTCTTCATGTGATGGGTTTTTTCCACTTTTTTAGCCGGTGCCGGAGCTGCCTCCTGCTCTGCCGCGAAGGACACCGCCGTGAAGGCAAACATCATGACCAGAGACACTACTACTGAAAGTACCTTCTTCATCTGATTCACCTCCTTTCCTTTTTGATTAAAAAGCCGGAGGACTTATATACAACATCCGTGCCAGTAAGAAGTGACCGCGAATATTGAACTTTACCGGATGAGGCGGTTTCCCATTTGAGGAACTCTGTCCTTTTTTGGGGAGATTCCGACTGTCCCTATGGATATGACGGGACGGAGGCAGGACGGATAGATTTAATACTGAGCAGGGATGAACGCCGTGGATTTCTCAGATAAGCCCGAGTTCTCTGGCATAACGTTCAAAGAGTGCCAGGCCGTTCCTGTGCTCTTCATTAAATTCATAGGAGATGCCTTCCCAGTATTCCACGAGGTCCGCGTGCGAAAGGACAGTTCTCATGGCAGACGCGTCCGCTATACGGTCCAGATTCTTAAGCGCTTTCATCCGCGACCTGTCGAGGTCCCGCGAAAACTTTTCTATCAGTTTCCGTTTCCCGGCGTAGGAGTCATTCCTTACGATCCATAGGGCAAAGGTTGCGGGAAGTCCCGTGTTCCGGTACCAAAGATCTCCGATATCGTACACATAAAGGTCCCTCGGCTTGTGCATTTCAACGAGGGCCTCGTCTCCGATCAGCAGATAGGCTGTCTCTGATTTCAATGCCTCATCAAGGGGCAGGGACTCGGTCCGGAACTTACAGTCTGCGCCATAGAATTTTCTGAGAATGACCTGGATCAGTGCCACGGAAGTCTCGGACTGGGAAGACGTGAGGACGGTCTTGCCGCTGAGGTTTTCGATGGTTGTTCTGCTGAACAGATATATGCTCTTCACCGGGCCCGATGAACTTATCGAGTTGTTTTCTATCAGGCGATACTCATCTTTCTTCCTCAGATATTCGATTGACGAAGAAGGGCTCACATCTATCTCGCCCTTCCGGATCCTCCCGTTCAGTTCGGATGGCACCCC
>Ga0315550_1001118_pt1 | contig 16652 bp, 13 predicted proteins | sample SalMarSW160190MG_2_FD_203100 | JGI IMG/M metagenome (GOLD analysis project Ga0315550, IMG submission 203100) | Salt marsh sediment microbial communities from the Plum Island Ecosystem LTER, Massachusetts, United States - Salt Marsh Sediment SW1601-90 ... | reverse complement strand
GATTGTGGTTTGGTGGCTGAGAACATCATGCTACTGGCTACCAAGTATGGGCTAGGAACTATTGCTCAAATACAGGCTGTCGTGTACCCGGATGTGCTGAGGAAAGTGTTGGGAATACCAGATTCCAAGCTTATAGTGCTGGGGATAACTGTTGGCTACCCTGACCAGGATGACCCTGTAAATCAGCTCCGCTCCGAAAGAGAACCATTGGACAATGTGAGCACCTGGTATGGCTTTGATTAAAAGATAGACTAGTTCGAAAATGCCCCCAAGGGGATTCGGACCCCTGATCTTCAGCTTGAAAGGCTGATGTCCTAGGCCGCTAGACGATGGGGGCAACGTCAAGCATTTTACGGGTAAATGGCTAAATGTGCAAGGTCTGGCTAAAATATAGCCTGCTTTGACTTGCCAACAACTCGGATATAAGGTATGATGTGGCGGTTGTTAGGCACACAACTGGTAATCTCGAATTGAAAGGAATTGCCCGAAAGCGTCAAAAACATGGACTGTGCTGTTTGCTCTATATGATACCTACGCTCTACTGGTTTGGTTTTAGAAAGGGTGACTCTCGAGGTCAACGTATATGACTCAAAAGGAGGTTTGATAAATATGATGAGAGAAACAGATAAAGTTGGTTCGCGAATTGAAGAAGTAATTGATGAAGCCAGCGGGAAGGTAAATTTGCCGCCTTGTCAGGTTCGCTGTCCTCTTAAAATAGATATTCAACGCAATCATGTCATGATTTCATGCCTTCCCCTGGATGAGAAGGAGGCCTCCAGCCAGATAATAAAGATAGGTGATGAAATTTATGACCAAAGTCCCCTATTTCCAATAATCTGTGGTTACATTTGTGGGCTTTGCGAAAAAGAGTGTAATTATGAAGACCAAACCGGGGCAGTGAGAAGAAGATTGCTTGCGCGATTTATCGCCGAGCATTATCTACCCTACCTGGAGACAAAACCTTCATATGCTGCTCCTACCAGGGAAAAGGTGGCGGTGATTGGAGGAGGACCGGCAAGCCTGATGTGTGCTTATACATTGAGCAGAAATGGTTACCGAACCACCATTTTGGAGAGAAGTTCGAAGTTGGGGGGTGCCCTGAGATTAATTCCGAGATATCGCCTTCCTGAAAATATCATGGATGCTACCTTGAATAATTTAGTCAGGATTGCTCATATAGATGTCAAGCTCGGGCTCAAAATGGGAGATGGTGAGAAAATGCTGGATGAACTCAGAAAAGAAGGTTACCAGGCTGTATTTATTGCTACCGGCACCCCATCTCCGAGACCTCTTAGCTTTGAAGGGAAACTCGTGGCGGGGGCAGACCTGGATGGAGTCATGTTTGGTTTGAACCTCCTCTCTGACGTCAGCCAAAAGAAAGCTCGTCCGCGGCTCTTTGAGCGCAAAAGGGTGATAGTAATTGGAGGCGGTAACGTAGCTTTTGATGCAGCGAGAACCGCCCGACGACTTGGCGGCAAAGTTACCCTCGTGTGCCTGGAGTGTGAAGACAAGTCTTCTAAAGATGGGATACCGGCTGATGTTGAAGAAATTGAGGGCGCTACTGAAGAAGGAATCCAAATTATCTGTTCCCGGGGTGTAGAAGAGATAATTGGTGAGGATGGCAAATTCAAGAAGATAAAGTGCCCTCGGTGTACATCGGTCTATGACCAGATGGGATACATCGGATTCAATCCCAAGTTTGACAAGAGTGACGTGATATATCTTGAGGGAGACGTGCTGCTTGTTACCATCGGGCAGGCTGCGGAGAGAAAATTCTTCCAGCAAGAGGACCTGCTGGATGAAAGAGGAAGGATTGACGTCGACCCACTTACTCTGATGAGCAATCGCAAAAAGGGGATTTTCATCGGAGGCGATGTCAGGCGAATCGGCTTTGCCTCCGAGGCAATGAGAGAAGGAATCATAGCTGCCGAGTCTATAGACCGCTACCTCAAGGGCGAAGACCTTAAGAAAGGGAGAGAGAAAGAGTATGAGAAAGCAGCTATTCCCAGAGCCAAAGAGTACAAACCTCAACCTGAGCTTAGATGGTTGTCGGCGAAAAGAAGGATAAACTTCAAACCTTTTGAGAAGGGATTTACTTTGGAGGAGGCGGTGGCAGAGGGTGAGAGATGTTTATACTGCGGCCCCTGTAAGAGTTGCAAAGCGTGTGTGATGCTAGAGCTTCAAACTGAGATACCGGAAATTGAGGTCAATCGAGAGATATGCAGCGGATGTGGGGTCTGTATTGCCCTGTGTAGCTATGACGCCCTCAGATTAGAGAAATCTGAGAACGGAGCTGTAGCAGTTATAAATGACCGCAGGTGCAAGCGGTGTGGTGTGTGTGTTGCTGCTTGCCCCAGCGCAGCAATCGACCTGGAACACTGCATTAACGAAGAAATTATGGCCGAAATCGAGGGTGTGTTGGTATAGATTTAACTGAATATTGCATTCCTCAGGAATCGTTTTATAAACTAACCCCAGGCGAATTTTGATTTTAAATTAAGCGGGGTCTCCGCAAAAATCGCAAGATTTTTGCGGAGAAGTGTATGTCAAAAACAACAGGGCAGTCCCTCAAATTAGCTTCTATTAGCGTCCGTGGCATTGTTCAAGGCGTTGGGTTCCGGCCTTTCGTCTATGGACTGGCTGTTAAATACAACCTTAAGGGATGGGTCTATAATACTTCAGAAGATGTCAGAATTGAGGTAGAAGGTGAAGCAGAAGATATTAAGCAGTTCGAGCGGGAGCTCAAGACAAAAACACCGCCCTTGGCTTACATCGAGAACGTAACTATTGAGTATCACCCACCCCTCGGTTATAAAAACTTTGAAATTCGGCAGAGCCAGGCACAGGCAGGGAAATACCAGCTTATCTCTCCGGATGTTGCTACCTGTCAGCCTTGCCTGAGTGAGTTGTTAAATCTTGAAGACCGCCGCTATCGCTATCCTTTCACCAACTGCACCAATTGTGGCCCGCGCTTCACTATAATCGAGGACATGCCCTATGACCGTCCCAAAACAACCATGCGCTATTTCCAGATGTGCCCCGAATGCCAGGCGGAATATGATAATCCCCTGGACCGCCGCTTCCATGCCCAGCCTAATGCCTGCCCAAAATGCGGTCCCCAGGTCGAGTTAGTTGATAACCGGGGCAATCTAGTAACCGAGTCGAATCCTATAGCTGCTGCCAGTCAGCTCCTCAAGGAGGGGAAAATTGTGGCCATTAAGGGCTTAGGAGGCTTTCTCCTAGCTTGTGATGCCACGAACGACGCTGCGGTTGAAACGCTGCGACAGAGGAAGAAGCGCCCGTCTAAGCCTTTTGCCGTAATGGTAACCGATATAGATGAAGCCGAAGGACATTGTTATGTCTCGCCAGAAGAGGAAGATATACTTAGCTCACCTCAAAGTCCCATTGTCCTCATGAGGTGGAAGGAGGATTCTTCCATATCTCGAGAAGTAGCTCCAAACCTACAATATTTGGGTATTGTGCTGCCCTATACACCGCTTCACCATATACTGCTCAGGGACACGTGCCTGCCTTTGGTAATGACCAGCGGAAATCTCAGTGAGGAGCCTATTGCCAGAGACAATGACGAAGCCCTACGAAGGCTTTCCGGTATCGCCGATTACTTTCTAATCCATAATAGGGATATCTACTCCCGCTACGATGACAGCGTGGCCATGGTAGAAAAGGGCACAAGCCAGCTTATAAGGCGAGCGCGTAGCTATGCCCCCTATCCTATCCGCCTGCCATGTGAAACGCGACAGGTGCTTAGTTGCGGCGCTGAGGATAAAAATACATTCTGCCTGACCAAAGATAACTATGCCTTCGTATCGCAGCATATCGGCGATATGGAAAATATGGAGACCCTGGAACATTTTGACAGCACTATATCCCTGTATAAGAGACTTTTCCATATAGAGCCTGAAATCGTTGCCTATGACCTCCACCCCGATTATCTGGCTACCAAGTATGCCCAGGAGTTAGGCGAGTCTGGCGTGAAGCTTATTCCTGTGCAGCACCACCATGCCCATATCGCCAGTTGCATGGCTGATAATGGACTTGACTTCCCTGTTATCGGCGTGGCTTTTGACGGCACAGGGATGGGTGCCGATGGCAATATCTGGGGAGGGGAATTCCTGGTAGCCGACTATCGTAATTTTCGCAGAGCAGGACATCTGGAATACTTGCCTTTGCCCGGCGGAGACGCGGCGGTAAAAAGACCCCGCCGCACTGCCATCGGCTATATTCTCACTCTATTAGGAGAAGATGCCCTAAACGCTGTCATTGCGACCCTGAACGGCGTGAAGGGTAAGCAATCTCAACTAGCTTCTATCGAGCAAGTTACTGAAGTTGAGGTGGAGGTTATCAAGCGCCAGATAGAAAGAAAGATAAATTCACCGCTTACCTCAAGCATGGGACGTCTTTTCGATGCCATATCAGCCTTGCTGGGCATAAGGGAAGAGATAGATTACGAAGGACAGGCCGCGGTGGAACTGGAAATGGCTGCTCACTCCTATGTAATTGCGAGGCGCGTAAGCGAAGAAGCAATCTCTGATGTTCGGGAAAGCTATCCATTCCACATAGTAGAAGACGAGGGAATAAAAATCGTGCGCCTGAAGGATCTGCTCTCAGCCGTAATAGAAGACTTACATCAAGGTATCTCCAAGGGAAGAATATCAGGCAAATTCCACAATACCGTAGCCCGGATGATAAACGAGATGTGTCGCCTGATGGCTGTTGAAACGAGCATCACTCAGGTCGCCTTAAGTGGCGGCGTATTCCAGAATCGTTTATTGTTGAGAAAGACAGTCAGCTTACTGGAAAGCGACGGTTTTCAGGTTTTTACCAACAGGCAAGTACCCTGTAATGATGGTGGCATCTCCCTGGGTCAAGCCATTATTGCCAATTTCGCCGTCTAAGGAGTTATTTCCTTTTTGTCATTGCGAGGCTAGCGAAGCCAGTCGAAGCGATCTCGTTGTGAAAAAGAGTTGCCTATTTTTACGGCTGCCAGCTTAGGAAAGGATAGGTCTGTCCGTCAACGATATTCCAGATATAGGTGGGGTTGGTCTGGCCAGATGTGACTGCGATTATATCCCAGGCTGCGAACGTGGCTATACTCTTCATTTCGGCGGTGGTCTTGCCTGTCCCGCCAGCCGAGGTAGTTTGTCCGCTGGTTTCGGTATCCCAGAAGGAGTTGCTCACAGTGTCTGCATTCCCTCCCACCAGACCGCCAACATACATATTGCCATTCACGTTGCCGGTGGAATAGGAGTTGCTCACAGTGCCCCCCTCTCCATTAAGTCCCACCAGACCGCCAGCACCATTCTCACCAGTGACGCTACCGCTGGAATAGGAGTTGCTCACAGTGCCCACATTCGCTCCCACTAGACTGCCAACACCGTAAGAGCCATTCACGTTGCCGGTGGAATAGGAGTTGCTCACAGTGCCCCCCTCTCCATTAAGTCCCACCAGACCGCCAACAAACTCCTCGCCAGTGACGCTGCCGGTGAAATAGGAGTTGTTCACAGTGCCCAAATTCGCTCCCAACAGACCGCCAACATACTCAGAGCCGCCAGTCACGTCGGCGTTCACCACGCCGATATCTTTGATGACCCCTTCCTCGTGAACGCAACCGAAAAGCCCCACATATGATTCGTCAGGGCGATTGATAAACAGGTCACGTATCTCGTACCCTTGCCCGTCGAATGTCCCAGTAAATGGGGAATTCCCAGTTCCAATCGGCTGCCAGCCCTTTCCCTGATTGGCTGTCGGGCTCGCCATCTCCGTATATCCGGCAGTAGTGGAATCAAGGTCGTTCATCAGAATGTGATTGCCGCTCAGATTGTTCCTGACGGCAGCTAAATCATTCCAAGTCCTTATTTCCAGGTTTTGGGAAGAAGGAGGGAAAAGACAGCCTCCCATCCCGGCAATTAAGGATACCGTAATCAAAAGGATGCCGAGTCTTTTCACGTAACAGTTTAGTTTTTCTAACATCTTTAGATTATAGTATTATTATAGCACATCCTATACGCTGTTAAGGGGTCGATTTGGCGTGTGCGCCAGTTGGGATATCACCTCACAGGTGAGCCTACTTCCCTTGCTGTGTAAAGAGGAAAATAAGCAGGGCAGCGATGCTTTTGGCATCGCAGATTTCGCCTGAGGTGATAAGTCGGGGTATATCATCCGGGGAAACTCGGACCAGCTCGATGTCTTCAGTATCCTCAGCCACGAGACGAGCAGGCACAAGGGCGGTAGCCACAAAGCAATGGAGGTACTCTGTGCCATAGCCCGGGATGGTATAAAAGCCCCCCAGGTTTGCTATTTTCCCAGGAAAATAGCCAATTTCCTCCTGTAATTCACGGCGCACGGAGTCAAGGGGCTCTTCACCAGGGTCAATGCCACCAGCCGGTATTTCCAGAAGAAACCTGCCCACTGGATGGCGGAATTGACGAACCAACAGGACATTGTCCTGTTCATCGATGGCCACTACAGCAATACAATCGCTGTGTTCCACCACGTCTCTGGTGGTCTTTCTGCCGCCAGCTTTCTCCACGGTGTCCACACGTATATTTACTGCGTGACCCTGATAAATTTGCTGGCTAGCTAGCGTCTTTTCCGGCTTCACCATACTATTGCTACTTAGCTAAAATTACGTCGCTTTGCTTGCAGAGCTTCAAAGATAGCGAATAAGAGCTACTTCATCGCAGTCAGGAAATTTGGGACAGCGATAGCATTCCGCCCACACCTTCTGGGGTAGCTCCGTCTTGTCGATTAGCTTAAAGCCATGTCTTTCAAAAAAAGTCGGCTTACGAACGAGACAAAAAACCCTGGGTATGCCCAATTCCTTGGCCTCTTCAAGACAGGCCTGGGTAAGCAAAGAGCCAATGCTTTGGGTCTGTTCCTTTTCATCGACAGCCAGAGACCTGATTTCAGCTAGATCAACCCAGGTAACGTGCAACGCAGCACAAGCGATAACCTGGCCTCCTTCCCTGACTACGAAGTAATCTCTAATATCCTCATATATCTCAGATAAGGCGCGAGGCAACATCTCCCCCTTATCAGCAAAATGACTGATCATCCGGTGCATGGAGTTAGCATCGCTCACCTTTGCCCTATCAACCTTTATATCAGCTTTCATTTCTTCTCCCTCCCAGTTTTTGCCATAGCGCACTATAAAAATAGCTTGGTTCGTGAACTCTTAAGAAGCGAGCTGTGTAAGGGCTGAGCTTCACTCTGATATTTTGCCCGTCTGATAATGGCAATTCAACTTGTCCGTCAATGCTAAGTATGACCTTTTCTCTGTGGGCAACCTTCAAATCCACTATGCTCTGCGGAGGCAATACCAGGGTATGGCTCAATCCCAGGTGGCAGGATATTGGCTGGAGGACGATTTCCTTGGATTGAGGATGAAGAATTGGTCCGCCAGATGCCAGGGAATAGCTGGTGCTCCCGGTAGCGGTGGCCACAATTAAGCCATCAGCCCGGTAAGTTGTTGTTGTTGTGCCATCAATTTCCGCTTCTATGTTAACTAGGCGAACTGCCACGCTTCGTAGCACCACATCATTCAGGGCATGAAAAGTTTTGTCTGCAACCTGAGCCTCGAGCATAGCCCTTTCCTCAATCCAGCCTTTCCCTTCGAGCAAATCGGGCAAAGCAGATAAAACCTCATCGCCATCTATCTCCGTGATAAATCCCAGCCTGCCCAGGTTTATACCTAAGATGGGTACCGAGAAAGGAGTTATGATTCGAGCAGAATGGAGTATAGTGCCATCTCCGCCAATACTGGCGATTAGCTCTGTGCCTGCCACCTGGGGTTTAGCTTCATCCTCGTCCCAGGCTGAGCATCGCCACGAAGAGACCCCCCGAGAGGATAGAAACTCTTCCAGTTTCTCAGCTAAGTCTCGGGCTTTCTCCCGTAGAGGGTGATACAGAATGCCAATACGCTTCACAGGTGAGCGAAGTGTAGCACTGGCGAATTCTGACTGTCAAACCATTTAGCATATCCGAGGCAGCAGTTCTCCGGAGAGCATGTCCACGATTCGGGAGGGACCGAGCTTTGTTTTCATTACCACCTTTCCCGGGTGCTCCTCGGTCACCTCACCAATGATGGCCGCATCTCTACCATAGCGATTTTTTCTCATTCGGGCCAGAATCTTATCGGCATCGGCGGGGTCAACTATAGCCACCAGCTTGCCTTCATTAGCCACATAAACGGGGTCTAGGCCCAGGAGCTCGCAGGCAGCTTTAACCTCTTCTTTCACTGGTATCTTAGCCTCTTCTACTACAATGCCTATATTTGATTGACGGGCTAATTCGTTGAGCGTGGTTGCCAGCCCACCCCTGGTAGGGTCGCGGAGGCAATGAATTCTGGATGAGACCTCCAGCATCTGAGACACTAATTTATTCAATGGAGCGCAGTCGCTTTCCAAAGTCATGGCGAACCTTAATCCTTCACGCTGACTCATTATGGTTATACCGTGGTCGCCGATGGTGCCACTCAGCAGAACCTTATCACCAGCTCTGGCGTTAGCTCCTGAGATATCTACTCCAGAAGAGATTGTCCCTACTCCCGAGGTGGTGATAAATAACTTATCAGCTTGTCCCCGATTTACCACCTTGGTATCGCCAGTGATGATGGCCACCTCGGCTTCTTCAGCAGCTTTCTTTATTGATTGCACTATCTGCTCAAGTTCACTTAAGGGGAAGCCTTCTTCTATGATTGCCGAGAGACTCAAATATAGTGGCCTGGCTCCATTCATAGATAAGTCGTTCACCGTGCCGCAAACGGCTAGCTTACCGATATCGCCGCCCGGGAAAAAGATGGGATTTACCACGTAGCTATCGGTGGTGAAAGCCAGCCGCCCACTGGCTTCGAAAATAGCTGAGTCATCTAGTTTATTTAACGCCGGATTAGCCAGGAAGGGAAGGAATTTTTTCTCCACCAGTTCATGGCTTAATTTGCCGCCGCTGCCATGGGCTAAAAGAATGCTGTCATCCATCAACCTGCTCCATATCTGCCTTGAAGCCTTGCAAATTTTCCGGAGTCCCGTATTGATAATAGGCGGCGCAGGCGCCTTCACTGGAGACCATGCAGGGACCGACAGGGCTTTCCGGGGTGCAGACCTTTCTAAAGAGTTTGCACTCAAGTGGCATAGCTGCGCCGCGGATTACATCCCCGCATCGACATCCTTTAGGCTCCCTCGATAGGTTCAGGCTCACTGAAAAAGCCTCGTCAGCGTCAAATCGCTCGTATTTCTTTCTAATTTTCAAGCCACTTTGAGGGACAATTCCAATCCCCCGCCAGTTAGCTTCCCCAATTTCAAAAACCCTCTCTGTCAGTTGCCAGGCCTTTCTATTTCCCCCTGCCCTTACTCCTCGGGGGTAAGCTATTTCCACTTTGGGCTCGCCCTTTTCAATTTGTTCCACCAGTTTATCTATGCATAATAAGATATCCAGTGGTTCAAATCCCGAGATGACACAGGCAACTCTATAATCTCTGGGGATAAATTCATAGGGATGGGAACCAATTATAACACTAACATGTCCGGGGCCGATGATGCCATCTAGCTTTACTTCGCCTGAATCGAGTAGCGCTTTCATCACCGGCGGGGTCAGCTTATTGAGAGACAAAACGTAAAAGTTTTCTATTTTTTCCTGCTGGGCCTTAAGTATAGAAGCAGCTATGGTTGGTGCTGTGGTCTCGAAGCCGATGCCGATGAAGATGACTGATTTCTTGGGGTTAGCTTTTGCTATCTCTACAGCATCTATGGTGGAATATACTATTCGTACATCTGCTCCCTCAGCTTTCGCCTGTTGCAGGCTCGAATAGCTGCCAGGGACTCTTATCATGTCCCCAAATGTGGTGATGATAACGTCGGGCAGGTGTGCTAGGGCGATGGCTTTGTCCAGGTCAGCAGTTGCTGTAACACAGACAGGACAGCCTGGCCCCGACCTCATTTCAACCGTTTTGGGAACTAATTGGCGAATTCCATATCGGAGTATGGCATGTGTGTGTCCACCGCAAAATTCCATTAGTCTTATGGTTTTGGTGGAACGCTTAGCAATTTTGTATGCTAGTCCCCTGGCTAGCTTGTTGTCTTGATACTCGTCAATGAACTTCACTTAGACTTGCTATCTCTTCCAGGAGCTTTAGAGTCTCATTGGCTTCAGCCTCATCTATAACGCCTATGGCGTATCCAGTATGAAGCAATACATAGTCCCCCAGCTTGGCCTCTGGAGTAAGGGCAATGCTGACTCGACGCCTCACCCCGGCGATTTCTGTTTCAGCCTCATCTCCGTCTATGGAGACAATTTTTACCGGTATTGCTAAACACATGGCTCCCCGTATTTTAGCCCAAATTTGCCTGTAATACAAACGGAAAAGGATAACCCTATTTTTGCGGGTAGACTTTACTGCTGTGTCATTGCGAGGCTAATGAAGTCAGCCGAAGCAATCGCGTTGGAAAAATGCTTGCCAAGGCGTGGCAAGATATGATAATGCGGAATATAATCATTCAAGAAATCCTAACATCTCCACCTTATCCCGAACGATTTTGAATTTGAAATTTAGAATTTGTTTAGGCCTGTCCTGAGCGAAGTCGAAGGGATTTAGTACTTAAGATATTAGATATTAGGATTTCATGCTGAAAGGAGGGGCTAATGGTACTATTTTACCTTACTAATGGGCGATTGACGGATGAGTGACTACGCTATACAATAAATTTGAGGAATTAAATATAAAGGAAGGAAGGTATTTGAAAAATGTAGTTATCCGATTTATTGGACGTAGGCTGATAAATCAGGTAACTGCAAAGATTGGAGGTGAAAACTTTCAAGGACAGTGAAGGCAAATCTGAGGCTAAAGCTAGAGCAAAGGGAAAGCAGCCCGAAACCAAAAGCGATTGTAAAAGGGCATCCGCGTAATGGCCAAGGGCAGAAGGGGAGAGGTGGTTATTACTCTGAAATAAGGCCCCAACGGGAAAATTCTTTAACTCTAAGCTAACCCTCAGTAACTCTAAGCTAACTTTCAGTCACTCTAAGCTAACTCTCAGTAACTCTAAGCTAACTTTCAGTCACTCTAAGCTAAACCTCAGTAACTCTAAGCTAATCCCCACTAACTTGATGCTAACCCTCAGTAACTCTAAGCTATCCCTCATTAAATTATCACGGAAGGAGAAGACCAATGAGCAGCAAGATAAATAAGGCAAGAAATGTACTTAGGAGGTTAAAATGTGAATACACGGATTGTCAAACTTAAAAGTAAGTGCCTCCGGCACCGGTTAAGGAGACGGAGGCACAGCTAAAGGGACCCGGGAAGGAAACCCCCTAGCTGTTTCTTATTGTAATGACACCGACCTCCATTGTCAAGACCTCAAGAATTCCCGGATGGCCAAGACAAATCTGAGTCTAAGACTAGCAAAGAAAGGAGGTAAAAAAGAATGAAAAGATGTATAAGCAAAGTCGGCCGACAGTTTTGCCATGGAGTGAAGGGCTACATCGATGTTGGGATGCTGGTTGAGTTGCTGAGTGAGCTGTTTGTCGGGCTGCTGGTGCTGTCTGTTACTCTGGTATCTGCAGCATCAACAGTGATTCCTCAACTCACTAATTTGGTAAGCGCTGATTCTGGGCAGGAGGCAGCCGTAGAATTACAAATGGTGGAAGTAGCGGTGGCAGCCTACCAGACTGACCATGATGGAGACTTGCCCACTGTTGAAGGTTTCCCGTGTGCTAGTGAGATGGATGAGTATATCCCCGGTGGTGTAGCTGTTCTGCAGGGTACCTATACTCTTGATGGCACTACTGGTGAAGTAGCCCAGACTTACTATCCGGCGTCTAGTGGCCTTTTCAGTAGTCTGGCACTGCTTGACAGTCTGGGCTAGGACCAAACCAACGATGGGGAGGCTCATCGGCGGGATTGTTTTGCTCCAGTCCTGCCGGTGGGCTTTTCTATTTTCTGGCAATTACTATGTCTTAAATTTTTAAAATGCCAAACAATATCAAAGCAATAATGACCACAATGGGGGATAAGCCCGCCTCTACTGGATTGCTTCGCTATACTCGCGGTGGCACCTCTATGTGGCAGTGTGAGGCTGACGAGGTCAGCCGAGGCAATCCCGTGGAGGGTACGACATTGCCACTTCCCTCGCAATAACAACTGAACAATTGCTAAGTAGTCTACAAGAAGATATCGTGTTGACGCTGGTTGTGTATTATGCTATTTTACGCAACATAATTCATTTGAGGAGGCATAGGTTAAATGCGTAGCGACATGGTGAAGAAAGGAATTGAGCGGGCGCCTCACAGGTCGCTGCTGCGAGCTGTTGGTTGCTCATCAGATGACTGGGATAAGCCATTCATTGGAGTAATCAATAGCTTTACCGATGTCGTCCCCGGGCATATCCATTTACAAACAATTGCTAAGGCGGTTAAAGAAGGTATCCGCAGTCGGGGTGGGGTGCCTTTTGAGTGCAATACCATAGCTGTTTGCGATGGTATCGCTATGAACCACCCAGGAATGAAATACAGCTTGCCCAGCCGGGAACTCATTGCTGACTCGGTGGAAATCCTGACCCAGGCTCATGCCTTCGATGGCCTGGTATTCATACCTAATTGTGATAAGGTCATTCCCGGAATGCTGATGGCCGCCATCAGGCTTAATTTACCCTCTGTCTTTGTGAGTGGTGGCCCAATGCTAGCTGGTAAATTTATCCAGGGAAACGCTACCAGGTCCGTTGACCTTATTACAGTCTTTCAAGCTGTAGGTGAAGTAGCTAGAGGCAAGATGACCGAGGCTGAGTTGCAGGAACTGGAAATGGTCGCCTGTCCTGGTTGTGGGAGCTGTGCCGGGATGTTTACTGCTAATACTATGAATTGTCTCAGCGAAGCCCTGGGGATGGCTTTGCCGGGTAACGGCACGATACCGGCGGTGGAAGCGCGGCGCAGGCAATTAGCGTATAAAGCCGGACAGCAGGTCATGGAAGTGCTAGCCAAAGATATTCGGCCTAAAGATGTTATCACCAGGGATTCCCTTTATAACGCCTTTGCCGTGGACATGGCTCTGGGGGGCAGCACAAATTCCGTGCTGCATCTTGCTGCCATAGCGCACGAGGCTGGGATAGATTTTCCCCTATCCCTGATAAACGAGATTAGCGACTCCGTTCCTCATATCTGCAAATTAAGCCCGGCCAGCGATTATCATATTGAGGACCTGGACTTAGCCGGTGGCATTCCCGCGATAATGCACGAGCTGTCAAGATTGCTGAAGCTTAAGGCGGACACTATTTTGGGCAAGCCAGTAGGCAACATAGCAAAGGAAGCCAAAGTCAAAAATAGAGAGGTGATCCGCTCCCTGTCACAGCCTTATGCCTCTACTGGTGGTATTAGTATATTATTTGGAAATCTAGCGCCTGATGGCAGTGTGGTCAAAAGCGCTGCAGTAGATTCTGAGATGTTAGTGCATCGGGGCCCAGCGAGAGTTTTCAATGATGAGGAAGAAGCTACGGCGGCGATAATGAAAGGCGACTTTAAGCCAGGTGAGGTAATCGTCATTCGCTATGAAGGTCCCAAAGGAGGGCCAGGAATGCGGGAGATGCTAGCAGCCACTTCCCTCCTCAGCGGTATGGGTATGGATAAAGAGGTAGCTCTTATTACGGATGGACGCTTTTCTGGAGGCACGCGAGGAGCAGCCATTGGTCATGTCTCTCCTGAGGCGGCAGAGAAAGGTCCTATAGCGGCTTTGCGGGATGGTGATATGATTAACATAAATATACCTGACCACAAACTGGAAGTGGAATTAAGCCAAAAGGAGTTGGAACAACGGCTGGCTTCACTGCCTTCCTTTGAACCTAAGATTAAAACTGGCTATCTCAAGAGGTATAGTGATAAAGTAAGCTCGGCCAGCACTGGTGCGGTGTTTGCTGGGTGAGGAGTTATTCTATGAAGAAGACTGGTGCTCAGATTCTCTGTGAGAGCTTAGTTAAAGAAGGAGTAGAGGTTATTTTTGGCATTATCGGTGGTGCTGTCCTACCGATATATGATACCTTACCCCAGTATCCTCAACTCCGGCATATATTAGTTCGTCATGAACAGGGAGCGGCTCATGCCGCTGATGGTTTTGCTCGAGTTACACACAAGGCGGGAGTGTGTATTGCTACTTCGGGGCCTGGAGCTACTAATCTGGTTACCGGCATCGCCAATGCTTATATGGATTCTGCACCTATGGTAGCTATAACCGGCCAGGTGGCCACACCTTTTATTGGCAAGGATGCTTTCCAGGAGACAGATATCACAGGCATTACTCTTCCGATTACCAAGCATAATTACCTTGTCACCGATGTCGCTGAACTGGCTAAAACGGTTAAAGAGGCTTTCCACATTGCCCAGACGGGGAGGCCGGGGCCTGTGCTTATTGACATACCGCGAGATGTCCAGCAAGAGCAAACGGACTTTGTTTATCCCGATGAGCTTGATTTGCCGGGCTACAAGGTTGTCTCTCGGGGGCACCCAGCTCAAATTAAGAAGGCAGCAAAGCTCATTAACGAAGCTAAGCAGCCTGTTATCGTCGCTGGCAGGGGGATAATTATTTCCCAGGCCTATGATGAGTTTAAGGAATTTGCTGAGAAAGCACAATTACCAGTGGCTCACACTCTCCTTGGCCTGGGCTCCTTCCCTGGGAACCATATACTTGATCTGGGCATGCTGGGGATGCATGGCACAGGGTGCGCCAATATGGCGGTACAAAACGCCGACCTTCTTATCGCTATCGGTATGAGATTTGATGACCGGGCTACAGGAAATACCAGGGAGTTTGCTCCCACTGCCCGGATTATTCACATCGATATCGACCCCGCAGAAATTGGAAAGAATATCCCCGTAGATGTCCCTGTAGTCGGAGATACAAAAAGTGTACTTACAGCCTTGAATGAGGCGATTGAGAGAAGAGAGCATGTGGATTGGCTTTCCCAAATAGAGCAATGGAGGTATGAGTATCCATCCCTAGAAATCAGGCAAAGTGATGAGCTATTGCCTCAATACATTATTCAGCAAATCTACGAAGCCACACAAGGGAATGCTTTAGTCGTTACTGGGGTGGGGCAGAACCAAATGTGGGCGGCACGATGTTTTGTTTATACCAAGCCAAATAGCCTTATTTCTGGGGGAGGTTTGGGGCCCATGGGGTTCGAACTACCCGCGGCCATGGGAGTTAAAACCGGCTGTCCCGAAGAAGTGGTATGGTGTGTTGCCGGCGACGGCGGCTTTCAGATGACTATTCAGGAATTAGCTACCCTGACACAGGAAAACATTGCTGTAAAAATAGCTATCATGAACAACGGGTATTTAGGCATGGTAAGACAGTGGCAGGAGCTATTCTATGGACGGCGCTACGTTGACACGAAGCTTTGGAATCCCGATTTTGTCAAAATTGCCGAAGCATATGACATTCCTGGTATCAGGGTGAAACGCAGAGAGGAAGTCATTCCGGCTATACAGAAAGCCATGGAGTACCCTGGACCTTTTCTCATCGACTTTCTTATTGAGCCCGAGGAGAACGTATATCCCATAGTGCCACCAGGGGAAAGCCTGGCCAGATTTTTCGAGCCATCAAAGCCGGAGGTATTGGAAGGAAAACTCTAAAAATCAATTATAAGATGCCAGTGACCAAAAGATGAGTTTTGAATTTAGAGATTATAGTTTGGATTTTATCTGTTGGGGGGCAAAGTGACTAATACAAAACATACTTTAGTAGCTTTAGTGGAGGATAAACCGGGAGTGCTTAATCGAATAGCCAGTTTATTCCGAAGGCGCTCCTTTAATATTCAAAGTCTTGCTGTAGGTGGTAGTGAGCATCCCGGCTTATCTCGCATGACCATTGTTGCTGTCGGTGATTCTGCTCAGATAGAGCAGGTGAGAAAACAACTGGACAAGCTAATCAACGTGATTAAAGTCTCTGATATAACCGAAGAGAACATGGTGACCAGAGAATTGGCCTTAATTAAGGTGAAGGCTACTGCCTCGACAAGAAGCGAGATTATGCAAATCGTTGGCATTTTCCGGGCTAACATAGTTGATGTTGCTCCAGGTTCACTTACAGTGGAGGTGACCGGTGATGAAGACAAGGTGAATTCTCTGCTCGGACTCCTTCGTGATTTTGGTGTTAAGGAGCTTTCACGAACTGGCAGGATAGCCTTAACTCGCGGAAGCAGTTCTTAAATAACTGTCGATAGTTGATAGTTGACAACTGAAGTTTAATAAAGGAGGGATTATGGCTAAAATTTATTATGACAAGGATGCTAACCTTGATTTGCTCAAAGGAAAGACAATTGGCATCGTTGGCTTTGGGAGTCAGGGACATGCTCATGCCCAGAACCTGAGGGACAGCGGCTGCCAGGTCATTGTTGCTGAACTACCGGGCACTGAGGTCTGGGAGGCAGCAAAGAAAGCTGGTTTTGAAGTAGCCACCGCCGCTGAAGTCGCCAAAAAGGCAGATATAGTTGTTATGCTAGCTCCGGATACTGTGCAGCCCAGAATCTATCGGGAGTCAATTGAGAAAGCGATGGCCCGGGGCAAGACACTTATATTTGCTCATGGTTTTAGTATCCACTTCTCTCAAATCGTGCCTCCAGTTGAGGTCGATGTTAGCATGATAGCGCCTAAAT
>Ga0315550_1001117_pt1 | contig 16656 bp, 16 predicted proteins | sample SalMarSW160190MG_2_FD_203100 | JGI IMG/M metagenome (GOLD analysis project Ga0315550, IMG submission 203100) | Salt marsh sediment microbial communities from the Plum Island Ecosystem LTER, Massachusetts, United States - Salt Marsh Sediment SW1601-90 ... | reverse complement strand
CCCTTCAGGTTATCGTACAGGGCCTGGAGCGCATCCGGATTGATCACTGGATTGAAACCGATCCCTTTCTCCGGGCCCGGATTTCCCTGGCGCCGGACGTAGTGGAGGCGGGTGTTGAGCTGGATGCCCTTAAACGAACTCTCCGTGACCTTGCCCAGGATGTGATTGCCCTTTCTCCGAATCTTCCCGATGAGGTGGGGAAATTCCTCAGCCAGATAGAAAACCCGCGTTACCTTACCTATCTCGTTGCCGCAAATTCACGCCTTGAGATGTCGAGGGCTCAACAGATCCTTGAGATGGGCACCCTGAAGGAGAAATTACGCTCCTTGATCTCACATCTGGCACATGAGAAGGAGGTGCTGAGCTTGGGGCAAAAGATCCAGTCCGAGGCCAAGGAGGAAATGGATAAGGCCCAACGCGATTATTATCTCCACCAGCAACTCAAGGCGATTCAAAAGGAACTTGGTGAACCAGACGAAACAGAGTCGACCTTTCCTGAGTATGTGGAGAAGATAGATAAGGCCAATTTGCCTGAAGAGGCTCACAAAGAGGCTCAGCGAGAGCTTAAGCGGCTGAAAGGAATGTCTCCCCAAGGAGCCGAGTATACTGTTATCAAAACCTATCTTGACTGGTTGCTGGATCTGCCCTGGAATGCCTTGAGCGAAGACCAGCTGGATATCAACCATGCCCGCGAGGTATTAGATGAGGATCACTATGACCTCCAGGATGTCAAGGATCGCATCGTCGAGTACTTAGGGGTACGAAAGCTCGTTAGGGAACGGAGCATTGAGCTTAAACCTGGCGAGGAGGCGAATGCAAGCGCGGCAATGGGCGCCATCCTCTGTTTTGTGGGACCACCGGGCGTAGGCAAGACAAGCCTCGGGCAAAGCATCGCACGTGCATTAGGTAGAAGATTTACGCGTATGAGCCTCGGCGGGATGCGTGATGAGGCGGAGATTCGCGGCCACAGGCGCACCTACATAGGTGCTATGCCCGGTAGAATTATCCAGGCGATCAAGCGTGTGGGTACCCGTAACCCGGTATTTATGCTCGATGAGGTTGATAAGGTCGGCAATGACTGGAGAGGAGATCCAAGCAGCGCCCTCCTGGAGGTGCTTGATCCAGCGCAGAACCGTACATTCAGGGATTACTACCTGGATGTGGATTTCGACCTGAGCGATGTCATCTTTATCACCACCGCAAATCAGTTGGAGACCATTCCTTCTCCATTGCGCGATCGTATGGAGATCATTCACCTTGAAGGGTATGCGGAATATGAGAAGATCCACATAGCACAGAAGTACCTCGTCCCGCGTCAACGTAAGGCCAATGGGCTTCGTGAAGGGGAGATAACCTTTTCACCGGAGGCCTTGACTAAGATTATACAGGACTACACTCGAGAGTCGGGCGTGCGGAACCTCGAGCGAGAGATTGGAACCATCTGCCGCAAGAGCGCGGTGAGGATAGCGGCAGGAGAGCTGCCGTCTCCCGAGATCACCCAGGACATAGTTCGGGAGTACCTCAAGAAGGAGAGGTTCGAATCAGATCTCTCAGAACCCATAAAGATCCCAGGGATTGCCACGGGCCTATCGGTAACCCCTGTTGGAGGTGATATTCTCTTTATTGAGGCAACGTGTATGAAGGGCACCGGGAAGCTGACCCTCACCGGTCAATTGGGGGATGTCATGCGGGAAAGCGCGCAGATTGCCCATAGCTACCTACGCTTTAAAGCAAGCGAATTGGGTGTTGATCCTGACCTCTTCGACAAGACCGATATCCACATCCATGTGCCGGCCGGCGCCATACCGAAGGATGGCCCGTCAGCGGGTGTGTCGATGCTCATGGCTATGGCGAGCCTCTTCAGTGGACGGCCGGTTCGAAGCGATATAGGAATGACGGGAGAGGTGACGCTTCGGGGCCGCGTGCTCCCGGTAGGAGGCATCAAGATGAAGGTATTAGCTGCTCATCGCGCGGGACTTACCACGGTCCTTTTGCCCAAGCGCAATGAGCGTGACCTAGAGGATCTGCCGGACGATGTACGCAACACCATGAATCTCGTTCCAGTCGAGTGGACAGATGAGGCGCTGAAGGTTGCATTGCTGCCGGCAGAGGAGCAAGCCCAAATTCCCAATGGGATAGATGGCACCGGTCTGCTTCAACACCATAGAATGCATTTGAATTAGCAATTTTTTAAACTAGCCTACAAGAGAGGAGAGGTGTATTCTTTGGTAAAGACAGCATTATGCTCTTTTGCAGTGGGATTCTCAGGGGGTATATCCATATCAAATGGGTTAGGGGAAAGATAATGAAAGCGAACCATTTTATATATTCATTGATAATCCTTATCTTGACAGCGAGCCTCATGTCTGGCTGTGTTTGTGTCAAGGGATACGGTAAAATCCGGCTATCATCCGAACTTGGAGATGAAATGACCATCCAGAAGCTCCAGGAGAACTGGAAGGACTACCGTATATCCTATGCCGGGACATCTATCAGTATTCCCGCGGCCATCATGTTTGATCCAAAAGATGACGGGCGAGAACTTGTGGGCGATAGGTGGACCAGGGTTGAGGGCAAGGAAACCGTTTCCGAGATCGTCGGTTGGATCAACACATACACGCAGTTTCATCCGCGACTCCATGTGATCCTGGGGCCGGATAACCAACTCTATGGGTATATTTTTTATCCCTGGATTGCGGATAATATCGTTGCAAAGCTCATTGACGAGGGAACGCTTTACGTGTATGATTTGCAATCGCCGGTCTATATCAATGGTCCGTCTGACGACTGGCAGGAAAGATAGAATGCCAAAAGGGGAGCTTATTCATCAGGCATATCCTAAATGATGGCTCTATCATTCACATTCATCATTCCATTATAACAGATAAGGCATGAATCAGGTCGGTATTGTTCAATGAAAAAGATGATTGCAAAAAGTATTATCCTGATCATGGGCCTATTTCTCTATTCGAGCCCATCCATAGCAGGCCAATTCAAAGTCATCACCATATATGACGGTGACACGATAATGGCCGAGGGCCATGATGTTATCATCTATGTGCTCTTGGCCGGCGTTGATGCACCCGAGATAGCAGCAAAGAACCACGAGCGGACTCAACCATTCGGACAGGAGTCAAAGCAATACCTGGAAAACACGATACTCAACAAGAGTGTTGAGATAAAGGGCTACGGCATTGGCCAATACCCTTACAATCACCTTATTGGGGAAATTTTCTTGGGGGATACGAACATAAACATTGAGATGATCAAGCAGGGACTTGCAGAGGTGTGGCGTGAAGAACCTCCCGCCAAACTTCTCATCGCTCCCTATATCGAGGCCCAGGAGGAGGCAAGAAGAGCCGGCAGGGGAATCTGGTCTCTTGGGGATAACTATATGAGCCCGAGGGATTGGCGGAAAATACACACGAAGAGATAGCAACCAAAGCATCAGAGCCATTTTTCATTGAAAATTTCATGCATGGTGATAAGGTTCTCACACACAGATAAACATGTAAGGGGAGGGATCTATGGCGAGTTTAAACAAGGCAATGCTCATAGGAAACCTTGGGGCCGATCCTGAGATACGCTATACCCCGAGCGGTGCGGCTGTTGCAAACTTTAGAATGGCCACAAAGGATCAGTGGACGAATAAGGAAGGCGAAAAGCAAGAGAGGACTGAATGGCACAGGATCGTCGCCTGGAGAAAGCTAGGGGAGATCTGTGGGGAGTATCTGCATAAAGGCAGCCTCGTGTATATAGAGGGTAGCTTACAGACGAGGGATTGGGAGGATCGTGACGGTAATAAACGCTACACTACAGAGATCGTGGCCTGGAGAATGCAAATGCTGGATAGGGCGGGCCAAAGAGCGGAGGCGGAATCCGTAGAGGATCGTTTTCCAGCCGAAGAGCCGCCCGATATCCCCGATGATGATATCCCATTCTAGCGGATAGGACTCCTGGGCCTATTCATCGGGCCTTTCTTTTTCTCGCTTGCTATCTTCGGTATCAGGAGGTATTTCCGTCGGTTTCTCGCTCGTAGATTCCCGAAAGTTCCTTATACCCTTGCCGAGACCTCTACCGATTTCGGGAAGCCTGCTTGCCCCGAAGATGATCAGGATAATGATCAAAATAATGAGCAATTCCGGCATGCCTAGGCCAAACATCAGTTCACCTCATCCAAAAAAGGACATTCCCATGTTCTTGCGCATTTCATCTTCTTAAAAGTATAGGGGTCCTCGAAGCATAAGTCAATCGGTGTTTTACGCTAATCGATAAAACCAATCTTTCGATACAGATGGAAAGATCAGGATCGAGGACCTTTAAAAACTTCCAGCGCGGTTTTCCCCAATTGACCGAGATTCAGGACAACGGTGATTCCATGTTCCCTGAGTGCCCTAATCTTATCTTCGGCCTTTCCCTTTCCTCCGGAGATGATCGCGCCGGCATGGCCCATCCTTCTGCCCGGGGGCGCCGTCTGTCCAGCAATAAAGGCCACCACCGGCTTGGCAAACTCTCGCTCGATATACTCGGCTGCTTCTTCCTCTGCGCTACCCCCTATCTCCCCTATTATCACTACTCCTTGTGTGGCATCATCCTCCTTGAACCATCCGAGGTGATCGACGAATGAGGTCCCCACGATCGGATCACCACCTAGGCCGATACAGGTAGATTGCCCGAATCCAACCCTTGTCAACTGGTCCACTACCTCGTAGGTTAGGGTTCCGCTCCTGGAAATCACCCCAATGCCTCCGGGCTTGTGAACGTATCCCGGCATGATCCCCACCTTCGTCTTTCCCGGGGAGATAATCCCAGGGGTATTGGGACCTATCAGGACGAATCCCTTCTCTCTGATAAATCTCTTTGTCTTAATCATATCGATGGTGGGGATCCCCTCGGTAATGCACACGATCAAGCTTATGCCCGCCTGAACGGCCTCAAGCATGGCATCAGGTGCATAGGGCGGTGGGACGAAGATACAAGAGGTATTGGCGCCGTATAGTTTAACCGCATCCTTTACCGTATTCAACACGGGTACTCCTTCAACCTGCGCACCGCCTTTGCCGGGAGTTACCCCTGCCACGATATCGGTGCCATACGCCAACATCTGCGTGGTGTGGAAGGTTCCCTCCTTTCCGGTGATACCCTGGACCACGACCTTGGTATTCTCGTCTACGAGGATGCTCATGCCGATGCTCCTATTCTCTCTTCTTTGACATTAGAGGTTTTCATAGCTTAAGGTCTTACCATTTCTGTCACGTTTTTTGTTATTGATTGAGGATGGTATGAGAACAGGTTAAAGGCACAAGGCCGTGCGCCATGCGCCCTGAGACACATGATTAAAGCAATTTAAGTCATGTTTGAACTTGCTATAGGGTGGTTCATTGTATTCGTTGCTTGTCCGTTTGAGGAGAAGCTTTGCTAGATCAGTTCACCTGGTCAGCCACCATGCGCGCGGCTTCTTCGAGATCCTTTGCCACCAGGAAATCGAGGCCCGAGTTATTCAGGATCTCTCTGCCCTCCTCTACGTTTGTGCCCTCGAGGCGAACAATGAGGGGGACTGTTATCTTTATCTCCTTTGCGGCCTTCACCACGCCCCGGGCGAGAACATCACACCTCAGGATGCCCCCAAATATATTGATCAGGATTGCCCTTACCCTGTCGTCGCTCAGGATGATCTTCAGCCCGTTTTGAACCATCTCCTCACTGGCGCCACCCCCCACATCAAGGAAATTGGCTGGTTCAGCACCTGCAAGCTTGATCATATCCATGGTAGCCATGGCGAGTCCCGCTCCATTGACCATGGCGCCTATAGTGCCATCCAATCTGATGTAGTTGATATTGTGTTTCGATGCCTTTGCCTCAAGCTCATCCATTTCAAGGGGATCATGAAGTTGGGCAATTTCCGTGTGCCTGAAAAGGGCGTTATCGTCGAAGTTGATCTTCGCATCCAGGGCTACCAGTGCGCCCGATTTCGTGAGCACAAGTGGATTAATCTCAACCAGGGAGCAATCTTTTGCTATCAATAATTCGTAGAGCCTCGTCATAATCGCGGTGAGATCCTTGAGCATCCCCATATCCGGCAATGGCGAAAGGCCATAGAAGATATTTCGGGCATGATAGGGCATGAATCCATTTTCAGTATCGATAGGCTCGACCAACACCAATTCCGGATGGGACGCGGATACCTCCTCAATCTCCATCCCGCCTGCCTGACTGAAGATCATCACAGGAGATTCCAGCTTTCGATCAACAACAATACCCAGATAGTATTCCTTTTCGATATCAAGCCCTTCTTCCACTAGAACTCGCTGTACCGGCTGCCCGGATGGTCCGGTCTGCGGCGTGATAAGGGCAGTGGAGAGAATCTCCTTGGATATGCGCTGTACCTCCTCGATACTGTTCGCAACCCGGACTCCGCCTCCTTTGCCACGGCCGCCTGCGTGAATTTGGGCCTTCACCACCCACGGTGGACCTGGCAAGTCCTTTGCAGCTTGTGCCGCCTGATCCGCAGTGCTGGCGAGCATGCCCGATGGCGCCGGTATGCCGGCGTCTCGAAAGAGATCTTTTGCCTGAAATTCATGTATTTTCATGTTCTGTTACTCTCCATGTGATCTTCTCCGGTTTCAATGGTTTATGAATCGAATCTTAGTGTCTCTCATAGATAAAAATCAAGGGAAAATGACGGGATTCCCGAGAATCTCGCTCTCACTGCTTGCCAGGGGTGCGGCTGAGTGATTATCCTTCCCTATTAAAGATATCGGCGAGGCCGGATGCGCTCCGTATATGTATATCCTGCTGCGGAAAGGCTATCTCGATGTCATGCTTTCTAAATTCTTCATCGATCCTAAACCTGAACTCCGCAGGCACAGTGAGCCAGTGGTTCGGCGAAGATATCCAGAAACGAATCCTGAATATGAGAGCGCTGTCACCGAAATCCATGAACTCCACCCAGGGAGCTGGATCACCCAGCATCTCCGGCATCTCCTCAGCAATCTGCAACAGCAGCTTTCGCACCAACTGTACGTCAGATCCATAGGCCACACCTACATCAACCTGACGCCTAACCCTAAGATCCTGAAAGGACCAGTTCGTAATCTTGTTTGAGAGCATTTCGGAGTTCGGGATAATCAGGGAGGCGTTGTCAAAGGTCTGGACAATAGTCGTCCGTATATTAATCCTTCTCACCGTACCCCAATCATTGCCAACCTGTACCATATCCCCTACCTTAATGGAGGGATCAAAGAGAAGGATAATCCCGCTCACGAAGTTATTGACGATATTTTGGAGCCCAAAGCCGATGCCAATTCCTAGGGCGCCTGCCATGAACGCCAACGATGAAAGGTTGATACCCAAGATATTTATCCCAGTATAGATAGCGAGAATCCAGAAGGCATAGATTACGATATTGACGAGGGAGGCCTTTGCCCCGGTATCCAGCCCTGTTCGGGGAAGAACCCTGTTCTGCAAGGTATCCCTGATGAGCCTGGAGGCAAACATAAAGAGGACTAAAAAGATAACGAGGTAGACGATATCGATAATGGTGATCTTCGCTCCTCCTATGCCCATTCCGCTATTGAGCCATGAAAGGTATTTCCCTGAGGGGGTTTCTTGCAGGTAATCAAGGGAGAGGGGCAGGACAACGAAAAAGATGATCAGTAACGCGTAAAGCCTTCTCGGGTACCTGGATTTCCTTTCCATGTTCACTGCTCCTTGCGCCCCTTTAAAAAAACGATAGTAGCTCCCCAGCCTGAAGGGCCTGGATCCTGGTTGAAGGATTGCACCAGCGGATGCTTGCCCAAGGCGGCCTCAACGGTGCGGCGCAGTATGCCTTTGCCTTTTCCATGAATTATTTTAAGCTCCATGATGCCTTTTTGGGCGCAGACATTGATGTATTCACTCACCGCATCGGAGGCCTCATGCGGAGCAAAGGTGTGAAGGTCAATCACCCCATCAATGGGGATGCGTACCGGTGTGTTATCCATTAAATCCAAACATTCTAAGCCAGATTCCGGCTTACTCGACCTCGACCTTGGTAGCCTTCTTTGCTTCCCTTTTCCCGTGCCTTTTCTCCAGGTCATCTATCTTTGTGTCAACCAAGGACCTGATGCCCTTTAAGAACTCTACCCTGCTCTTGGTCATGTGCTCGCGAAACTCGGCGCCGGGAGTGATCTTTTCCTCTATCCATGAAAAGAACCGGCCCAGTGAGCGAAAGGCCTCCTCTGTGGTTATTTCCTCTTCTTCTTTAGATTTTTTTGCCATTGCCTTTTCCTCCAAAGGTGATATGTAAAAAGTCCTTATCCATCCTTGCTGTAGTCTCCTTATAGGCGGCAAGGTGCCGTGGCAAAAGGATATGCCTTTTGAATCCCCCTATCCTGATCACGATCTCGTGTGCGAGCCTATGTACCTCTACCTCCTCCTTTGTAATATAGGGAAGCTTCATCTTGATGCTCACCCTGCCGTCTTCTTGAGAGAACTCATACGGCCAGTCCTTAAAGAAATGTTCTGTGGGATCCCGCTCGCTGTAGATATCCTCAGCGAGCTTTGCGAGTCCTTCTTTTCCCAGCGGCTCGGCTTTAAGCAACGAGACCGGGAAGATGGGGATAGGGCTGAAGCATTCCTCTGCAAACTGTAGGTATTTCTTCTGGGAGTCTTTCCAATCATCGAAATAGGTCTCCTTGATATGCCCCGGCAAGATCCTGTTCATTACCACTGCATCGACGCACATCCTGTAGAGATAAAAATAGAGAAAGGCCCTCTGTGTTTCCTTGATCACGATCTTCTCGGGATTGGCCACCATTCTCACCGTGGTTATGGCGGGATCTGTGAGGATGGTATTTATTCCTTCGAGCCTCGCAAAGAGTTCCTCAAGGGCCTTGAAATAATCGTCTTCCGGGAGAGGGATGTCGTAGAAGCGTCTGGCAATGGGCCTGACATAGCCGACCACCCTGCGCTGGATCTTAAAGATCTTGCTGATATACCACTCAAGGGCACTAGGAATGCTGATAAACCGCAAGGACTCGCCTGTGGGGGCGCAGTCCAGGATAATGACCTCAAAGGCATCTTCCCGGACATATTTGTTCAGATACAGGAGCGAGCTCACCTCCTCCATGCCCGGTAAGATGGCGAGCTCCTCGGCCAGTATCTCATCCAATCCCGTGGCGCTGAAGAGGCTCGCTATGTACTTATGCACCTCCCCCCAATTTCTCTGTATCTCCTCCTGTATATCGAGCTCCTGTATCCACAGCCTCTCATCAACCTGAAAGGGCATTCCCCTGTTTCTGTCCATCAATGCCTTATCAAGGGCAAATATATCGCTCAGGCTATGGGCGATATCCAGGGACATAATCAGGGTCTTGTGGCCCATTGCAGCCGCTTTCACCCCTGTGGCGCCGGCAATGCTCGTCTTGCCTACGCCGCCTTTACCTGCAAAAAGTATGATCCGCATTTTTCCCCGTTGAAGCGATCCTTCTGAACACAGGATCCTTTACTCAAGCAAGCCTTCCTCGCTGTTGTACCTCATCGAGAACACAGAGGCTGGACCTGAAAATACATTACAGCGGGAGAGCACATAATCAGCCACCTCTATCCTCTTTTCATAGCTCATGCCGTTAAAGCTCGCAGACAACGCCTCAGGGGCCTTGATGGCTGACAGGAAATCCCAGATCTCCTGCGCGCTTTTAGACTCATCCACATCCTGGGCCTCTTGGATATCCCCTTGACCCCCAAATAGTCTCTTCGACTCCTCCAGCAGTGTATCGAGCTCTTCCTTAATCGCAGCAACCTCCTTTTCCAGCGTCTGGTATGAGTCGCACCCTGGGATGAGAGAGATGGAACCGTTCAGGTTCGATCCTCTCCCGTCAGTGATGGTAACCTCCTTGGATATGCCCACCCTTGATGTCTTTTCATCAATGGCCTTTTCGATTTCTAGTTTTAACTTCTTTTCCATGTGAATAAGGCCGATTACTGGTAAGTGCTATTTTATATTTAGCCACAAAAACACGAAGACACCAAGATTATATAATTATTAAGGAAATTTTAAAGACCGCGTCAAGTATATTAGCTGAAATATGTTTATCGTGATCATCGATCTCACTGCCCCCGTTAAAAGGCGTCAACCTTGCAGTCACAATGCCAACCCGCTTTGCCATACATAATCCCTTTCCCTCTTAGGTTGTCGATCGATCGTTAGATGCCTCTTTCCACCCCTCATTCTCTAAAAAAACCCGGTAGCTATACAGGGCGGCAAGCGCTTTTATTGCCCTTTCCGATGATGGGAATACAGGAAGGCAATGGGATTCAAGCTCCTCAATCCACTCATCTTCGTTCCTGCTCATCGATGTCCGCCACAGTACAAAGGGTTTCCCTCTCTCCTTTATGCTGAGGAATGCCTGAGCGCACTGTTTCCTTAAGAGCTCTCCCTGCTGGGCAAAGGAATTCACCCCTTCTGAGTTTTGGCGGAAGAACTCCGGGGGCATTTGCATAAGTACACAATCCACATGCTCATCTTCAGGGATAGCCTGCATGGCTTCCAAAACAGTCACCACATCGGAGAGGTGAAACTCGAGACAGGCACCCCCGTCAAGTGGGTTTACGGGGATCTCCCATGGTGGAAAGATCGCCTTGAGCCGGTTGTACGTTTGGCCACCCAGCCGGGCCATCTCAAGGCCGTTCATGACGCAGGCATCCGTTGCCATAACCCCTTCTCCGCCTGAGAGCGTCATGATAGCAAGCCTTCTTCCGCCGGGCGCCGGCAGACAATCAAAGGCCTTGGCCAGATCGAAAAACTCCTCCCAATTGTGAGCCCTTACGGCAGCTGTCTGCTTAATCAGGCTATCGAAGATCATATCATTCTCCCGTGCGATCGTCCCTGTATGAGATGCCGCTGCAATTGCTCCTTCAGGTGTTTTTCCGGATTTCAGGATAATAATCGGCTTTTTCACCGCCCCTTTCCTTACTAGATCGAAAAATCTTCGCCCGTCTCCACGAAGGGTTTCTATGTGCATGGCAATGACCTTTGTATCGGGGTCTCGCAGGAAATACTCCAGGGCATCTACCTCGCTGATATCCATTTTATTTCCTAAATCGATGAGCTTGCTCAGACCAAGGTGAGAGAATAGCCAGTTTATCTTCGGCTCGTAAAAACCCGATTGAAAGGCAAAGGAGATGCCGCCTCTCCTCATCTTTCTTATGGGGTTAAAACTAATCGAGAAATTGTTGGATGTGTTGATAGGTCCCAAGGTATTGGGGCCGATCACCCGTATGCCCTTTTTCTTGATAAATGAGGCTATTTCACGGTGAAGTTTTTTCCCCTGTTCTCCCCCCTCGGAAAATCCTCCGGTCACGATAACCACGTTCTTCACTCCAAGAGTATCGCACTCCTTGACAATATCCGTTGTCTTTGTGGCCGGAACAGAGATCACAACGAGATCTATGTCGCCGGGAATATCGGTCAATCTTGGAAATGCCTTTATCCCGGCTATCTCCTTCTCTCGATAGTTAACCGGGTAAATCTTACCCTGATAATTCAGCCTCACCAGATTTTGTACCAGGCAATAATTGATCTTAAAGGGATTATTTGTTGCCCCAACCACCGCAACCGAGCGCGGTGTAAAAAATCGCTCTAAAAAATGATCATCTACACTCAAGATCCGTTCCTCCCCTAACTTCACATCCACTCTCTGGGCTCATTCGCTCTGCAAAAATCGAATATGAATTGCCACTTCTTATCCGAGTTCTCCTGTATCATGTATCATAATCCTCTCCTTTGCTCAAGGAGGCTTTGCAGTTATGAAAGGGTTCTGTGATTCTGCTTGATTTGAGCTTGTATCGAATGGTAACAGTAAATGCATGCTTAGAACAACATCACTCACCCTATTGTTGCTGTGCTTTTTCTTGTTTCAGGATGCGTGCTTTAGCCAGGTGCCCCAGAAACAATCCTATGTACCTGGACAGATACTTGTCAAATTCAGAGAGGGCGTTTCACATGAGGAAACTCTGGCCCTCCACAGCCGCCTGGGCTCGACGATACTCAAGCATTTTCAAAAGCTGAACATCGACCTTATAAAGATCAGAAGCGGGCTGACCGTAGAAGAGGCTATCAGGCTCTACCAGGAAGATCCCCCTGTAGCTTACGCTGAGCCGAATTACATAAGAAGAATACAGCCGAAAAAAAGCGCTGATACGCCCTAATATCCCCATTACTGAAGAAGGAACGTTTCATTGATGTATGACATGCTAAAGAGATCATCAATCCTCCTTGCGCTTTTGCTTATTCTCTATCCCATCTCAGCCTATCCAGGGACACAGCATACAGCACAGTATGCCCCGGGTGAGATTCTGGTCAAGTTCAAAAAAGGCCTTTCAAAGAAACACACCGAACGTATCCATAGATCTCGTGGCTTCAAGGTGGCAGGCCGTTTGAAAAGAGTTCCTATCGATCGCATCAAGATCCCGGATGGCTGGAGCGTCGAGGAGGCCGTCTCCTTTTACCGGGCAGATCCGGATGTGGAGTACGCGGAGCCGAACTACATCAGGCAGGCCTTCAAGACGCCCAATGATCCCTATTTCACTGAGCTCTGGGGGCTTCATAATACCGGCCAAACGGGCGGCACCGAGGATGCGGACATCGACGCCCCGGAAGCGTGGGATATACATATCGATTGCAGCGGCGTGGTGATAGCCGTACTCGATACCGGTGCGGATCTCGATCATGAGGACCTGAAGAAAAGCGTCTGGAGAAACTTAGCGGAAGATTGGTCAAACGGAAGCCCCGGCAACGACGGCGAGGATGACGATGGCAACGGAATGATCGATGATTACTACGGATGGGACTTTGCAACTGGTGACAATGGTGACAATGACCCGAGTGACGACAATTTGGATTACTACCACGGCACCCATGTCACCGGTATCATCGCCGCACGGGGTAATAACAGCGTAGGCATTACAGGCGTGTGTTGGTCAGGATCAATTATGATACTGAAGATACTGGATTCCGGCGGTACCGGCACGGTAGCCGATGAACTTGCGGCAATAGTGTATGCCATCGATAATGGCGCGACTATCATAAACCTCAGCTTCGGCGGCGCAGGGTCCTCGCAGGGTGAGTTCGAGGCCATAAAAAGCGCCCGTGACGCCGGGGTGCTCGTTATCGCAGCAGCGGGAAATGGAGGAGATGATCAAATAGGCGATAATAACGATGAGACACCGGAATATCCTGCCAGCTATGATCTTGATAATATCATCTCCGTAACCGCCACCGATGAGAACGATGAACTGCCATCATGGGCTAATTTCGGGCTCTCCTCGGTGGATGTAGCGGCGCCGGGAGTTGGTATCTTTAGCACAAAAGCCGACAACACCTATCAGCCCCTCAGCGGGAGCTCCATGGCAACCCCCCATGTCGCAGGGCTTGCAGCCCTTATCCGGGCGTATCATGGGGGACTCACCTATGATCAGGTAAAAAGGGGCATCCTCAATAGCGTTGACCCCACGTCATCCCTTGAGGGAAAGATGGTTACAGGCGGCAGGATCAATGCGTATAACAGCCTCATCTATTTCGCCGGCGGCGGCGATGATCACCCCTGCTTTATCACAGCAACGATCTCTGGCTCTCAGGATCATCCGTAGTGCCCCTCTCAGAAATGGCAGAAAACCCAACTCGAGACAGGAAGGAAGCTTTAGTGAAGTTCTCCGACCACCCTCTCAACCTCTTCGAGGATCTTTCCGCTCCTCATGAGACGCACGACAGACTCGATATCCTTTGAGAGAACGCGGTCCTTGTCCAGGTGGGGGACCGCATCTCGAACGGTCCTGTAAGCGGCCAGGGTTCCCTCACCGGGTTTCAGATTGGTGAAGAGATCCATGGCCTGGGCAGCGCAAAGGAACTCGACGGCGATCACCTGTTCGGTGTTCCTCAAGATTTGCCTGCATTTCCTGGCGGCAATGGAACCCATGGACACGTGATCCTCCTTATTTGCCGAGGTGGGGATCGAGTCGACTGATGCCGGATGGGAGAGGACCTTGTTCTCTGACACGAGGGCTGCTGCCGTGTATTGTGCGAGCATGAACCCCGAATTAAGCCCCCCATCGCGCACCAGGAATGCGGGAAGACCGCTCAACTGCGGATTCACCAGCCGCTCAACCCTCCGCTCCGATATGTTCCCCAGTTCGGAAAGGCCGATTGCGAGAAAATCCATGGCGAGCGCTACTGGCTGACCGTGAAAGTTTCCGCCGAGCAGGAACTCCTCCGAATCCGAGAATATGAGGGGGTTGTTTGTTGAGGAGTTCATCTCCGTCTCTATCACCTTTGTTGCATAAGCAATGGCATCCTTGCTGGCGCCGTGCACCTGGGGAGAGCACCGCAAGGTGTAGGCGTCCTGGATGCGGGAGCAGTCCTTGTGAGAGGAGATGATCTCGCTGTTCCTGGTGATCCTCTCCATGTTGGCCGCTGTCGCTATCTGCCCGGGATGGGGCCGAACCTGGTGGATCCTCGGATCGAATTCCGTTCTGGTCCCCATGAGCACCTCGAGGCTCATGGCTGCTGCGATGTCGGTCATCTTGGACAGCCTTATGGAATCGTAGACGGAAAGTCCTCCGATGGCGGTCATCATCTGGGTCCCGTTCACCAGTGCGAGCCCCTCTCCTGCCTCCAGTTCGATCGGCTCCAGCCCGCAGTCGTTCAGGGCCTTCAGTCCGGACATCCTCTTGCCCCGGTACACGGCCTCCCCCTGCCCTATCAGGACCAGGGAAAGGTGCGCCAAAGGGGCGAGATCGCCGCTCGCCCCCACGGATCCCTGCTCCGGCACAACAGGATAGATCCCGCGGTTGAGAAACTCGGTGAGCTGCCGGACCGTTTCCAGGCGGATGCCGGAGTGTCCCCGGGCAAGGTCCTTGATGCGGAGTGCCATAACGGCCCGGACGGTCTCATCATCCAGGATATTTCCCACCCCTGCCGCATGGCTCATGAGGATGTTCTTTTGGAGCTGCTTGGTTTCCTTCTTGGAGATACTCACATCGCTCAGGGCGCCGAAGCCCGTGGTGACGCCGTAAACGGTCCTTCCCTGCTCGACCCACTGCTCGACCAGCCTTCGCGTGCTTCTGAGCCTTTCCTCGGATTCCCGTGCCAGTCGGATTCGAGCCCCTCCTCGGGCTATGGCCGCCAGATCTTCCAGGCTCATCTCATCAATGCCCAGCGTAATCTCTTTCATCCTTTCACCTTTTCTCCCCTTCGCCGTTTCTCAGGCTCTCCGTTTCACCCCTTCAGCCTGGCATTTATATACACTTCCATCTCATCGAATCCTGCTTTCAACCGCGCGAGCCTCTCCTCCACCTCCCGTGAGCACTCGAGCCGGAATCCCTCGTCCTCGATCTGGGAGAGGTTGACCCGCACATTATACGCCGCAATCACCCCGGCTGCATAGGCAAGGTGCACTGCTGCCGCGGCATCGGTAATCGTTATCGGGTCTCCCTGCTCGACTGCCTGTTGCGCTATCGCCATGAGTTCTTCAGAGGCACTTAGTGTCTCAAGGGGCACTTCGGCTGCCTTTTTCAATGATGCCTGAACGGCTTCCCTGCGTGAAATACCCTGCTCATCCGTCTCCTTAGGAAGCTTGAGCGCAGCCACCACCTCCTGGTAGGCATCGGCATCCTGTTGAACAAGGTCCAAAAAAATCTCCTTTAACCGGCCCGCCCTGCTCGTAATCCCTTCCATGGAAGGCCATTTGTCCTTGAACCTCTCCTTTCTCCTGGTGAGTCCTGCGACCATAGCAGAGAGTGCAGCCCCTAGAGCCCCGCACAAGGCGGCAACACTCCCGCCGCCGGGCGTTGCCGTTGTAAAGCCGAGTTCATCGACAAAATCACGTACCGAGAGCTCGTCAAGTCTCACCATGTTTTCCCCTTTCTTTTAACAAGCGGCCTTCACCGAACACGCGAGGATTCCGGAGGGGCGAGAATCTTAGCCTCTTTTGCTCGCCAAAGTAGTATGTCTTCTTACCTAAATAATCTTAGCCTGTAAAGAGCTGATAAATCAATCTTCGATTGCCGCACACCTCACCCTGCATCGGATTACCTTCATGAATATTTGATTAGGTATTCTCGTAGCATTCATGCACTGTATTTTAAGGTTGACATGCCAGGATTAAGGGCCAAAATGAGGGGAGGTTACCGTTTTTTCATAAGTGATTGATTTTTAGGGATTTCTTGATCATAAAGGGTAAATGTTGAGTAGCCAAATTGCAAACAATTATCCTTGTTTAAGGAGGTTACCGTTTGAGGACCATTAAGTACTTTAAAATATTGATAAACAGGAGGGAACTGTCTGAGAGATAAGAAGAGCCTCAGGGTGATTGCGACATAAACTATTTTCGTTGAACTTGTTTAACTGGTTGAACTGGTTTAAGTCTGAGAGATAAGAAGAGCCTGAGGGTGATTGGAAGAGAAAGAAGGGGAGAAAGGGGGAATGGGCGAAGGGGAGAGGTTGAAGGGCCAAGATGGGCCTTAGCGTGACTGCGAGAGCGCCGGCTCTCCGGTTCACCGGCTCATTCTGTTTCAGAGATAAGACAGGGGTTGGTGAAAAAGATCTTGCTGTTATTTGATGCAGGTTTTAATAGCAGTATGGCCCTGCGTCAGATATACGAATGGTGATAAGGTGATGGA
>Ga0315550_1001115_pt1 | contig 16676 bp, 14 predicted proteins | sample SalMarSW160190MG_2_FD_203100 | JGI IMG/M metagenome (GOLD analysis project Ga0315550, IMG submission 203100) | Salt marsh sediment microbial communities from the Plum Island Ecosystem LTER, Massachusetts, United States - Salt Marsh Sediment SW1601-90 ... | reverse complement strand
CATGCAGCAACCGGAGCAAGCAGCCTAGGCCCGTTCTGCCACCAGGCAGACCCAATCGCCCCTCTGCCGTCGCTCGGATAGAGCGAGTTTCCCTTGCCCAAGTGCCTCGACGACGTGTGCTTCCTGGTCGACGATGATGCCCGCGGCGATCAGCTTCCCTCCGGGCTTCAAGCGCGCCCCAAGTCCCTCTCGCAGCATCTCTGCAATGACCTGCGCCAGGATGTTGACCACCACCAGATCATAGCGTCCCGCGACGTCTCCCATGGATCCCCGGACGACGTCTACGATTTCCCGCACGCTGTTGACAGACGTGTTCTCACGGGCAGTTTTGGCAGCCACGGGGTCGTTGTCCACCGCCTTCACCGATCGCGCGCCCAGTTTGGCCGCCGCGATCGCCAGGATGCCGGAGCCGGTGCCCAGGTCGAGCACCTGTGCACCCGGCTGGACCATTCTCTCCAGCGTCTCCAAGCACAACTGCGTCGTAGGGTGCAGCCCGGTGCCAAAGGCCATGCCGGGGTCCAGGTCGATCATAATGTCCTCAGGGGCTGGAGCATAGTCGAGCCACGAGGGCCGGATGACGATGTGTTTGCCGACGTGCAGGACGCGCAGTTGCTCCTTCCATGCCTCTGCCCAGTCCGCTTCGGCGACGGAGCGAAAGGATGGCACGGGGATGGGCCATATCTGCCCCAGGTGCCACAGTGCCTCTTCGACGCGGCGCTTGTTGGCCCGCAGTTGGTCGTCGGCGGCCAAGTAGGCTCGGACGACCACCGGGTCGGCGCGCTCGGGGTGGGCCTCGATGGCTACGCCGTGGTAAGCGTAGCGCGCAAAGACCTCGGCCACGGCCTCGGCAGCCTCGTTGTCTACGTTTACGCTGACCTCAAGCCATTCCATGTCTGGTACGATGGCGGGCGATTAGCAAAATCGCCCTGCAGGCCAAATAACCTGTTCAGATTGTCTGCAAAGCTCGTCTCGCTCCGTTCAATCCGTTCCATCCGTTGCCCCGTTGACCTACAGGCCGAAGAGGTCTCGCAGGTCGTCGATGAAACTGCTCTTATCTTTCCAGACGGTTTCTGGGTCCAAGGTCTCGCCCAGCTCGCGTAGGAGGTCCTTTTGCTCCGGGGTCAGTTTGGTGGGCGTGGTGACGCGCACCAGCACCATCTGATCGCCTCGACCGTCCCGGCGCAGGTGGGGCACCCCCTTGTCGCGCAGCCGAATCACCTTGCCGCTTTGGGTGCCGGTGGGGATAGAGATCTCCTCATCGCCTTCCAGGGTAGGTACCTGCACCTTGGCGCCCAGGGCCGCCTGGGCGATGTTGACCTGTAGCTCGACCAGGATATCGTCACCGCGTCGCTGGAAGATGGGGTGCGGCTCCACATCCAGGACGACGTAGAGGTTGCCGCGCGGCCCGCCGCGCTCGCCTATCTCCCCCTCGCCCGCCAAGCGCACCTGGGTGCCGTGATCCACGCCTGCGGGGATGGTGACGGTGAGCTTGCGGGTGGAGTAGACGTGCCCGCGTCCATTGCAGTTCTTGCACGGGATCGGGATCGTCTCGCCCTCGCCCTGGCAGGAGGGGCAGGTGGTGACGCTGACGAAGGAGCCCAGAATGGAGCGTTGCATTCTGCGCACTTGGCCAGTACCGTTGCACTCGGAGCAGCGGACGGGTGATGTGCCTGGCTCGGCCCGGCTACCATTGCACACCGGGCACGTCTCGTGGCGCGTGATCTCGATCTCTTTCTCGCAGCCAAAGACGGCCTCTTCAAAGGTCAAGCCGAGATCGTAGCGCAGGTCGGCGCCACGCCGTGGCCCGCGCCGGGTCGTGGTGCGGAACCCGAACCCACCCCCAAAAACTTCGGCAAAGATGTCGAAGGGGTCGTGGAAGCCGCCAAAGTCAAAGCCAGAGTTCCCGCCGCTCAACCCTGCGTGTCCGAAGCGATCATAAGCGGCCTTCTTGTCTGCATCGGCCAGGATTTCATAGGCCTCGTTGATCTCCTTGAAGCGGTCCTCCGCGTCGGGCAGGTCGCAGACGTCGGGGTGATACTGGCGCGCCAGGCCGCGGTACGCCTTTTTGATCTCGTCCGGGCTCGCTGTGCGATCGACGCCCAGTACTTGGTAGTAGTCTCGTTTGCTGGCCATCGTCTAAAAGGATGCAAGACGCAGGATGCAGGATTTAACCGTCTCTTGCTTCCTGCCTCTTGCCTCTTGCCTCTTGCATCTTGCTACGCTTCACTGAACTCGCCCTCGACGACGTCTTCGTCACTCTCAGGTGGCTCGCCTTCGGCACCTGGCGGAGGCGGTGTGGATGGGCCGGCGCCCTGGTACATGGCGGCCCCCATCTGCTGCAGGGCCTGCCCCAGTTCCTCGGTGCGCTGGCGCATGACGCCCGCGTCGCCGTCGTCGATGGCCTTTTTCAGAGCCTCGACCTTGGACTCGGCGTCTTTGCGCACGTCGTCCGGCACCTTGTCGCCCTGCTCCTTCAGGAATTTCTCAGCGGTATAGACGGTGTTGTCGGCGATGTTGCGCGCCTCGATCTCTTCTTTCCGCTTCCGGTCCTCCTCGCGGTGCTTTTCAGCGTCCTCGACCATGCGCTCGACCTCTTCATCGGCCAGGCCGCTGGAGGGAATGATCTGCATCGACTGCTCGCGCCCGGTGGCCTTGTCCTGCGCCGAGACGTTCAGGATGCCGTTGGCGTCGATGTCGAACGTCACCTCGATCTGCGGGATACCGCGCGGGGCGGGCGGGATGCCGTCGAGGATGAACTTGCCCAGGCTCTTGTTGTCGTTTGCCATGGGGCGCTCACCCTGCACGACGTGGATCTCTACCTGCGTCTGGCCGTCAGAAGCGGTAGAAAAGATCTGGCTCTTGCGGGTGGGGATGGTGGTGTTGCGCTCGATGAGTGAGGTGGACACGCCGCCCAGCGTCTCGATGCTCAGCGTCAGCGGGGTCACGTCGAGCAGGAGGATGTCCTTGACCTCGCCGCCGAGGACGCCACCCTGGATGCCAGCGCCCAATCCCACCACCTCGTCCGGGTTGACGCCCTTGTGGGGATCCCTGCCAAAGAACCCGGCTGCTTTCTGCTGGATGGCGGGCATGCGTGTCATGCCGCCTACCAGGATAATCTCGTCGATGTCGGAGGGCTTCAGACCGGCGTCTTTGAGCGCCAGCCGGCAGGGCTCGATGGTGCGCTCGATCAGATCCTCGGTCAGTTGCTCCAGCTTGGCCCGCGTCAGTTTCATCTGCAGGTGCTTGGGGCCGCTGGCGTCGGCGGTGACGAAGGGCAGGTTGATCTCGGTCTCCATCACCGTGCTCAGCTCGACCTTGGCCTTTTCGCACGCCTCCTTCAGCCGCTGGAGTGCCTGGCGGTCGCCGCGCAGGTCGATACCCTGGTCCTTTTTGAACTCGTCGGCAATGTGGTCGATGACGCACTGATCCCAGTCGTCGCCGCCCAGGAAGGTGTCGCCGTTGGTCGAGCGCACCTCGAACACGCCATCGCCGACGTCAAGGATGGAGATATCGAATGTGCCGCCGCCCAGGTCAAAGACGGCGATGGTCTCGTCCTTCTTCTTGTCCAGCCCGTAGGCCAGCGAGGAAGCGGTCGGCTCGTTGATGATGCGCAGTACGTCCAGGCCGGCGATGCGACCGGCGTCCTTGGTGGCCTGGCGTTGGCTGTCGTTAAAGTAGGCCGGCACGGTGATCACGGCCTGGGTGACCTCCTCTCCCAGATAAGCCTCGGCGTCGGCCTTGATCTTTTGCAGAATCATGGCCGAGATTTCCGGCGGGCTGTATTCCTTATCCCCCATCCACACCCGCACGTCCCCGTTGGTGGCCGCTGTGACCTTGTAGGGGACCAGCTTGGTCGCCCGTTGCACATCGGGGTCATCGAACTTGCGGCCCATAAAGCGCTTGATGGAAAAGATGGTGTTTTCGGGGTTGACGACGGCCTGGCGCTTGGCCACTTGCCCGACCATTCGCTCGTCCCCCTTTATGGCCACGACCGACGGAAACAGGCGTCCCCCCTCGGCGCTGGGGATGACGGTGGGTTCGCCACCTTGCATCACCGAGCAGACAGAGTTGGTCGTACCCAGATCGATACCGATGATTTTGCCCATTGTATTTATTCCTCCTTGTCCTCGACTATGTTGTCGTCTTCCTCGACCGAAGTTGGCGCCTTGGCCACCCGTACCAACGCGGGGCGCAACACGCGCTCGTCGAGTATGTACCCTCGCTGCACCTCGCCGATGATTTGACCCTCTTCGTAGCCTTCGGCCTCCTCGTACGTCACCGCCTCGTGATAGACGGGATCGAACGTCTGCCCACCGGTATCGATGGGTTTGACCCCCTCAGAGTCGAGGATGGCGTCTAGTTTGGCCTTGATCAGAAAAACGCCCTCGCACCAGGTCAATTGTTTCAGGTCGTCGGGCATGGTCGCCAGCGCCCGCTCAAAGTCGTCCACCACGGGGAGGATCTTGCGCAATACGTCCGCGGTCGCGCGCGCCCACATCTGCCTCCGCTCTGCCTCCTGGCGCTTCTTGTAGTTGGAGAACTCGGCCTGGGCTCGCTGCCAGCCGTCGAGATACTCGGCCGCTTGAGCCTGGGTTTCTTCTAGCTCCGATTTCAGTTCTTCCAGTTCGTCTCGTTCCTCTCGTTCCTCTTGGGGTTGTTCTTGCTCCTCAACCTCAGGTGATTCCATTTCCTTTTCGTCGTCCTTTGGTTTTGCCTCGGTTTTCTTCTTTGGCACCCTGACCTCCTTGTTGCTATTAAGGCTTATGATTCCACGTATGTATCGTATACCAAATCGGATAGCAGCCCTGCGACGTAACGCACGGTCGAGATGGCGCGGCCGTAGGACATGCGGGTGGGGCCCAAGACCCCCAGCGCTCCGGTGATGAGCCCGGTCACGCCGTAGCGTGCCAGCACCAGGCTGCAGGCCTGGAGCTCGTTCCAGCGTCCCTCGCCGCCGATGAGCACGCGCACGCTGCCGACCTCGGGGCTTAGCGCGTCGGCCAGCACCGCTTCGAGGAAGCTGTGTTCCTCCATCACCCTGACCAACCCCTGGGCCTGGTCGCCTTCCGCGAACTCGGGTTGCTGCAATACCTTGCTCAGCCCATCGCGATAGACCGTTCCGGCGGTCTGTGCATTGGCGCGACGCAGGGTGTCCACGACGATGCCGGCGACGTCGGCTTCGAAGGCGGGCAATTCGCCGACGCGCGTCGCGATCTCGCCGGCAGTCAATCCATTCAACAATTGATTGAGTCTATCGCTGGCCTCGTTGAGCGCCTCCTGGCTGAACGGCTCGGTCAGAGCCAACATCTGCTGCTTGACCATGCCGCCGCGCAGCACCATCACCAGCAATACGGTCTGTCCTTGGGTGGAGATCAGTTGCAGGTGCTTGTAGCGCGACTTGGTGGCCTGGGGGGCGGTTACCAGGGCGGCTCCGCGAGCCGTGCGGGCCAGCACGGAGGCTGCCAGCGGCATCCACTGTTCCAGGTCTTGGCGTGCCTGGTAAAACTGATGGGCGATGGTGCGCCGCTCCTGCAGGGGCAGTTCCACCCCTCCCAGCAGCCGTGTGACAAAGCGGCGGTAGCCCTTGTCCGTCGGGACGCGCCCGGCGGACGTGTGGGGGTGGGTGAGGTAGCCCAACTCCTCCAACTGGGCCAACTCGTTGCGCACGGTGGCCGTGCTCACGTCGAGGCCATAGTTTTCGACCAGCATGCGGGAACTGACCGGGGATGCGGTCTCTACGTATTCCCGCACGACCAGGCCTAGAATTGTCCGTTGGCGCGGTGTCAGCTCGTCCATTTTCCACCCTTTACAGCCGTTTAGCACTCTCTATATCAGAGTGCTAAAACTCGACTGCCAATGATACCACAGGCCCAGCAATCTGTCAAACGAAATGCAGAATTGTGACTGTTCAACGAATGGTGAAAGAGGTTGTTGGTGGGGCGCCAGCCCTAAATAATGTCCTGTATAGCGTCAAAGTGGGGCGAGATGCACCAAAAAGTGAGTTTTCAAGCCCCAGTGGGAAATTCTTGACACGTTCCCAAATTTTGAACAGACACGCAGAATTGGCCGCGTGGAACTTTTGACTCCTGCGCAAGTTACGCTATACTTAATATGGAGGGCACGATGGTCATATCCTCGGCAATTGAAATCCAGCACATCCTGGTGGTGGACGACGATCCCAAGATCCGGCGCTTGGTCGAACTCAAGCTCGACCACGCTGGCTTTGAGGTGCGTACTGCTGCCTCTGGCCAAGAGGCCCTGGACATCATCGCCCGGCACGGGCTGCCTCACCTGGCCATCGTGGATATCATGATGCCCGGCATGAACGGCTTCGAGTTCTGTGAGGCTGTGCAAGAGTTCAGCGACCTGCCGGTGGTCATGCTGACGGCCGTGGACGACGAGGACATGGTCATCCAGGGCATCGAGCGCTTTGCCGAGGACTATATCATCAAGCCCTTCAGCCCGCGTGAGCTGCTGGCCCGCGTGCAGCGGGTGCTGCGCCGCATCGGTGATTTTGCTTACACGCTCGAGCCGGTCACGCAGGTGGATGACCGCTTTGGAGTGGATTTTGCCCATCAACAGGCCGTCAGCGACGGGCAGTCGATAGACCTCACGCCGACCGAGACCAAGATTCTCTATATCCTCATGCGTAACGCCGGTCGCACGGTCACCACCGATTTTCTTCTGCGCCGCCTGTGGCCGCTGGAGGCGGTGTTCGAGGACACACTGCGCGTCCACGTACACCGCCTGCGCCAAAAGATAGAGGCAAACCCCAGCAAGCCGCGTTACGTGGTCACCGAGCGTGGCCTGGGCTACCGGTTCGAGCCCAAGCGCTGATCCTCCCCGTAATTTCTATCGTAATGTTCCCCTGTTAGAATACAATTGGGCCGTTGGGCAGGTTCACGGAATTCTGCCCGGCTTGTCAAGAACCCATCCGAAAGGACCTGTCGCATAGGGCCTTGTGCCCGCCCAGGAGGGGCTAACGTGCATTTTTCGCATAGATTTTAGCTTGTCTGGTGGAGAGACTACACAATGGAAATGATAGACCGGCAGTTGCTTCTGACTCGGCAGGATCTCAGAACTACCGTCGCCAATGCTGAACCGCAATTGACCGAGATAAAGGCGCGGTTCTTCTCGGCAGCGGCCCACGAGTTGCGCACGCCGTTGACCACGATCGTCGGGTACCTGGAGATGTTGTTGAACGAGGAATTCGGGCCTATCTCTGAGGACCAGCGCAAGCCCTTGGAGGTGGTCAACGAGAGCGCGCGGCGTCTCCGGGTCGTCACCAACAACTTGCTCGCCGTGGCGCAAATCGAGGCCGGGCGGGTCAGCCTGGATGTGCAGCCGACCGACCTGTCGTCGTTGGTGCGGGCTGTGGCCGACAGCATTGAGCCTCATTTGAAGGTCAAAGCTCAGCGTCTAGAATTGGATGCCCCTTCTGGTCTGCCGCTTGCATTGTGTGATGTGGGGAGAACTATGCGGGTCGTGGATACCCTGTTGGGCAGTGCTTGCGAGCGCACACCTGACGGGGGTGTGATCAGTGCCAGTGTAGCGCGTGCTGTGGAAAAGGACTTTTTGCAACTTGCGGTCACGGACGCTGGCCCAGCCAGGGGGGCCCAAGAGATGGCAGAGATGGCCAAGTATCTCTCCCAGGGTGGGCTTGGGCTGATCGAAGCCGACGTCGCGAACCTAAAGTTGTGTGTGGCCTGCTCGCTGGTCGAGCTGCACGGCGGGCGTGTCTGGTGTGAGAGCGGAGCCGAGAAAGGCAGTTCTTTCTATGCCACCTTTCCTATCGCTGCAGGGCCAGAGATCGTTACTTGATGTTTTGTAATTGCAATTAGGGCACAGGAACCTCCGAGAGCGCGGAGTTACTTTTATTCCCCCGTGTTCTCTGTGGTGTTGCATTTATGAGCGTTTGATCATTCCATTGGCCTATCGGAGGGGCTGAAATGGAGTTGTGAAGCGGAGGCTGCGCTCGGGGTGGGCCGTGGTAAGCTCGTCGGTCTGTGGTGGTCACGGCCACGCGGGAAAGCGAAACGCAAGGTGAGCCGATTGGTGCAAAGTGGCGCAGGCAGCTACGCCTCGTCTTCTACCGCGTCTACTATTTCCGCCTCCTCGGCTTCCCCCGCTCCTACTATTTCCCCCTCTTTCCCCTCCTCTATCTCCATGACCTCGTACTCCCCCTCGACCATCGGGGGTAGCTCTTTTTCTCCTTCCTGCACGCGCCACTCTTGGATGCGTGCTCCCAATGCGGCCAAGTGCTCGCGCACGATGTCGGTTGGGGCCAACTCGATGAAAAGCTTCGTGCCGATCAGCAGTATTGCCAGGTCGTCCAATTGGCCCAGGCCCAGGGCCACATCGGGGATGAAATCTGCGGGCGAGAAGATGTATAGCAACATCGCCGGTGGGATCAGCTTGGTCCAGAAAGGCACGCGGCTGTCCCAAAACAGCCGCCAGGCGAGGCGGCCTTGACGCACCAGGTCGGTGATCCAACTGAGAATCGACCCCGTGTCCTTATCGGAGATAGGTGACTGGAGTTGCTTAGGCTGTCGATCCGAATTTCGGCCTTCGCTCATTCCTTTCCTCCTCAATAAGCTGCGGCCTCAGTCCCATCCGCAAGGGACCAGGCTACCGGTTTAACCTTGTTGATTATAGCCCCTAACCATAAATACGCAACCTCGCGGGGTTGCGTTGCACGGCAGAGTTGCCGTCTCATTTCTGTGGGGCTATAATAGCCTCATCATGCGCACGCTGCAACAGTGTTTGCTGGATACCGACCTGATCCGGCTGCGCGTCGTCGCGCGTTTCTGGGACGTGGAACTGACGGCCCGCCGCCAGCGCGATGTCGCTGCCCAATTGGCCGAGGCGATGGTCGCGCCGGAGGCCGTCGCCGCTGCCTGGGAAGCACTCCCTGATGACGAGCGCCGGGCGCTGGAGGCGTTGCTCGCTGCCGGCGGGCAGATGCCGCTAAAGGTCTTTGCCCGCGAGTGGGGCGAGATACGCGCCATGGGACCGGCCCGCATGGATCGGGAGCAGCCCTGGCGGGAGCCAGTCTCTCCCGTCGAGGGATTGTGGTATCGGGGCTTAATCTCGCGCGCCTTCGAGCAGGGTCCCGAGGGAACCTATGAGGCTATCTTTGTTCCCCCGGAGCTGCGCGCGTACCTGATGGCCGCTCCTGCCCCGTCCGCTGCCGTCGTCCTGGAACCTGCTCCCGAGCCTACTGCCGTGCGCGCGGCCGGCGACGCATTGCTCGACGATGTCTGCACGCTGCTGGCGTATCTGCAGAACGAGCGCGTGCGCCCGCAGGCCGGTGGTGGCTGGCCCGCTCACCACGAGTCCCTGCTGATGCGTCGCCTGCGCGATCCAGACCCGGCCCGACTGGCCCTGGTGCATCACCTGGTGCGGGGCCGTGAGTGGCTACGCGTGGTCGATTCGGGCCATCTGCGCCCCGACCCCGGCCCCGTGACGACCTGGCTGCAATCCTCATCTGACCAACAGCGGCGCGCGCTGGCCGAGGCCTGGCGGGACGATCCAAGCTGGAACGACCTGTTTCACGTGCCGAGGCTGGTCCCAGAGGATACCGGCGGGTGGCGGAACGATCCGCTCCTGGCGCGGAAGGCGATCTTGCGTCACCTGAGGGCGTGCACGCCGGGCACGTGGTACAAACTCGACGATTTTGTCGGCGCGGTTAAGCAGGCCACGCCTGACTTTCAGCGGCCCGATGGCGACTATATGACCTGGTACATACGAGACGCGACTACCGATTTGTACCTTTCCGGCTTTGAAAGCTGGGACGCGGTCGAGGGCGCGCTGATCCGCTATCTGGTCACTGGACCGCTGGCTTGGTTGGGGTTGTTCAATCTCGGGTCACACAGACCCGGCGAGCCCTGCACAGCTTTCCGCCTGACGTTGATCGGCGCGGTGTTCCTTGGCCTGGTCGCTTCTCCGCCCGAGCCGGCGCTGGCGCCTCTGACCCTGCGCCGCGATTTTCGCGTGCTCGTCCCCCCGGCTCGACGCTACGACCGTTTCCAGTTGGCCCGCGTCGCCAATTGGGTGGCCTCTCCGCTATTGAAAGAGGGAGGCGCCTTTGAATTCATCTACCGCCTTACTCCCGCTTCGTTGGATCGCGCGCGGCAGCAGGGCATTTCCGTGGCCCGCGTGCTCGAGTTCTTGGGGCAGGCGATCGATGCGCCCGTTCCCCGTTCGATTGAGGCGGCGCTGACGCGCTGGGACGCGCGTGGGGCCGAGGCGCGATTGGAGCGGGTGATCGTGCTGCGGCTCGCCAGCGAGGAGTTGATGGCGTGGGTCTTGGCTTCTCCGTCCGCACGCCGCCTGATTCGCGAGCAGATCGGGCCGGCGGCAGCTTTGGTGCAGGAGAAGGATTGGCCACGGCTCGTGGCGGCGCTGGGCGACATGGGGCTCGTGCCTGACGTCGTCGCCTTGGAAGACTCACCGGCGGACGGCTAACGATTGGGATTCGTGTATCCGGGCCTTTTGTGATAAAATGGGCGCTTGAGGTTCAGATATCTGGGTGGATGACGACCGATGCAGAGTAAAGTCATAGCCGCTTTTCAGGATCGTTTCGGGCGCCGGCCCAAAGTCGTGGTTCGCGCTCCCGGGCGCGCCAATCTGCTGGGCGGGCATACGGATTACAACGATGGGTACGTCCTGCCGGTGGCGCTTGATCGCGCGGCTTGGATTACGGCTTCTCCGGTCGCCGGGAGCGAGGTTCGCCTTTGCGCGCTCGATCTGGAAAAGGACGCCGCGTTCTCCCTCGACAGCATTCCTCCCTCCAGTGGCGAATGGGCCGACTATCCGTGTGGCGTCGCCTGGGCGCTGCAGGATGACGGCCTGGAATTAACGGGGCTGGAGGCCGTACTGTCCTCCAGCGTGCCGGTTGGGTCGGGGTTGTCCTCTTCTGCGGCGATAGAGGTGGCCTTTGCCTACACCTGGCAGGTGCTATCCGGTTTCGAGCGCGACCGGCGCGAGTTGGCCCTGCTCTGCCAGCGGGCGGAGAACGTCTACGTGGGGGTCAACTGCGGCATCCTGGATCAGATGGCGAGTGCCTTGGGCGCAGAGGGATACGCGCGGTTGCTGGACTGCCGCACGCTGGAATCGGAGTTGGTGCCCTTGCCCAGGGACGTGGTCATCGTGGTGGCGGATACCAAGGTGCGGCGGAGTTTGGCCTCTTCAGAGTACAACGTGCGCCGCGCCCAGTGTGAAGAGGCGGTCAGCGTCTTGAGCGAGTACCTGTCCGGTATCCACGCCCTGCGTGACGTCAGCTCGAGCAACCTGGAGCGATTCAAGGAGCATCTATCTGAGACCGTCTCCCGGCGTGCCCGCCACATCGTCGCCGATAACGAGCGGGTGTTGCAGGCCGCGGAGGCGCTCCGTGAAGGGGATGTGGCCACGGTGGGCGCGTTGATGAAGGCCTGTCACATCAGCCTGCGCGACGATTATGAGGTGAGCTCTCCAGAGTTGGACGTGCTGGCCGAGGCGGCCTGGGATGTGGCGGGCTGCTACGGTGCGCGGCTAACCGGCGCTGGATTCGGGGGATGCACCGTCGCCCTGGTCGCCGAAGGTGCCGTGTCCGATTTCGAGGCTCACGTCGCGGCGGCCTACGAATCGGCCTTCGACCGCCTGCCCGATATCTATGTCTGCCACTCAGCGAACGGCGTAGAGCGCATGCTCTGAACACGGATACGGGGGGGGATTGCCAATCCGCCTCTACGCGAGCACCTTCACTAAACCTCGATCGCTGTCACCACGACGACGGGATGGCGCTGGGTCTCTCGATACAAGAACCGGGACAGCGCCAGCTCTACTTTCTCCTCAAGCTCGCCGGGTTTTGCCCCCGATGCCTCTGACACTGCCGAGCGGACGACGTCCTGCGCTCTCGTCAGCAGTTCATCTGCCTCGGGGGTAAAGACGAACCCCCGGGTGACGATTCGTGGCTGGCCCAGTAGTTGGCCGTTGTGGCGCGAGTAGGGCAGGACGGCGGTCACGAAACCACTCTGCCCCAGCGCCTCTCGCTCGCGCATCACCACCGGCCCGATCTCGCCCACTTGTGTGCCATCCACAAAGACGTAGCCGCCGGGCACGCGCTCCCCAATCTCTAGCTGCTCTTTGCTGAAGGTGAGCACGTAGCCGTTCTCGACCACGGCGATGTTTTCGGGTGGGATACCTACCTGGCGCGCCGTTTTGCTGTGTTGCTTGAGGTGGCGCAGTTCGCCGTGGATGGGAACGAAGAAGTGCGGCTTGAGGATGTTGATCAGCAGCTTTTGCTCCTCTTGGCTGGCGTGGCCGGAGACGTGCACCGGCGCTACGGGATCGTAGTACACGTCGGCGTCTGCCTGGAAGAGGCGGTTGATGACGCCGTGAATCACCTCCTCGTTGCCGGGGATGGTGTGTGACGAGAGCACCACGGTATCTCCTTCTTGAATGGACAGAGAAGAATGCCGCCCAGACGCCAGACGGCCCAGAACGGCCATCGGTTCGCCCTGCGCACCGGTTGCCATGATGACGACCTTGCGCGGAGACAGCTTCTTGACCTCCTCCAAGTTTATCAGCATACCAGCGGGAATTTTGAGGTAGCCCAGCTTGCTGGCCATCTTGGCATTTTCGACCATGCTTCTGCCGGCTATGGCGATTTTGCGATCGTGCCGCGCCGCTACCTCCACCACTTGCTGGACACGCGAGATGAGCGAGGCGAAGGTGGCCACGATCACTCGCCCCGGAGCCTCGCGCATAATCTGGTGGAACGCGTCGTTCAGCACGGCCTCCGAGGGCGTGTTGCCGGGCTGGTCGGCGTTGGTGCTATCGGATAGGAGTGCCAACACCCCGCGGCCGCTGAATTCGGCCAGCTTGGCATAGTCGGTGGGCCAGCCGTCTACGGGCGTGTGGTCGAACTTGAAATCGCCGCTGTGCACGATCAGGCCCGCAGGCGTCGTAATACCCAACCCCACGGTGTCGGGAATCGAATGGCATACGTGATAGGGTTCTATGGTGAAGGGACCGATCTTGATCACCTCGCCGGGGGCAAATGTGTGCAGCGTCGTTTGGTCAATCAGGTGATTGCGCTTCAACTTGACCTCGACCAGGCCTCGCGTCAGGCGGGTGGCATAGACGGGTACGTTGAATTCCTCCAAGAAATGGGATAGGCCTCCGATGTGGTCCTCGTGTCCATGGGTGATGACGATGGCCCGTACGCGATCCTTTTTGTCGTGCAAATAGCTCCAGTCGGGAATGATATAATCGATCCCCAGCATATCGGACTCTGGAAACATGATGCCTACGTCCACGACAAGTATGTTGCGGCCATACTCGATACACATCATATTTTTTCCAACTTCCCCCAGGCCGCCGAGGGGAACGATACGTAACTTTTCGGACATATAGATTCACTCCAGTTGTAAGGATTAGCAGTCTTACTCAGACTGTTCTTCGCCTGTGGATTCTCCTTCTTCCTGCGCTGATTTTTCTAATTCAGCTTCTTGCGCCGCGCGCTCCCGGTGTGGTATCAGCAGGTGTTTTACAGCCTTGTTGCACACGACTGCGATGAACGACAGTGTGAGTAGGAACCAGGGTACTACCAGGGGATACGTACTGATGGCAATCACGATACCGAGCGCCAGCGCTAGCAAAATGCTGAAACCAGGCCGTGTGAGTAAAAGCCCCCCCGCATTGCGGAGCGCTATTCGCAGTCGCTGATCCTCTTGTTCCAAAATCAGCGCCATAGGGTACATCTGGTAAACGAGCCAAAAGGCTGTCAGAAGCAGAAAAAACATCTGTATGATCAGGCTTATACCCGAGTCGAGATTGAAAGGATTATTGCTGGGTGCATAGAACCAGACGTTCACGAGTAGAATGGTGAGTACAAGGATGTTGAGCAGTGCTAGTCCCAGCGATTTCCAAAAGTAGCGCCGGAAACCTTCAAAGTAGTCGCTCCAGTGGATCGCCAGATCATCGGCAACTCGGTTGGCGGCACTCCACAGCCCGGCCATCGCCGGTGGAAGTGGGATCAGTGAGATCGGTGTTAGCGCTGCGAAAATGCCGGCCAGTGTGAGATTGCCGGCATCCAATGATGCGGCTATCTCGTAGATGAAAAACAGTGTTAGGATCACGGGCGCTATGGTGACAAGGTTCATCAGCATCAGGATGAGCAGGTCTTCCCAGAGGGCTTTGATGGATTGCCAGGCGATGCGCAGGACCTCACTTATCGTTTGCATATCCTCTCCCTGTTGCGAGTCGCTTGGGACTGCGATTCCTAATTGTAACTGCATTGTCACGCGAGGGCAAGTTTCGTTTGGCGTCGTTGCAGGTGTCTGATTTCCTGCTGGGGAAGGAAAGACGTGCCGGGCTTTGAATCTGCCTCGAAAATAACTGGTAGCGCTGCCATCTTGGCGGCATGCCTGCAAGATGCAGGCGTTCCCAATCCACGTCATCCGGCGCAAGTGGTTTCGTCATTGAGGGTGTCCCGGCGGAACATGGCGACTGCCTCGAAAATAAACCCTTTCGTAGGTCATGCTAGCAGCGTGACACTTGCGGGCATCGTCACGTTCATAACGTGACTGGTAGCGCCGCCATCTTGGCGGCATGCCTGCAAGATGCAGGCGTTCCCAATCCACGTCATCCGGCGCAAGTGTTTTCGTCATTGAGGGCGCCCAATCAAGCATGGCAACTGCTCTGTAAACCCCATTTCCGACGTGGGGAAGTGTAACTAATCTGTAACCCACTAGGATTGTCATGGGAATTAGAATCTGATATAATAGGGACACGCGCAGTTCACCTTGGACTGGGGTGCGTATCTACATCTTGATATCCGGATATGGAGCGCTTGATTGATGAGTGATAACCACATTCTTTACATCGAGGACAATCCTGGTAACCGAATGCTGGTCCGACGCATTTTGGAGGCAGAGGGATACACGGTCACCGAAGCGCCGGATGGTCCTTCTGGGCTGGAAATAGCTGCCCAGGAGCAATTCGATTTGATTCTACTGGACATAAACCTTCCCGAGATCGATGGTTATGACTTGGCCAAGCGTATGCGCAGCATGCCTAACTTGGATGATGTGCCCATTTTGGCCGTCACAGCTAACGTGATGCATGGCGATAAAGAGCGTACCTTGGCAGCAGGATGTGATGGGTTCATTCCAAAACCCATCGATGTGGATAAGCTGCCTGAGTTGGTCAAAACGGCATTGGATAAAGGGCGTATATCACGGGGATGATGATGGGTGTACAGCCAAGGGATGCTACAATTCTCGTCGTAGAGGACAATTTCCAGAATTTCGTGCTCATCACACGTTTGCTGGCCTATCTGGGTGTCAAGAAATGTGAGTGGAAAGCTTCCGGTTGGCAGGTGTTAGAGTTCGCCGAGTCGCTCCCCAACATCGATCTGGTTTTGATGGACATCTTTCTGCCGGAGGAGGATGGGTATCAGATTCTGGAGAGGCTGCGGGATCATCCGCGCTTCAAGGATACGCTCATCGTGGCCGTCACTGCCGATGCCTCTATGGATAACATGGAACGCGCCCGCGAAGCTGGCTTCGACGGGTTCATCGGCAAGCCACTTAATCCAGACCGCTTCCCTAATCAAGTGCGTGGTATTCTGCGAGGAGAGGCCATCTGGGAACTAGGGTAACCGAATAGACTAGGCAGGGGATAGGTGAATAGCCATGTTGGCGTCAGGTTCGATGGAACAGTCCCCGCTCCCGACCACCGGTATGCGTGGCGGGCTTGGTAGGACGCTGCTGACCGCTTTCCTGATCCTGGCGATTGTGCCGCTAAGTGCCATCAGTTGGTATGCGACGGTGCGCGAGCGGCAGGATGTTCAACGTGAAGTCACCGCCAAGTTAGCTGCTGTGGAGGTGCAGGGCCACCAATGGGTCGAGCGTCGCGTTGCGAGTTTGGCGTTTTTGGCGGTTCTGCCTGTTACCCGAGAGAATGTGAATACCCTGGTTGCCCCCCCCGGTACATCTGAGTCCATCGCCTCGGCGCATAACACGGCGGCTGCCCGTGACGCGCTTTATCTCCAATTGCAGTCCCTGCTGGCGCAAGATCTGGCCTTTGGTTCTCTGGCCGTTCTTGACAGTGAAGGTGACGTGTTGATCTCTGTCGGTTCGACGGGTGTGGAATCCCTGCCAGAGCAGATGCCCGTGCTTGAACCTAGCCAGGATGTTGCTTTTCAGCCTACGTCGTTCTACGGGGATGCCGACGTGGGATTGGTAGCCGTTCAGCGCATCGTCGACCGGGATAGCCAGACGATCGGTTGGCTGGCCGGCCGGCTCTCTTTGAGCGACTTGGTCGCTGCGTTGCAGGCGACCAGCAACCTTGGGGAAACGGGAGAGATCTATCTTGTAGATACCAGCGGGATGGCAGTGCCTCAGGGGCAGGAAGTGTCCAGCCCGGGTATCGATATTGCTCTGGCCGGCGGGCGGGCGGAAGGGCTGTACGATAGCTATGCCGGCACTCCCGTGATAGGCGTTTATCGCTGGATGCCGGATTTGGGGCTGGCGTTGGCGATGGAGCAGAGCCAGGATGAGGCCTTTGCCACAGCGGACAGCGTCACGGCCACCGTCGTCGGTGCCTCGCTTGTGGTGGCGTTGGTCACGGCCGTCATTGCCGCGGTCGTGACGCGGCAGATCACGCAGCCCATTGTGCGGCTGACCAAA
>Ga0315550_1001113_pt1 | contig 16677 bp, 16 predicted proteins | sample SalMarSW160190MG_2_FD_203100 | JGI IMG/M metagenome (GOLD analysis project Ga0315550, IMG submission 203100) | Salt marsh sediment microbial communities from the Plum Island Ecosystem LTER, Massachusetts, United States - Salt Marsh Sediment SW1601-90 ... | reverse complement strand
CTCAAGCCTCTATTCGCAGCTTCCGTTAGAAAAACTGTGGAAAGACCCATCCCATCAGAGTATAAATCCAAGCAGTCAATCGCTTTTTTCGTTAATGCCCGAAATCCTGTCTGGGTGTCTGAGACATTTTGGCCATATAGCACGTTGTACATTGACGTGAACATTCGATTTCCAAACAAGTTCATACTTGGCATAGCTCCGGGTAAGAGGGTTCCCCCAAGTCTCGAAGCCAAACAGACGTCAGCCTCGTCCTGCAGCAACGGTTGGACGAGTTTGTTTATGTCACATGCTTCATAGGTGTTGTCGGCGTCGATTATCACCACTATGCCGCCCTTTGCGTAGTCAATCCCTGTCTTTATTGCCCTTCCATATCCTACCCTTGGCTCGGTCACAAAATCAACGTTCTCCTCTTTGACTATCTCTTCAGTCCCGTCATTTGAGTAGCCATCAACAACTATTATCTGAGTATTGTAGCTTGAGGAACTCTTGATGTCCCTTATGACCTTTTGTATCGTTTTGCCCTCTTTAAAGGCCGGTATGACCACGGAAACAATAAATTCTTCGTTGATCAAGGGTGGTAGCTCTGGTCAAATTTTCACTTTTTACTTGAAGACTTAAAGCTCTTTATATAAAATAGTTTCTGTACTAAATGACTTTTTTATATATATCTTGTAGTTGGTGAAGGTTTTTTTCCCAAGTAAATCTGTCCTCAACGATTCTTCTCGCTTCCTCACCGATGGTTGCTCCCAATCTTTCCTCTGACAAAAGTTTTGCCATGGTCTCAGCCATTGCTTCCGGGTTTCTGGGGGGCACAAGAACCCCATTTTTCATATGTTTGATTATTTCCGGTGTTCCTCCCACGGTTGTTGCGATGACTGGCAGTCCGCACGCCATGGCTTCCAAAAGAACCAGCGGTAGTCCCTCGCCTGAGGCTGAGGGTAAGATAAAGTAGTCAGCGGCGTCATAGTACACGGGTAATAGTCTATCTGGAACGAATCCGGTTAGCTTGATGTTGGCATCAATCCCCAATTCTTTTATGCGGTCTTCTATGAGTTTTCTGCTTGGGCCTTTTCCTGCAACAACAAATAAGAGGTCCGGATGGTCTCGTGTCAAGAGGGGGACGGATTCTATGAGCGTGTCTAAACCGTTTTTGTAGACGAGTCTGCGTATGCTGAGGATGATTTTTCGGTTTTTGGGTAAACCAAGCTTTTCTCTGCTTTCCCCCTTGTTTACTGGGCGGAAATAGTCTGTGTCAACTCCGTTGTATATTACTGACATTTTTGTTTTGTCTGCGCCCAGTTTTAGAACGTATTTCATGGTTTCTTTGCTTACGGTGATGACTTTGTTGGCGTGTTTCAGAACTGATTTGCCTATGATAAAGTCGTTTAGTTGCTCAATTATGTTGAGGAATGATTGGTAGTCGATGAATGTGTTGTGTTGGGTTACTATGAATGGTTTTTTGTATTTTTTTGCGACCATCCCCGCCATGTATGAGGACATGTAGACGTGTCCGTGGGCGTGTACTAAGTCACATTTCTTTATGAGTTGTGTAAACGTTTTGTAGGCTTTGAATGAAATTATGGGGTAGGGTACTCCGAAACGTTTAGCAACGTTCAGTGATGGGTAATGATGGATTTTGATTCCCTTGATGGGATTTGTGTTTCGCCCTTCGAATTTGCTCGTCAAAACGTCTATTTGGTAGCCTGATTTGGTTAATCTTTTGCTCTGTTCATAGGATACCTGTTCTATACCTCCCTTGTGGGGTGGAAAATAGTGCGTGACGAGGCATATACGGGGCATAGTTGCACGGTATAAACCTGCAAATTTAACTATTTCGCACCAAACCGAAACAACCCACTGTTTAGCTGCGGTCTTTCTGTTGCTGTGCTGTTTTTCCGAAAAAACGCTGTTTTCAACAATATACCTCTATTAGGCTCCTAATATGTGGGTTCTGTTGTCGTTTTTGACAATGCCTTAGTCAAGAAACCTTAACTAAACGTCCCATTTGTTTGGTCAAGAAAGTTCGACAAAAACCCTCTTAACTGAAAAGATTACTCCATATTTAGGGGAGAATGCATGCTGGCTAAAAAGTTGTTTCTTTCAAGCGTGGTTCTTCTTTTTTTAATCAGCTATCCCTCTGTTGGTGCGTCCTCTGAGATGTGGAGCCAAACTTATGGAGGAATAGAGGTTGAAGAAGCCTATTCGCTGGTTGAAACCTCAGATGGCGGGTACGCGCTGACTGGTGATGGTGGGCTGTTTGTTAAGACTGATGAGCATGGAAATGTGGAGTGGACCAGAGCATACGAAGGTGGATCATTAGTTGGGACGTCTGATGGAGGATATGCAATAGCAGGCTACACGTCCTCTCTTACTATGTCGTTAGAGTTTCGGCTGATAAAAATCGATGCTTATGGAAATCTGGAGTGGATCCAAACATATGGAGGAGAAAGTTATGAGATTGCTTATTCGTTGGTTGAGACGTCTGATGGTGGATACGCATTAGCAGGGTACACCAATTCTTTTGGTGTAGACAGGCATGATTTTTGGCTGGTCAAAACTGACAGATACGGCAACATGGAGTGGAACAGGACATACGGAGGACCAGAATTTGATGGTGCCTACTCTTTGATTGTAACGTCTGATGGAGGATTCATGATGGCTGGGTACAAAGATTTCCAAGACAATTATGTTGGGGCTAATTTCTGGCTAATCAAGACCGATGCATATGGAAACATGCTGTGGAACAAAACATACAGCAACGAGGTGGATAAGGCATATTGTGTGATTGAGACCACGGATGGCGGTTTCGCCCTAGCTGGATCCACTGGCTTCTGGAGTATTACCGACGTTTGGGTGGTTAAAACCGACAAGTATGGTAACATGGAGTGGAACAAAACATACGGTGATGGAGTGGCTCGTGCGTTGGTTGAAAGTTCTGATGGAGGCTACGTGTTGGCTGGAAGCAATCGGTTGATAAAAACTGACGCCTATGGAAACATAGTGTGGAGCAGGACATACGATGCAGAAACAGTTAATTCAGTAATTAAAACGTCTGATGGCGGATACACCCTAGCAGGCACCAAACATAATGATTTTTGGCTGGCTAAAACAGACGAATATGGAGTTATCCCAGAGTTTCCCTCATGGACACCCGTGCTGGTTATGGTGGTTGCGTTGGTAGCTATGATAGCTGTTTACAGATATAACCTGAAGAAACTTCGTGGATGGGCTGCAGCCTAGACGGACAAAACAACGTAACCTTAACAGAAACCACTCTAAACCTAACAGAGTTAGTTAACGGCTCGCACACCCTAACCGTCTACGCAACAGACACGGCAGGCAACACAACAGTCATATTTGATGCCTAATAGCAGTGCATTGTTGAAAACTAGGTTTTTTCAAGAATTATCTACAGAAAGTGTCATCAAACAGGCTTTAAGACCCTTGAATGCAAAACATCTAAATTCTACAGACAAAATTAACGTAACAGAGATGTCCACCGAAAACAGCAGCCAAGTTCGCATAGGCCTAGAGGTTCACGTCCAGCTGACCAGCCTCAAAACTAAACTCTTTTGCGGCTGCTCCTCAGATTACAAGGGCGAAGACCCCAACAGTATGGTGTGCCCTGTTTGCTTCGGGATACCCGGAGCGCTTCCAGTCCTCAACGAGAAGGCGGTGGAGTACGCTGTTATGGCTGCGCTGGCATTGAACTGTAAAGTTTCGGAGCGCATGTTCTTTTTCAGGAAGAATTACTATTATCCGGACATGCCTAAAAACTTCCAGATTTCGCAGTACGACAAAGCTGGAGGAGTTCCACTTGCTGTGGACGGCTTTCTCAATGTTAATATTGGCAAAAAGAGAAAGAAGATTCGGATTGGCAGGGTTCATCTGGAAGAGGACCCGGGGAGACTGGTTCATCAGGGCGCCATAGACACGTCCCCCTACACGTTAGTTGACTATAACCGTTCAGGTATCACGCTTCTGGAGGTTGTCACAGACCCAGATCTTGATTCTCCCAAGGAGGCGAGGGTCTTCCTCCATAAACTGCGTTCCATCTTTGAGCACTTGGGAATCTTCTCGGGTAGGTTAGAGGGGTCGATGCGATGCGACGCCAACATTTCCCTTATTGGCGGAACCCGTGTGGAAGTGAAAAACATTTCTTCCTTCAAAGAGGTGGAGCGTGCTTTAGGCTTCGAGATTATGCGCCAAAAAAACTTGGTTAAGAAGGGTCTTGCTGTCAAGTATGAAACGAGACATTGGGATGAGACTCGTAGGGTAACCATCTCCTTGCGGACCAAGGAGGAAGAGCATGATTACAGGTATTTTCCTGAGCCCGATCTTGTTCCCATAGTTGTCACAAAAGATTTCGTGGAAGAAGTTAAGGAGAAGATGCCGGAGCTGCCGGATGCTAGAATCCACCGTTTTGTTGACGCCTATAATTTGCCCAAATATGATGCGGAGGTTTTGGTAAGCGACAAAGCCTTAGCTGACTTTTTCGAGAGAAGCGTACAATTGCATAACAGACCCAAAGAAGTCAGTAACTGGATGATGAGTGACCTTCTGCGCAATCTCCACGAAAACAACCTTGAGCTCACAGAATCCAAGATTACTCCCGAACACTTGGTTGAAATGATCAAGTTGATAGAGGAGGGTGTCATAAGCGGTAAGATTGCCAAAAGGGTTCTGCCCGAAATCGTCTTAACCGGAAAACATCCGTCGCAGATTATCAAAGAAAACGGTTTAGTGAAGATAGCCTCCCGGGATGCCCTTAATGATGCTGTGGAGAAAGTTTTCAGAGAGAATCCGACGGCTGTGAAAGATGCCCTCGCGGATGAAAACGCTGTTCACTTTCTGGTGGGGCAGCTTATGCGGGCAACGAAGGGTAAGGCTGACCCTCAGTTAGCCAACCAAATGATCCAAGAAAAACTGGAGTCCATAAAAGCCAAAGAAAACCTTTAGACGAATCCTTCAACAATGTTTTCCTTCAGTTTCCAGACTTTTCTCGTCTGCCTCAAGGATCTTCGTCAAAACTTTGAAGAGTGAAAGAGCGACTCCTCTCTCGGCTCCGAAACCCGTTGTTGCCCCTAACAGGCAGATGCCTTTCCATTCACGCCTTTTTGCAAGTCCCAGCAATAATCCTGTTGCGCCTATTATTCTGCCCTCGCCATAGATTTGGGTTCCTTTATCCAGATGTTTCTGGGCGAGTTTCTCGGAAGTGGCGGCTATGTAAACTTCGTTTCCCGGCTTCGATGTGACTACTCCGCCCATGGTGACTATGAACTTGCTTCCATATTTCTCTGCGAAATTCAGGATTTCATCGCATAGGTCGTAGTGGGCTAAAGTGTCCTCTAGAGAAGGCTGCGAGTCTCCAGTCAAGATAATGTAGTGGTTTTTTTCGGTTTTGGCTGCGTGGAACTGGTAACGGGGTGGACGGCACGTTCCATCCTTGTTTACTATTACGTAGTCTTGGAAGTAAGGGGCATACAATTCAGCGAAGACTTTAGCATCAGTGGATTCTATGAGATGTCCCGCTGCAATCAATCCTACATTTCCCAAACCCGTGAGCCCCTCTACAAGGATTGGCTCTTTCAATTGCGGCTCGAAGAGCTGGCGGAAATAGGGCTTGTCCATGGATTCACCAAACAGTTAGTGGAGCAAGCAGACTATAGTTCTTTCGCATTTTTTCATTCGACTGTTGGTTTTCGGTTTCTGTAGGATGTGTTCTGTTCGAAGGTGTATGCAGCCTGTAGTGTCAAGTCTTCTCTGAGGGGCGGAGCCATGATTTGCATTCCGATGGGAAGACCGTCCGTGAATCCGCATGGAACAGATATGGCGGGCAGTCCAGCTAGATTCGCTGACACTGTGTCCACGTCGCTCATGTAGAGGGCTAGAGGATCTTTTATTTTCTCCCCGATCTTAAAGGGCGGAAAAGGCATGGTGGGACCGATTAGAACATCGAATTTCTTGAAGGCATTCTCGAAGTTTCTTCGAATCAAGGTTCGAACCTTAAGGGCTTTCAAATAATATTTGCTATAATATCCCGCTGAAAGGGCATAGGTTCCAAGAATAATTCGTCGTCTCACCTCAGCTCCGAATCCAATTCGCCTATTTCGTGAGTAAACTGTTGCCCAGTCTCCATCATCTTTGTCAACTCGGTAGCCGTATCGTATTCCGTCGTATCTTGCTAGGTTGGAGCTGGCTTCAGACATGGCGACGATGTAATAGGCAGCAAGAGAATGTTCAAGAGTGGGAAGCGAAGTCTCCTCGCAACATGCCCCCAATTCTTCAAGTTTGTGGATGCCATTCCAAACCTGCTTCTCCACTTCATCACTTGTTCCCTCGCCGAAGAACTCTCTGGGCACACCAATCTTGAATCCTTTAACACTGTCTTTCAGGAATTCCATGTAATCTTTTGGCTCCGCTTTCACGGATGTGCCGTCTTTAGAATCATGACCCGCAATAACTGAAAGAAACAGGGCACAGTCGTAAACATCCTTTGCCATGGGACCGATCTGTTCAAGACTGTTCGCATACGCAATCAATCCGTAACGGCTAACCAACCCGTAAGTTGGTTTCAAGCCAACAACTGAACAGTAACTGGCTGGACAACGAATAGAGCCCCCAGTGTCAGTTCCCAATGCTAAGATCGCCTCATCAGTGGCAATAACCGCCGCGCTGCCCCCAGATGACCCTCCGGGAACCCGTGAAAGGTCCCATGGATTGCGGGTTGGACCGAAATAGCTGGTTTCCGTGGAAGATCCCATGGCAAACTCGTCCATGTTTGTCTTCCCGATGATCACGCCGTCCTCTCGTTTAATCCGCTCAATGACCTCCGCGTCGTAGGGAGGAACAAAATTCTTGAGCATCCGCGAAGAACAGGTGGTGGCTATTCCTTGTGTGCAGATTGCATCCTTTACGGCGATGGCGACGCCTGCCAATTTTCCGACTGGTTTCCCCTCAGAGACTTTTCTGTCGATCTGCTTAGCTTTTTTGAGGGCTTCTTCTTCAACGAGGGTAACATAGGCGTTAACTTTGTCTTCCAGCCTGTGGATTCTTTCAAAAACCGCGTGAACACATTCCTCGGCTGTGGCTTCGTTACTGCGTATCTTCTGTGCGGTTTCTCGGGCGGTTAACTCCTGTAACTTTGGCATTTTGTCTGCCTCCTAAACGATTCTCGGAGCTTTAATGAACTTTTTCTCCTTTTTTGGGGCGTTTCTGAGAGCTTCTTCTATGGGTAACGAAGGTGTTGTCTCGTCTGTCCGAGAGACGTTCTCGAGGTCTAAAACGTGGTATGTTGGTTCAACTCCCTCGGTGTCCACCTCGTCAATCTTTTTGAAATAGTCAAGAATTTCGTTGAACTGTTCAGTGAAGAGAGACTTCTCTTTGTCGGAGAGTTCTATGTGGGCGAGCCATGCAATGTGCTCAACGTCTTTTTTTGACAGATGCTGTTTTTTCATGTTTCACTCCTTCAACAACCGAACTGGAGGCAACCAGCTGTTACACAAACGTAACCATTCTCTTGTCAAGGTCTTATCTGGACTGCTTTTAACTCTTCTGTACAGTGATGCACACGTGAAGGTTTCTGTCTGCCTGTCCACAGGAACGAACCTTGGTGTGTGACTCAAACTCGCTAGGTTTTGAGAACTTGAAATATGTATGGAAAATTCAGAAATGTTTTATTCATCAGATTCGGAATCTGAACCGAGCACACGCAACTCCTATCAAGGTTGAATATTAGCGTTCCCACCCACACGCCAATTCGCCTTTTTATTGCGTGTGCTCCACACCCCTTTCACTCTGTTAAGCATGCACCTTTGGGAAACCTGTGCTTTGTCAAAAAAGAAAAAAGCTGTTTCGTTAAGCTTAAATAATCCATAAAGAGAAGCAGAATAGAACAGTTTGGGGGCTTTGCGTGTTAAATAGGCGTATCATTGTCATTCTTGCAGTTTCTCTCACATGTATTGTGTTGGTTGTTGGTGGCATTGTTTTTGCGTCTTGGTATTCTGAACAAGTATTGGAAAACCTGAAAGGATATTCTGCAAGACTTGAAGACGATGGCTTCACAGTTGAATCAAAACCTTTGTCAGAGGCTAAGGTAGATGCAGAAGTGGAGTGTCAGTTTTTTAGTGATTTTCGAAGTTATGCAAAACAAATGAATGTAACCACAATCTACTATGACCAAGAAATTGACGGTCTATATTATCTAACTCATATAAGCCCTACAAATGATGGAATAGTAGCAAACATCTTTTATTACAACAAGGTATTCTGACTGTGAAAAAAGCTATTTCGACAGACTTTTATAGTCAAAAAAAGTGACTCATGAACTTTTTTGGTGAAAAAGATGAGCATCCAAAAACAAAAACCCAACGAAACGTTTGCTGCTCCTAATATGTCCTTTTCTAGGAGTGTTTTCCAAGTTAGAGGAATTGTCTATATTTTTGTGCGTTGCGGTTTTATTCGTATCTTCGTCTTCTAATGATGAAAACAACAACAGAAACCCCTGCGACACCGGCAACCCCGCCTATAATAATGAACAGGTACTGGTTTAGGAAAGTGTCGTTTACCATAAATGACGTTGAGTTGCTGTATGCTCCGCTTCTTGAAGCATCTTCAGCTATGTAGGCATGAACCTGCCACAAACCCATCGAATCGGGCTTCCAACTTACCAAGTAAGTTCCATTCGAGTTTGCGTATGCGGTTTGTTCGATGGTGGCATTGGCAGCGGTGAACATTACGGTGACGGTTAGGTTCTCTACTATGGGGTAAACATATCCTGTCACGGTAATGTTATCTCCGATAGTTACGCTCTTCGACGTTATGTTGCAGGTTATTGACATAAGCACCTTCTGTACGGTGAAGTTTCTGTAATCACTAGATGCACCAAAATAAGTTTCGCTCCCATTCCAACTTGCCCAGACGATCCAAGTTCCAGTTTGGTTTAGAAAATACACGCCACTAAAATTCCCTGAAGAATCTGTAGACACCAACCTAGAAACGACAGCGTCGTTCGACGTATGATTCAATATTGTATCATTTGCCGTAGCATAATCTAGCAAAGTAGAATTTAACGCAGAAGAATTTAACATCGTATAAGTCAACGTCACATTCATTCCACCATTGTTGCTCAACAGAATTTACCAGAGCGTTTTCACGTCAACATACCTCTTAGCCACCCTCCTAGACACATCCTACCCACCGCCAGACATGCTTTCCTCAGGCGAACTGAACAAATCAGGTGCTGAGGGACATGTTGAATGGGAAGGCAAAGAAGAAACGAAGGCAGCAGAAAAACCCAAACAAAAGAAGAAAAAAGTCAAAGCAAAAGCTAAACGTTGACCTGTCTCTCATTTCGTCCTCAATAGTTCGGATAACCTGAAAAAGTTTCAAGTCTGATGTGCTAACTCTTCTTATGTTTAAGTAACGAAAATGAAGTGCTCGTTAGTCTTGATTGCATGTTTGTATCGTGGAGAATTATTCGATCGCGCATTTATGCCTTAATGCTTTCTCCTGTAAAGCACGAACGCCGTTATGGCTAGCGCCAATAGCACAGCTCCAACGGATAATGAAACAACAAGGAGCCATGGGAAGTCTTGAATTGTTGAGGCGAATGTTATTTGTTGGTAAACGTTTGCGGCGTTAACGGTCACATTCCCAGACGACGGAAAAGCCGTGTAATCATCGGGTGAAGTGATCGAAAAGGAGTAGACGCCGTTTGGTACGTTGAACAGTATAGTGTCTGAGGTGGAGTTCTTCGTTTGACCGTTGAATGTTACTGTCCAGCTTGTTCCTTGAGGCAAACCTGATGCAATGAATGACACTTCGTAAGTTTGTGGGCTCGATGAAGAAGCGCCGATAGCGTAAACTAGGTGGTCATATGAGCCAAAGTAAATTGCCCCGTCTGAGACGGCAGGGGAAGAAATTACCTTGTCGAGGGTTGTGTAACTCCATAAATGAGCACCTGAAGTAGCGTTTAAGGCGTACATCTTCTTGTCGTATGAACCCACGAAAACTACACCGTCAGCCACAGCTGGAGAAGAAACCACATCGCCGCCAGTCGTGTAATTCCACACAACCGTGCACATTGCAGCATCCAAAGCGTAGATGTTGTTGTCGTTTGAGCCCACGTAAACTATGCTGTCGGCAACTGCTGGAGAGGAAGCCACGGCACCTCCAGTCGTGTAATTCCATATTAGCGCCCCAGTGGAAGCATTCAAAGCGTAGATGTTATCGTCATAAGAGCCTATGTAAACTATGTCGTCTGCGACGGCGGGAGAAGAAATCACCACATCTCCAGTGGGGTATTTCCAAACGAGAGAGCCATCAGAAGCTTTCAAGGCGTAAACGTTATGATCGCTTGAGCCCACGTAAACCAAACCATCGGCGACCGCAGGAGAAGACAAGTGAATCTGGTTGCCCGTTGTGTAATCCCATATTAACGTGCCCGTTGTGGCGTCCAGAGCATAGACTTTTTGGTCTTCTGAGCCGATGTAAACTACCCCGTCAACAACAGCCGGTGAAGAAACCACGGCGAAGCCTGTTGTGTAGTTCCATATGTACGCGCCAGTGTAAGCGTCTAAGGCGTAGATGTTGTAGTCATAGGAGCCCACGTAGACTACACCGTTAACGACGGCTGGCGCGGACAGCATTACCATGTCACCTGTTTTGTAGCTCCATATGACATCGCTGGAGAATTCGTCGAATGGGACGGCGCCGGTGGCGGCGCTTAAAGCGTACACGTTCCCGTCGAAAGAGCCTATGTAAACTATGCCGTCTGCTACGGCGGGAGAAGAGTCCACTACGCCACCTGTTATGTAATCCCATATGCGTGCGCCGGTGGAAGAGTTTAATGCATATAATCGCCCATCCCATGCACCCACATAAACCAAGCCGTCGGCGATGGCGGGCAGAGAGATTACCATTTCTCCAGTTTCATAGCTCCATATGTATGAACCTGTTGTGGCGTTCAAAGCGTAGATGTTGTTGTCGTTTGAGCCCACGTAAACTATGCTGTCGGCAACTGCTGGAGAGGAAGCCACGGCACCTCCAGTCGTGTAATTCCATATGACCGCGCCGGTAGAAGCGTATAGAGCGTAGACTCGTCCGTCAACTGAGCCCACGTAGACCATGCCGAGAGCGGCAGCGGGTCCGGAGAATACTGGTCCATCGGTTGTGTAGTTCCACACTACGTCGCCCGTAAAAGCGTTGAAGGCGTACAGATTGTTGTCGTCCGAGCCAATGTAGACTTTGCCATCTGCAACCGCGGCAGTAGAAACCACATCATCACCTGTCGTGTAGCCCCATATGCGCGCACCTGTCGTGGCGTTTAAGGCGTAGACTTTTGCGTCTATTGCGCCTATGTAGACCATGCCGTAGGCGACGATGGGCGAAGATAGCATGATTTGGTCGCCTGTTGCGTAGCTCCATATGTAGTCGCCTGTTGACGCGTTTAAGGCATAAACGTTGCAGTCTTCTGAGCCCACGTAGATTATGCCATCAGAATAAGCAATTGCAGAGTCTACGAAGTGGCCTGTTCTGTAACTCCACACGTAAGCGCCAGTAGAAGCATTCAAGGCGTAAACGTTGAAGTCTTCCGAGCCTACGTAGACCATGCCTTCGGCAACTGCGGCAGGGGAAAGGACGTTCCCGTCTGTTGTGTAGCTCCATTTTCGGGCACCTGTCGATGCGTTCAAAGCGTAAACGTTGTTGTCTAACGAACCAAAGTAAACTACCCCGTCGGAGACAACGGGAGAATCCACGGGTCCGCCAGTGTTGAACTTCCACAAGGTCTGGTTTGTCTTCGGCGCTGTTGACTTCGAGTTGCCGGTGTTTGCCGTGTTATGGTGGAACATGAGCCAGTCGTCTGTTTCTGGCTGATCCGCCGAGACTTCAGAAGCACCAATCGATTCGATGGCTGTGGACAATGTGATAATGAAAGAAGCTGAGACAAGAAGCAGCACTGTTAAGACTAAACAGGGGATCGCTTTTTTCTTCATCTCATTCTATCCTTTGGAAATATTGGCTGAAGCCGCTTTAGGCGGAGGCAAAACTTCTGGTGAAGCAACATCAACAAGACACAGCCTCAACTAATCTTTAATTCGATAATCCGTAAAACACTTTCTTTTTTCCAGACCCTTATAATACACGCAAATCAACCGTTCCCATTCACATATTTGTAGCCTAATAATACTTCATTGTTGAAAACAGCCTTTTTCCTGAAAAATTCTTCCATGGTTTTTTGGAGAAATAAATCCCATGTCTCTTTTTGGCTTAGCAGTCACTTTCGGTTAAGAAGACTAGTTAACAATAGCACTAGCCCTGCCGTGAAGAATATTGCTTCGAAGAATTCGTGGTGAAGGACATCCCCTAGATCAAAGAATCTTCCACTAACTAGGAGATGATGAAGAACACCTAACAAGCCTAACAGAACGAATACGAAACCTAATGTTCTAGCATTAGTTTTCTCCATATTTCATCAAAGTGAAATCTCGGAATTCATTTATAAAAACACTGGTTCCAAAAAACCATGCAAAGCTATAATGTGCACACAGCAAAAGTTGACGTGCCCGCATTCCATAATGCAAAGGTTTATTTTTTCCTTGTTTCAACTTAAATCCAAGAAACAAGGGTGCACCTAATTGAGGGAACCTTTTGCCGAATTTGCTGAAGCTGAGTTAAGCCCCGACATCCTATTAATCACATGTGGACTTCCGGGAACTTGGAAAACAGAGACATCGCAGGAAATCTCAAAAATTAAGGAATATCCAATTCTTCGAACCGATTTAATTCGACTGGAAGTTCTCAAAAACGAAGATGTGTTTGACGAAAAAGTTGCAGGAAACATGAGCAAACGAGAGCTTGTTTATGATGAAATGTTTCGGCAAGCAGACGATCTTGCACAAAAAGGCAAAGGCGTAATATTGGACGCTACTTTTGTAACCCAGAAACTGCGGAGACGCGCCGCTGAGATTGCCGCAAAAAACAAGATAGCTTTTGTTATACTGCAGACCAGCTGCTCTGAAAACGCGTCCATTGCAAGAATTTTGCGGAGAACCAAACAGAATTATGAATCGAACGCCTTAACCAAGCAAGCCTACCTTAACAACAAGAAGAAGTTTGAACCTGTCGACTTGGATGACCTGAAAACGATCCATCCAAATCTTGAGATAATACATTTAACAGTTGACACCGAATACGACAACCCCGAAGACTGGTACATAATCGGAAAAAAAGTTAGATAATTGGACTCAGCTGTATGATAATCGATTTGCATATTCACTCAAAAACTTGCTCAGACGGAAACTTGTCTGTTGAAGAGATCATTGAAGAAGCTAAAGCCCGAAACATTGAGTTAATGGCGATTACAGATCACGACGCAATCGGCTGCCAAGAGAAAGCCATGGCTTTGGCAAAGAAAAATGGAATCCATTATGTCTACGGGGTTGAATTGAACGTGTCTTTTTCGCACCCCAACTTTCACAATGGCAAATCAGTATCGTTAGATTTCTTAGGTTACCAATTTGACATAAACAACAAAGCCTTGAAGCAAAAACTTCAACAAATTGCGAAATACCGTGAAGAACGTGCCGCAAAAATCTTGGAAAAAATTAATTCAGAATTCAAAAAAGAAGGACTCAAAAACTTAACAAAAAACGATCTAACCCAGATTCAAAACTCCGCCGATGGTGTGCTAGGGAGACCCCACATAGCAGACTATCTGGTGAGAAAAAACATTGTTAGAAACCGGCAAGAAGCTTTTGACAAGTATCTTGTGAAATGCAACGTTCCAAAGTATCCTCTTTACCTTGAAGAGGCTTCGAGTCTGCTTAGAAACGCTGGGGGAATAGTGGTGTTAGCCCATCCCAACGACCCTCATGGAACCTCACTCATGAAGTTAACTAAATCACTACAAGAACAGACCGATATAATCAAAGATTCTATGCTAAGTTACATTGATGGCATCGAGTGCTGGCACTCCAGAAACAACGCCGAAACAACGAATCATTACATAAACTTTTCAAAAAAACACGGACTAATAATGACCGGAGGAAGCGATTGCCACCAGAAACCCATCATCATGGGAACAGTTAAAATCCCAGATTTTGTGGCTCAGCAATTCATCAGGTAGAACGATTTTCTGATCAAAACTGTCTTGCATAGTCTGTAGCTAGCTTAAAGTATGCTTTCGCCTCTTTTGTTGCTGCACTTTTCTCTTCACTGTCCACACTGGGGTCTTTTAGTTTAAAACTGATAACTTTTCCTCGCACGTAAGCTCGGTAGCACTTGTAGAACTGAAGAAGTTTCTCCAACTCTTGGTCTCCCGAATACTTGACATATCTTTCAACGAAAAAACTAGACAGATTGCTTCGGTCTTTAAAGTCCAAGTCCATGGCTAAGAAAGCAATGTCAGAGGCAACATCGCAATACCTGAATCTTTCGTTAAATTCTATCGCGTCGAAAATGTAAATCTTGTCTGCAACAAAGATGTTACCCGAATGAATGTCTCCATGGCACTCTCTGATTCGGTTCTCAGCCACTCTCTTCACAAAAAAAGCCGCGTTTCTCTTCATGAAATCCTCTGTTCTTTCACGGATTAATCTGTAACTTTCCATGGATATCGTTTCGCCGATGAATTCCTCGGTTTGCTCAAAATTTTCCCTCCAATTTGTTTCTATCATCGGCAAGGACCCAAACTCGCCTATTCTCTTATTCGTTTCCGCTTTTGAATGGAATTCAGCAATGATCTTCGCCATCCTATCAATGAGTTTTCTATCCACCTTATCCTCTTCAAGAAGTCGGGTCATAATCTTGTCTTCAGGTATTCTCTTCATCTTTACAGCGTATTCAACGGTCACTCCGTCGCCATTTATTTTGATACAGTCTGATCTGTTGACGGGAACAACCTCAAGGTACATGTCCCCACATAACCGTCTATTGAGCTCCAACTCTTTCTCACAGAAGAAACGTCTCTTCTCAAGGGTTGAAAAATCTAAGAATCCGAAGTCTACAGCCTTTTTCACCTTGTAAACAAATTTTCCAGTCAAGAAGACGAATGATATGTGGGTTTGTTTCAGTTCAATTTGCTCCGTTTCTCCGTCATACGCTTCAGGCTTCATTAAAGCTTCTACGACCTGCTTCTGAACCTTCAGGTCATCTCCAAGCTTGTTGTGATTGCTGAGAGGCATTTTTTTGTCTGAATCTTTCAATTGGATTAGCAACCTTTTGCTATAAACAAAACTTCAACGAACTATATAGATATACTTCACTGAGAATTTAGAATCTCCCTAAAACCATTTCCATTTCTGAACACTTTAACGCCTTAAGCTTCTGTTATGCAATTGAACCACCTGTCCTTCATTTAACATCATTGTTATCCGTCGTTTTATGATAGTTCTGGAGTATCCAGTCTTTTTCTTTCCCCATAAAGCCTTAAATATCCTGCTGGTTACTGACTTGGACGATAGATATGCCAAAATGGGGATATTCAATAACGGACATGGATCTTGAGAAGACGGTTAAAGCTAGCGGACGCGAATTGAGAATATCCCACAAACACGCAAGAGAAGTATGCAAGACAATAAAAGGAATGAAGCTCGATCAAGCAAAAGTCTATCTTCGACAGGTTATCTTAAAGAAAAAGCCCGTTCCCTTCCGCAGATTTAACAAAAAAGTAGGCCATCGCCACGGTTTAGAAAATGGCTTCGCCGGCAGATATCCTGTTAAGACTGCACAACAAATTTTGAAGGTGCTTGAAGGCGCTGAGGCAAACGCAGAATATAAGGGCCTTGACATGGAGCGGCTTCGAATAATTCACGCCTCAGCCTACCCGGGAATGAAGATAAAACGATATATTTCCAGAGCCTTCGGGCGATCATCACCGCGATTTAACACAGTTTCTCACGTAGAGCTTGTTTTGGAAGAGATGGAGGCAACCTAATGTCTGTGGTTAAGCATTTCATAGAGGATTCGATAAAGAAGACAGAGATTGACGAATTTTTGCGAAATGAATTCGAAAGGGCAGGATACGGTGGCGTAAGCATCACAAAAACCCCTCTGGGAACCCACCTAGTCATATATACCATGCGCCCCGGTCTGGTCATCGGAAGAGGCGGAGAAACCATAAGAGCACTCGCAACCGTTCTTGAAGAAAAGTTTCAGCTTCCCAGCCCACAGATTTCAGTAGCTGAAATCGAAATCCCTGAACTCAACGCCTATGTTGTGGCGTCACGAATTGCCTCAGCCTTGAAACGGGGCGTCCACTATCGAAGAGCTGGTTTCTGGGGTCTAAGTCAGGCTATGGATGCAGGGGCACTGGGCGCAGAGATTATTATAAGCGGTAAGTTAAGGACGGATAGGGCTCGATACGAAAAATTTCGTGAAGGATACTTGCCTAAGAGTGGGGACCCTCCAAGGAAATACATGAGAAAAGCGGAGTTAGACGTTCAAATGAAACCTGGAACTTTGGGAGTGAAAGTGCGGCTGATTCCCCCTGAGGCAAAGTTTCCCGATCAGGTAAAAATACAGATAATTGAAGAAGAATTGGAGAAGGAAACAGAAAGAGAGATCGTGGAGGAAACTGTAGTAGCGAAAGAGAAAGTAACCGAACCAGAGGTTCTCCCGGTTGACGAAAAAGTTGTTGTGGAAGAAAAGGCAGCTGAACCTGAGGCTCTTCCTGTT
>Ga0315550_1001103_pt1 | contig 16746 bp, 20 predicted proteins | sample SalMarSW160190MG_2_FD_203100 | JGI IMG/M metagenome (GOLD analysis project Ga0315550, IMG submission 203100) | Salt marsh sediment microbial communities from the Plum Island Ecosystem LTER, Massachusetts, United States - Salt Marsh Sediment SW1601-90 ... | reverse complement strand
GCACTTCCGGAGTTAAACGTAAATCGTCTGACGATGCAGAAGATAAGGCATCCACGACGATTGTGGTGTCAAGGGGAACGTTCGTGGCGTTGGGCGGCGGACTCAAAACAACGTCTAAACCCTTCAATACCGAAATCTTGCTGGAAGGAGTAGAGTAAGCGGACTGCGAGATGAAAATCGCCAGAAAAACCGTGAAAAATGACGCTGAAAAGACCACTGCGAGAAGCAAAGCCACATGCAGCTTCTTAGAAAGGTTCATTCCGTCACACTTCAAAGTTACCCTTTTTGCTTTTCAAGATTAGCGGTTTTAGTATTTAATTCTAAAATTAAAACCAACTTTCTCGTGTTTATTTCCGTTTTTTCTTGAGATAAGAAATCTGAATTCTTGAAAGTATGTGTTTGTTAGCTGTATTTGTGTTCAACATATCTGCAATAAGCTTTAAATTTCAGATAAGTATCTTAAATCTTAATAAAAAATATTTGTGAAGTGAACATGAACTGGTTAATCATCGTTTCAAACATCACTTTTGGCTTGATTGCCGCCCTTTTATGCACCCTAAGCTGGAACACTCTAAAAAAAATCAAACACCTAAACGTGGGAAAATCGTTCTGGCTGCCAGTGTTTATGTCAGGTCTTCTCTTCGCAATCTGCTCCATAATCACAATTTTCAACGAAACATTCTTTTCTTCAACAATCGCCGTCGAAATAGAGCAAGTTGCCCAACTCATAGCATTCTGTTCCCTGTCAATCGGCATTTACAACTATTCAAAAATGATTAGAAAAAACCTTCCAGCCGACTTCATCGTTCCAGATGCTAATTCCACGCAACATGGAGACATGGACGCCTACATTGCCTCCACGCGTTCTGTCGGCAAGAAAACCACGACTTCAAGCAACTTAAGCATCGAAACCGTTTCTGGATGCAACCATCAACTAGGGTACCTAAGCACTTTTCCGACTAATTCTTCTCTTCCTGAAGAATGTTTAAGTTGTAACAAAGTAATGGCATGCAAGCAGTCTTAATCACCCTAAGCTAGATCCAAGAATAACAAGATGGTTCCGATTCCACCGAAAAGCTGGAATTATGCTTTTCGGGCGTTCAAAAGGTTCTCCTTTTATGGTGTATAAGTGCAAAATGATGGGGATAAGTAATTATAATTCATGGTTCTTATACGATTTAAGCTGCAATTTGTTCAGTGATGATTTCGGATGCCTGAAGAAAGCTCTTCCAACGTTGACATCTTCAACCTCTTATCCGACGACAAGGATAAGGCCAAAAAGAAGCGAAGGCAAGAGTTGCTGGCGTCTTCAGGCGTGAAGGAATTCTTCGAGGAAGGAAGCATAAACATTGACAAGCGGACCTGCTGGGGCGTAGAATGCAAACTCTGCGTCAAGGCGTGCCCAACAAACGCGTTGTACTGGAAAGCTGGCGAAGTTGGAATCGTCGATGACCTATGTGTCTACTGCGGCGCCTGCGTCCTGTGCTGCATGGTGGACGACTGCATAAAAATTGAGAGAAAACGCGAAGACGGCAAAACGGAACGCTTCAGCAAACCGAAAGAAGTGCTGAAACTTCAGGAAAAAGTCAACGCGAAAAAACGTTTTGATCGGGTAAGAGACGTTTTTCCCACGTGCGAAGCCTACTGTGAAAAATACACGTACGAACCATAACTCCCACGAGGAAAAGCCAGCAGGTCTAAGCACAGGTTTAATCTACTTATAGGGGGGTATAGACAAAAAATCGCACGTCCGTCCAGAGCGTTATCCAAAAAATTTCCCGTGAACAAGTCAGCGTTTGAACGCTATCCTTTTTGCGTTTTCTCCAGCTGGCAAAGCACCTCAAACATCACTTTAGCCGCAACCACCGCCGAAACTCCCTGATCATAAACAGGCGCAACCTCCAAAACGTCAAACCCGACCACGCGTTTGTCGCATAACCCGCACAAAACATCCAACAGCGTATGTGTTTCTAGGCCGTCTGGCTCTGGATTCTGCACTGCAGGCGCAAAAGCAGGGTCAAGCACATCCATGTCCACCGTCAGATAAATCCGCTTATACGAAGCAAGCTCTTCCTTCAGCCTCTGGACCATTTGCGCTGCGCCTTCCTTCCTTATCTGTTGCGACGTGAAAAAATCTATTCCAGCCTGCTCCGCGTAAGCCAGTTCTTCTCTGCTGATAGCTCGCGTTCCCACTTCAACTATTTTTGCAGGCTTAACTTCCTCGTTTATCACCCGCATAAAAGTGGTGTGCGAAAGCGTCAACCCCTGATACTCCTTACGCACGTCCAAGTGAGCGTCAAAACTCACCACAGCAGTTTCTCCCGCTTTGTCGCCTAACCCCTTCAGAACGCCCAAAGTTATGGTGTGCTCTCCGCCAATCGCCACAGGCATTTTCTTAACCGTTAAAAGGTCCTCAACCACAAGTTTCAGCATGTCCACGGTTTTCCTAGGACTCGTCGAAACATGCAAGTCGCCCAAGTCATGCAGCAGCAAATCTTCAACGTCTACTCCACTGCGGAAACTGTACGTTTCTATGTTCTGAGAAGCCTGACGCACAGCGTTGGGTCCGAACCTTGCTCCTGTCCTGTATGTGCTTGTAACGTCGAATGGAACGCCGAAAACCACGTACTTAGCCTTTCTAAAGGGTTTTTGGATGCCTCCGAAAACGTTTGATTGTGAAACGAACAGTTCCCAGTTGCTCATCTTACTCAATCCTTTTGCTAAAGTGCTTATCACTGGTTGCTCTAAACTTTTTCGCTTGCTTCCCACCCTACATTGTGCCCAGCTAAACATTAAATTTATTAATTCGCTGCTGAGTGGCGATGTCTCCCGCAACACAACCTTCCACTTTTTTAGTTACCACCTAACTAAAGAGCTGAATCTATAAGTGAGAGAAACATGGTCCCTTTTTTCTATTTTTGAAACCTCAGCCTTTTCTGTATTTGTGTTCAACACATTAACGTAAAGATTTATTATATCGTGCGAAAACACATAATTTGGAACAGTTGAGCACCAAAAATGATGGAAAAAAATAGCTGTTCTACAGTTGCAAAAATTCCATCAATTTATGATACTGTTCCCAAAGGCTAGGGATGGTTCAGGATGCCAACGGATCCCATACAGGTGCATGTGCATTTCCATTGGATTGTTCATCCTGCCCTAGCTCATAGGCACTTAATAATCAACTATTTGTTCTTTTTTAACATTTTGTTTTCCAACTGAGACACGTTGATGCTTTTAGCACCTTTTTATAGAATAGATAGTTTAGGAAAGGTTTATTTCTGGATTGAAGTGGCGATTTCTCCAGCACAAAATTCCTCTTTTTTTGTTTTATCTACTTGTTTTATTTTGAGGTATAATCGGTAGAGAGTGAGGTGTCTGGATTCTCATTCTCTCTGCTCTCAGCAGTATCTTTCATTTCTTCAACGGCTTTGTCTATGCTTGTCACGGGTAACAAGTTCCCCAAAACGATTTGACGTGATAGAAGTTCAATTCGTTCATGTCTTGGGTTGTACTTAATCTCTGAAATTGTCATCTCTTTGTCAGTAACATACAGTTCTATTATACAATCTTTGGGACGTTCTTTTGGGCTTCCTCTGACAAGTATTGCATAGTGATCGTTTTTTCCCCTTGAAAAGAGGCTTCCATATGAGTCAACTGGTGTCCAAGTTAATGTTGCCAATTACTTTCTCTCCCTTGCTTTTGCATTTTTTGGACCTGATACTCTTTTAGGGTATCTGTGCCTTATTTGTAATATAGCGTTCCTCTTTTTTTTAAGTCTTCATATGGCAATCTCAACTATTAGCGCGCGCTTTCGGTTCGTTTTCAGGATTTTTCCCATGTCCCACGTAACCTTTTTTCCCTCTCTTTTGTCTAAGACAGTTTAATCAGATATTTTGGTTTAGAGTCACCTTCTAGCGTGAACCAGCTTTCCAACATAGAGAATCGAAGGTGCTTCTTTTGGCTTAGAGGCGCGCGCTAATTCTTATAAGAGTCCCAGACTATTCATAGTGTGGCAGCGTTTAGCTGGTTTCGTTGTGTCAAATCCCTCTTTTTCCATGAATTCGCTGCAACATGGGGTGCGGACCCAGATCTGCTAAGTTCTGCTTACAGAAGAAAGGATGAAAAACAAAATGGATGGAGGTGAAAAAGTTTTGAAATATAAGTATCCTATCGAGTATGAATTGACTCCTACGGAGATAGAGACAGAAACTAACTGGGTAACGTTGAAACTGAAAAACACAGGAAATGAAACTCTAAAAGACCTTGACGTACAATTGCACTCTGCGGACACATATAACCTAACAGTTTATGGAACATGGTGGGAGGGGGCTGGACAACACATTAGAGATTTGGGACCGAATAAGGAGAACGACGTGGTTTTCCGGGTTAATGCAATAGGATCGGCTGATGTATATGCTACCGTCAAAGGACGTAAGGATGGAGAAAACTTCTGGTGGGAATCCAGTTTCACTCGTATCCACGTAAGCGACGAGAAGGCATATCTAGACCGCTTAGTGGTGCTTTCAAACCCGTATACGACGATTGGAAAGACCATAAGTGCCGAGGCAACCGTCAAGGGCTTGAGAAAAAATGGTGGATTGAAACTGGAGTTTTGGGTGGAATCCCCCTCTGGAAAGAATGAAAAGCAGGCCACAATAGATTTAAAGGATCTTCCCGTTGGAGAGGAAGCCCGTTACACCGCTGAGTTCACACCCAAGGAAACGGGACGCTATGCTGTCTACGCGTACTTGTACGATGGATGGAGAAGATTAGATCACAAGATGGACTATATTTATGCGCAGAAACAATAGCATCACTAAGCCGATTTCGAAATTTCCAACTCCTTTTTTGTTTGAAAAATGACTACGCGCGCCAAGAAAGTTTTTTTAATTTTCGTGAAGGAACATTCACTTAACCATTGCTGGGGATGGGAATTGCATCCCATGCAGTTGGAGACGTCTCCCGAAGACCCAACTTTAAGTTGCCAATTCAGAAATGATATGCAAGCTATCTTTAACCATTGTTGCTTTTAACTTTTGTGTTCTACATCATCGCTTTTTGCGCGCGCTAAGCCACCATATTATTGTTTGAATTTTAAGATAATGTCTCCTACCTCAACATTCAAGTCTGATGCGATTACGGGGCATTTAGCCATGAGCAAAAAGAATAAGCCGTTATGTTCACTTAAGCCTTCGTAGTTGCCTTGACCCTTAGAAATAACAAGGTCATGATTCTTTATCCACCTCTTTACCGTTTGAGAGCTTCTCTCAGGTCCTGTACCTGCCTCACCGTTACCCATTGTTAAGAACTCGGCGTTCGGCAAATTGCAAAGACCCACATATTTTGCATCCTCCAAAGTTGCATCGTTTATAATCGGCCCGCCTTTTACGACGAAGCGTATTTTTTCAAGGCTCCTCGTTTCAAGAAAAGTTTCTACAAGGAGCTTATCGAAGCTTATCTCTCCAGCGTTATCGGTAAAAAATAAAAGAGTTTCAGCAACCTTGAGCTTCTCTTTCAGCTTCTCATAATCGTCGATAGCAAACTGTTTTTTCAAAACTTCCTTAACTGTCTCTTCCAAGTTGAACCCTTGTAACGGTCCAAAGTCAATGATGTTCCCCGCTATTGCGAGCCTAACCGCTGTTCTAAGCGGGTCCCTACTCGCTTCAACCTTCGCTTTGAGCGCAGGGTACATTTTCAAAACTAAATCGTTACTATCCTTCTTAACTTCTCTATAAGGATCTTTTTCGTGTGTAAGACTCTTCACTATTCTATGGACCTCGTAAGCTAATTCGGGTGGAGTTGCGTCCCAATTCGACTTCAGAAGCGTCTTCGTGACTTCCCTTAAAACCTTCTCATGAAGCTCTTCGTCATCGCTTATGAAACGCACAGCTTGCAGAGCTTGTCTCTGGAAACACGGGATGCAATCAAGGTTCAATTTCATTCTTTGTAACTCCTTTGGATACTAAGCAAAACAACAATTTAATTATCTTTCACATGCCCTAAGCAATCATTTTGTTTTTCAGCGCCTGCTTTAAAAAGGCTTAAAAAGCACGCGCCAACCGCTCTTCAAGATGTATTTCCTCAAACAAACAGAGAATCCAACAGCATCATAATGACAAAGCCAATTATCAATCCAAATGTGGCTTCACGCTCAAAACCTTTCTTGTGACTTTCAGGTATTATCTCATCACTTATCACAAAAAGCATAGCGCCAGCAGCAAATGCGAGAGCCCACGGCAGAATCGGATGAAAAACAGAAACCAAAGCAACGCCTAACAAACCCCCAACAGGTTCAACCAACCCCGTAAGTGTGGCGTACCATAAGCTCTTGCGTCTGCTGTAGCCTTCCCTACGCAGAGGCAGCGCAACCGCAAGGCCTTCGGGCATATTCTGCAAACCAATAGCCATTGCGATTACAAGTGCTGCGGAAATATTTCCGACGCCAAAGCTTACGCCCACCGCTAAGCCTTCTGGAAAATTATGGATAGTAATGGCTATGACAAACAACCAAACTCGCGATAGCTTTGAAGGAGGTCCTTCAGGACCCAAAGCCGGATGTAAGTGTGGCACAAAACGGTCAATCAAATGCAAAACCAAGGCGCCTAATATTATCCCCACTACAACAATCCATGGACCGCCCAAATCTATGGCGGGAACTATCAAACTAAATGAAGTGGCTGCGAGCATGATACCGGCTGAGAAGCCTAGCATTACGTCCAGCAGTCTATCAGAAATTTTCTTGGTGAAAAGTACGGGTAATGCTCCTGCGCCAGTTGCTAAACCCGCAGCTAAGCTCGCAATGCAACCAAGCCAAATTAAATCCCAGCTCATGTGAAACACCTAAACGCAGGAATTATTTGAAATTTTCTTTGGATATAAAAAGATGAGAATTTGTGGATAACACCACGCAAGGTGGTTTACTGCCAACACAGCGTGTGCCCACATCATAAAAAGTAATCGTAATTTTTGTTTTAGGCTTTCAGTCTCTCAGCTAGTCTGCGGCAACTTGCTTTTGTGTGTGAGCAACGCGTTTTTGATGGCTTCTTCAACGTTGGTGCCTGGTTTGGCTTGCATGTAGATTATGTTATATTGCTTCAGGATTTCAGATGCTCCGATTCCGAGTTCGTTGGCAATCACCACTTCCACCCCGTCATCAATTAATGTTTTAATTGCGATGGGTCCAGCTCCGTGGGAGTAGGATAGTGCAGGGTTCTCCAGTACTTTTACGCTGAGTATTTTTTCGTCTTCAGCGTCAACTACAGTAAATGTTTTAGCTCTGCCAAAAACATTTGATACAGCATCCTCTAAGCCATTCGTTCCGTTTGTTGCGACGGCTATTCTACGTTTTGTCATGAATATTTCATCTTCTCCCAGTTTTTAACTTCCTTAATGTGTTACGCGTTCATTTTGTGGTTGTCGTTATTTTTCAAGTTTTGCTTTTAAGTCTTCGATTCTGGCTTTGATGTCGTCCATTTCTTTTTCAAGGTCGGCTTTCTCTGCAACTAAGTCTTCGTGATAGTTCTTCAAGGCTGCAACTCCCTGCTCTGGCGTCTGCTGTTGTGTTACTGGCGAATATGCTGGTGGGTAAGCGGGTTGGACAATTGCGGGTGGTGGGTAAACGTACAAGCCTCTTCCCCATCCTCTGCCGAAACCTCGGCCCCGGCCTCTTCCGAATCCTCTGCCGTATCCGCGGCGTGGGTTCATGTATCCGGGAATTGAGTAGCCTGCGCAGTAGCCTGCGGCTCTTCCCGTCATGGGTCCAGTGCCGTTGGGGCCTGTTTTGTCTCCTGTGGGCATGTTTTTTGTTTCACCTCTATTTTGTGTTTATGCACAATTTACATTTATTAGATAGTGCACAAAAATATATAAGAGTTACGGAACGATTATAGTACAACTGATTGAAATGCCCTGGAGAAGAAGATACAGACAAGGAAGAAGAGGACGATTCCCAAAACCGATCAGCATACAGGATCCTCCGTCAGTGGACACTTTTTCTCCATCCCCACAGACAGACCCGTCCCACATCCTCATCGAACTAGCAGAAATAGAAGCTCTTAGGCTTGTCGACTTAGAAGGTCTTTCTCAGGAGGAAGCTGGGGAAAAAATGGGTGTATCCCGAGGAACCGTGTGGCGGTTTCTACAAAGTGCCAGAAAAAAAACGGTTCAAGCCTTAACCGAAGGAAGACCCCTACAGATCACAAAAGACCAATCAAACAAAGTAACTTAAAAATAGGTTGAAACTGCAATTAACATTTCGAAAATGCTAAATTGTTAATTAAATCGCGCGTGCTTCAGAGGAAAAACTGAATGCGATAATATCTCACAAAGAATCAAGGCTTTTCAAACCTTTCTACAATTACTTTGAAACTTAGTGGTATTTCTTCAACGGGTTTCGTTGATCCGTTACTATCTTCACGTACTTAGGAACGATTAGGCCCTTCCAATCTGCTTTGTTGGCAAGGTGATGAGCTTTCAACAATAGCTCTGATACATGAAGCAGGTAGATCATTGCTTTGTCCTGAGGCGTCTCGATCTTTAGCATCTGCTTAAAACTCAGTTGCTCGAGCACTCGACGGATTGGACGCAGAGAATTGCCATGGCAAGATATAGCCACGTTACCCGGGTTGTGTCCAAGCCACTCTTCAAGTTGCACTAGAAACGAAAGTGTTCGCTTTTCAACCATCTTCAAACTTTCTCCATCTGGAGCTGCAAAGTCGTAGCCGCGGTGAACCTTGGCAAACCATTCAGGTCTTTCCATCTTAACTTTACTCTTGCTTTTGCCTTGCAGCAAGCCATAACAGCGTTCGATAAGACGATCATCTATGAAGACTGGAACAGGAGGGTGAGCTTCAAGTACGATTTCAAGAGTTTTCCGAGCTCGCTTAAGATGCGAGGTGAAAGCATAATCGATTCGGTACCGCTTAAGTTGCTCAGCGATCTTCTGTGCCTGCGCAAGTCCCTTTGAAGTAAGTTCGGAATCACGCCAACCCGAGAATATGCCACGACTGTTATCAAAAGTCTCAGCGTGTCTGAAAACAAACAATTTGCAACTCATCAAATCTCACTCGAAACCATCGCCCGAATATTTCTTCTTACTAACGAAAGAGAAAAACAAATCATGTTTTGACCTACTCGCAATTATAGCACGTTCACAGCCATTAACAGGTGTTTTTTAGTTTAAGCCTAGCCTTTTCTACCCTTATTTTGAACTCCTGGAAACTTAGAGGCTTTTCCTCTTTACCATGCTTGTATTTGGGCATTAAAACCTCTCCACCACAAAATTATGATGGACTCAATATCCTAGGTATTACGTCTTTTCCATTAAAAGCTTTGCTCTTTTCTGAGTAGCTACTCAAAAAGTGGCACCCATTATTATCATATGATATACTAATAGCGCACACACACAAACATTAACACTGACAAATGCTATGGAATCCCATTCTGGAGTTGGCTTTTTTCGTTTGAGGGCAGCCCTAGAGTTCATTGACAGACTGGAACTCTTTTGCATAGGATTAAACTCACCTGGAGAGCATAGCAGCCACTCAGAGGCTTAAAGCCTTCTCAGGGAGTTCAGGGTTCATCAAAAAATCTCAGGGCTAGTGTGCTTCTTTTTAACTACTGAGCCAAGACGCACATAGTATCAGGGTAACTTTTTGAAATATTCTGGTTCATGGTAGCCAATCAGGGCATCAATCAATCTTTTTCTTTCCGCTTGCTCTGACGCCTTATTCTTATCTGATGGTTGTCTCGGATACCATAAACCATCCTTATTCTCAGCTTTTCCCTGGTATCTGAGGCTGTTTAAAACATCATAGACAGCTGTCCTTTCGACACCTAACTTTTTGGCAAAGTCGGCAGCTCTTATTCCATGCGGAAACCGTTGTAACAATTTATACGCTTTGTTCAGTTTTTCCATGCTTTTCCCATGCGTCATTGTCACAACAGAAGAAAAAAGTTCAACCTAATAAGTATGTTGAACTCGGGTGGAAAAATGAGAAAACAAAATGAAAGAATATCCACGCGATTGACAGACCATGAAAGGCAACAGATTGAGCAGCTGGTTGGAAAAGGAGAGTTCAAGAATCTGAGTAATTTTCTGCGATGTGCTATAGAGAGGCTCCTGGAGAACACATAGGAGAGCTGACATTGAGTCACGAACTTGAAGATAACATAGAAAGAAGGGCGCGGATCCTTGCCAAAATGCGGCAGTACCCAAATGGTCTTCCATATACTAAACTGGTAGCCATGATTATGAAAGAGTTGGGATACAACCTCAGAGGAGCCAAAGAAAAAGTCAAGGAACTGCACTATATGGGAGACATCACGGAAAAGAGCCTCTATTGGTTCCCTGCAGACGCACTCAAGGGAGAAGAAGGAAGACGAAAGGTGACAAAAGCAAGTGTGCAAGAGGAGAATACAAGTCAAGAAGAGACTTAGTCACGCACACATGCAACCACGCGCACGCAGATATATGCTCTCACACACGCATGTTTTAAGGCGAATTTTTTTGCCGCCGACCTGTTCTGAGTGCATTGCATGGCTTGTTCGTTACCTTAAAGGAAAGAAACCCAGAATAACCAGCGACCACAGCTTGTGAAGATTTTCAGGAGAGGTGAGAATTAAACGCAGTGTCCTGAATGTTGCTCTAGGCGTCTATACAGGGATGGCGTGAGATATCTCACGGATGCACGTAGTATTCAGCGATGGCTTTGCAGAGATTGCGGCTACCGTTTCAGTGGTGGACAGTTCAGGAATAACGCCTATAAGAATGTTGAACAAACTACTGATAGCCATTTAGGCGTCTTCATAAGGGCGAAAAAAATGGACACCACAGCAATATCTAAGATTGCTGCGGGAGATGCGAAAGAAAAAGGGCTACTGCTACAATTCGCTTTCTACCTGAACAGAGAAGGAAAAGCCGATGGCACTATTAGGACCTACACTAATTACCTGAAAAGACTAGCCCGACATGCAGACTTAGACGATCCTGAAAGCGTCAAAGAGTACCTGGCGAAGATCCAAAAGGCTAAAAACACCAAAGCAGCCTACTGCGTTGCCTACACTGTGTTTCTTTCATGGCAGGAGAGAACATGGAAGCCTCCGAAATACTCATCCCGCTCTCCGATACCTGAGTTCCTGCCGACAGAGGAGGAAATAGATCGGCTCATAGCAGGAAGTGGACCAAAGACCGCTATCATTCTGCAGACACTCAAAGAGACGGGCATGAGAATAGGAGAGTGCCTCAGCCTGAAGTGGACTGCACTGAACGAAAAAGCCTGCACTCTGACTTTGAACACTCCTGAAAAGAACAGTCTCCCCAGAATATGCAAAGTATCGCCTAAACTGATCATGATAATGCAGTCTCTGCCTAGGACACATGAAAGAATCTTTGGAGCCACAAAAGCAAAGGATGCACAGAGCAACTTCTGCAGAGCCAGAAAAAGGATCGCTGCGAAAGTTGGGAACCCACGTCTAGCGAAGATCCACTTTCACCTGATACGTCACTGGTTTGGAACGATGGAGTATCATAAGAAGCCTGATCCTGACCATGTTAGAAGGAAGTTAGGTCACAGGAGCCTGCAGTCAACACAGATATACATTAACACGGAGCAGGCGCTGTTCTCAGGCAGCGTTAACGAATATCATGTCAAAGTGGCTTCAACAGTTGAACAGGCAAAGGCTCTGATAGAGGTAGGCTTTGAGTACGTCACTGGAGAATACGATGACGGCGGAAAGATCTTCAGGAAGCGAAAGTGATGGCAGGACACCATAGAATTTGTAAAAAAACCACAGAATTTATTAATTCAGCCCTAATGCTTAAGGTGTAAAGGCGGTCAAAAATGTCATTCGCGTCCAAACTCAAAAGTGCCGGAATCCAAACGTTAGCGCCAACTGTTTTTTACGGTGCAGTTGGCATAATTTTTCTCGTGTTGCTGCCGTTTGCCAATTTCCCGCCTCACGTTGGTTTGACTGGCATACTCAGCATAGTGACCGCATACGGCATTCTAAAGAAAAGGTTCTGGGCGTTATGGCTGGTTGTCGCCGTGTTCGCCGTCGCCACCACATTTTCCCTGTACACGCTATCCATTGAAGGGTTCACCAACTGGATTATTGGCGCAAGCATGGTCGTCTACGCCGTGCTAACATGGCTCGTCACACTTTACATCGTGCTAAAAAGAAAACCGTCCGAAGCCTAAGCCATACTTACAAGGCGCCTTTCAAAAGACCAACAGTAACCTCTTCATCCGCATCAACAAACTGCTGATTCGCTGGAATCTCAACGAAACCGTCAGCCTTAGCCAACGTTGTTATAGCTCCTGAAGCACCCGTTTCCACAGGCTCAGCCACAAGCCTATCCGCATTCTCACGCTTCAGCCTAACCATGACAAACGTTCTTCTGCCTTTAGCTTGAAACATCCTCTTAGCCGCCAAAGCCTTCACCGTCTTGGCTTCCGCCGCAGGTCTGCCAGCCATAAGCTGAATAACAGGGCGAGCAAACAAGTGAAAAATCAGCAAAGCAGAAGTCGGATGCCCCGGAAGCGCAAAAACCGGCTTCTTCCCAATAAGCGCTATCGTGGTGGGTTTTCCAGGCTTAACCGCGACTCCGCTGACAAGCACACCAGGCTCGCCAAGCGAATCCACTATTTGCGGCGTAAGATCATGCGGTCCCACGGAAACTCCGCCCGAAGTCAAAACCATGTCCGCAGACGCCAACGCGTGCTCCAACGCCTTTCGCAGCAAGACCTTGTCGTCTGGCACTACGCCAAGGTAGACTGGTTTTCCACCGCTTTCCCGCACTGCGGTGCTTAGGCTGTAGGCGTTTATGTCGTAAATCTTTCCCGCTGGCAGCGGTTTGCCGGGTTCTGTTATTTCTCCTCCTGTCGAAAGAACCGCGACCACGGGAACCTTGAACACCGTAGCCCGGGTTAAGCCTAACGCAGCTAACACGCCTATTTCGGAAGCGCCTAGAACTTGACCTGCTTTAAGCGCGGTTTCGCCTTTTTTTATGTCCGTTCCCCGTTTCATGACGTTGCCGTCTTTGGTTACGGCTCTGTAAACGCGAAGTTCCGCGGCTTCCTTGTCGGTGTCTTCAACCATGACAACGGCGTCAGCGCCTTCTGGAATAGGTGCGCCTGTGACGATTTCTGCGGCTTCGCCTTTTCCGATGCGGATTTTTGGTGGTTCTCCGATGTTTACTGTGCCGCGTATGGTTAGTTTTGCTGGTTGGTTTTCTTCTGCGTCGAATGTGTCTTCGGCTTTTACTGCGAAGCCGTCTACGGTTGACCTGTTGAAGGGCGGGATGTCCAGGGTTGAGATGACGTTTTCTTTGAGTACGCGGTTGTAAGCGTATAGCAGGGGGATTTCTTCTGCGCTTAAGGCTGTGGGTTTCAGCTGTTCGGCGGCAACTTTTTTTGCTTCGTCGAACGTCATTAATCGTCTAAACATTTCAGGTTGTCTCCACGGTTCCGAATAGGTGGACGAGTACTTTTTCGTTTTTTGTGATGCCTTCTCTGTTTTCTGGGACGATGACGAAGCCGTTGCCTCGTGTCATGGTGGAGATTGCGCCTGAACCGCGTGCGCTTACGGGTTCAGCGAGGAACTCTTTGTTTTTCTGGGTTACTTTGACGCGTACGTAGGTTTTTCTGCCGAGTGTTGTGGCGACTTTGCGTGTCATGGTTGCGTTTACTTGGGGTCGGGGTTCGGTGTGTTTCATTCCGAGCATTTTGCAGATTAGGGGTCTGGCGAAGGTTTCGAAGCCGATTATGGCGGCTACGGGGTTTCCTGAGAGAATCATTACGGGTTTTTTGTTTAGGGTTGCGAGGGCGGTTGGCATTGCTGGTCTTAGTGCCATGCCGTGTGTGATTACGCCTGGTTTTCCTAGGTTGTTGACTGCGTCGGGAACTAGGTCGAGTCCGCCAACGCTGGTTCCGCCGGAAGTGATTACGGCGTCGTAGTTTTGTAGTGCTGTTTTGAGTTTTTGGGTGATTTCCGTTAGGTCGTCTTTGGCTATGCCCAGATATGTTGGTTGTGCGCCGAGTTCTTGGCACATGGCTGTGAGCATGATGCCGTTTGATTCGTAGATTTGGTTTGTTGCTGGTGTTGTTCCTGCTTGGGCGAGTTCGTTTCCGGTGGTTATGATGGCGATTTGGGGTTTCTTGGTGACTTTGGTTTGGGTGTTGCCCATGGCGGCGAGCATGGCGATGTGGTGGGGTTTTAGGCGTGTGCCGGCTTGGATGATGTTTTCGCCTTTTTTTACGTCTTCGCCTTTTTTGGATATGTTTCCGTTGCGTGCGAGTTGCGTCCAAATTTCTAGTTCGTTATTGGTTTTTTTGGTGTTTTCGAGCATTATTACTGCGTTTGCGCCTTTTGGGATGGGGTTTCCTGTCCAGATTTGTTGTGCTTGTTTTGCGCCGACTTCTTGAGTGTTTGTTAAGTGGAGTGTGATGGGTTTGAATTGTGTTGCGCCTGTGGTGTCTTCGGCTTTGAGTGCGTAGCCGTCAACGGCTGACTTGTCGAACGGTGGCAAATCGCCTGAAGCAATCAGGTCCGTTGCTAAAATGCGGTTTAAGGCCTTGTTAAGGGGAACTGTGGTTTCGCCGCGTTTTTTGACTTGTAAAATGTCAAGCCACGTTTGCAGTGCTTCATCCACGTGTGTGAGTTTCTGGAATCCTTTCAATATTGCCAACGTGAATCCTCAACCTAAAGGGATTGCGACTTACAGTAAAAAACATATCGCGGAACTCTGCGTGTTGTGTTCTATAGTGCGTGGAACAGTCTATACCCCCCTTATTTAAAGGGGATTGCAGTGCGCTGGTTTCTTTTCTGCATGTTTTTGGTTGCGGAAAACGCCAATATGGTAGACCCCCTCTATAGTTTTCTGCATACATCTGCTATTAGGATCCAAATAGGCTCCAAATATGCGCGGGTTTTCCGATGAGTCGGGCGTAAAGAATAGCCCAGAAAAAACGTTCAAGCTGACCCCTTTAACACTTCACCTCTCACCCTAAGCCAAACAGCACGCTCACTGCAAAAAACCGCCTAGCCAAACGCCCATAAAAACCCTCACGAAATTCACCAATTAATTTCCCAATTCACAAATTTACAGGTTGCCGATTTTTGGTGTTGGTTGAAGTTGTGGCTGTGGTGGGGAAGAAACTTTATTTAACAACTCGGTCTTCATATAGTGGAATTCAGGTGGTAAGAAGTGCCCGTGACAGTTAACAAGCACGAGTTGAAACTTGTGCTGGACAAGTTGGACACTGTTAAGCTTGAGCTTCTGAGGCTTCGAGCAATGCTGTTGCCTGAGGAGGAAGCCAGCGCGGAAGAGAAACGGAAGATTGAGGCGGCTCGGAAGGAAATAGAGAAAGGCTCCACGGTTAAGCTTGACGAGTTAGTTAAAGAGCTGTGTTGATTTTTCTTGTTCGAAGTCATAGCGGCTTCAAGAGCCAGAAAATCTGCTAAGAAACTGCCTGAAAATTATAAGCGCAGAATTGTAGAGTTTCTTTTGATTTTGCGTGAAAACCCTGTTCCAGCCGAATACTACGATTTGAAGAAGCTTAAGGGCTGTGCAGACACGTATAGAGCGAGAATCGGTGATTTGCGAGTAATCTACGAAGTGCTATGGGACCTGAAAAGAGTTCATGTTCTGGTAGTTGAGCACAGAGAAAGAGCTTACTCTTAAAACCTTGCCAAAACCCATAAACCCTAACGAATTCACCAATTAACCAATTTACCAAGGAATTTACAAGGTGCCGATTGTGTGTAAGCAGTTATATATAGATACGCGATGTTCAAAATCAGTTTGTGAAGGCATATTAAATTTGTAGATTTTGGATTAAATTTTAATTTCCTTCCTTCCTTCGCTAAATTGAAATTTAGTCCACCACCACCGTTTCACGCCTAATGATTTGAGGTGACAAGAGGCAAGAGCTTAGGGCAAGGTGAAAAGCACGTGAGAAAGCCCTACCCCGAATTTTGATGATGGGTAATCTGTACAACACATTGTCCAATAATGATAAAGTTTTTTAAACGCATTCCATGCAATTACCCAACAGAACTACACTTAGTTTCAAAGTGAAGCGCGCGCTCAAGACCTTATTTTTTCACCTCTACCGTACCCTCTTTTGCGTAACAACTTGCACGTGATTTTGACATCTGCCATATGAAATATAATAGAACAAAAAAGTTTTTTTCTATAATAATCTTCTACAAAAAATTAAATGTATCCTATTCAAACTAAGTAGCAGAGAAAAAAAATGCAAAGAAGAAATTGCTTTGGAATTTTGCTCGTGTTGCTATCGTTTGGAACTCTATTATTTGCGGTTAGCCCTGTTCGCGCTGTTGACTATTATTTGACCTTGGATACTAGCCCGTCAGAAGTTCTAACTGTTGATCCTGAAGCTGTTACTGGTGAAGGCTATTACGCCTCAGGGAGCTGGGTTACTATTGATGCTAAGCAAACGGTCACGTCTGGAACAGTTAGCTACGAGTTTGTTGAATGGAGTACCACTGATACTTCGTCAGCTGATCCTGAAGACAAAGAGGAACTTACTGGAAATCAAGCTCTAATATTCATGGATGGAGATCGAACCGTAACTGCCATCTATGAGCCACATTATGACTTCTATTTGACCTTGGATACTAGCCCGTCAGAAGTTCTAACTGTTGATCCTGAAGCTGTTACTGGTGAAGGCTATTACGCCTCAGGGAGCTGGGTTACTATTGATGCTAAGCAAACGGTCA
>Ga0315550_1001101_pt1 | contig 16761 bp, 18 predicted proteins | sample SalMarSW160190MG_2_FD_203100 | JGI IMG/M metagenome (GOLD analysis project Ga0315550, IMG submission 203100) | Salt marsh sediment microbial communities from the Plum Island Ecosystem LTER, Massachusetts, United States - Salt Marsh Sediment SW1601-90 ... | reverse complement strand
GCTAACAAACTTGCAATGTGTTCATCGCTACCATTAATCGCTAAAGCTGTGGCAGAGGATTTATCTACAGAAATGGATGAACTCGTTGAAAATACTATTGCTAATAATTCATAAACTCGACCAAATTATGGGGATATAAAAATGGGTAAAAAGAAAATACTAATTGTTGATGATGAAAGGGATGCGCTGTTAATACTTGAGAAAGAATTGACTGGAGAGGGATATTCTGTTATCACCGCAGATACTCTTTGCATAGCAGGCTCATTGGAGAATGCGTGAAGGCTCGTATCTATGCCGAATATATAGAGGTCTGGTATGCTCAGAGAAGGATTGAGGTTTTACCTCGCTTACGAGGCGAAAATAACCACTGCATCAATTACCGACACATTATAGACTGGCTGGTTCGCAAGCCCGGAGCTTTTGAGAACTATCGGTATAAAGACGACCTTTTTCCCACCAGCCAATTCAGAATCACCTATGACCTGCTGCGCCGACAGTATGGCCCAAAGCAAGCTAATAAGCAATATCTCAAAATTCTGGAGTTGGCCGCCAAAGATAGCGAGACTGTGGTCAATGATGTCCTGCGGTTTCTGAACAACCAAGCAGATGAGATTGACTTTGAGATCGTACAGCGCACGGTCAAATCTCGACGACACCTGCCTTCTATTACTGAGGTGAATATCCAGCAGGTGGATCTTTCTATATATGATCAACTGCTGGAGTACGAGGAGGCTTTGGTGATATGAAGAAGAATTTGCAAAGGCAGCTGATAAAACTACTGAAAGAACTTCATCTTCCGATGTTCCGTGAGTATTACGCAGAATGTGCAACCAAGGCCATGCAGGAATGTTTAAGTTACCCTCAGTATCTGTTTGAACTGGCTCAAATCGAGTGTGAGGTTCGTAGGATTAACTCGAAAGAGGCAAAGAAGTAATACGTTCAACAGTCAATAAAGACATCAGAAACCTAAAAGCGTTCATAAACTGGTGCAGGGAAAACAGGTACGTCAATGGAGAAATAAAAATCCGGGAATTAAAGGAAGATGAGAGGCCTGTCATATCCTTAAGTAACACCCAGATAAAAAAATTGCTATCAACTTCTAAACCATATAAAACATTGTGGATGAGAATTCTGCTGGCTTTAGGCACAGGCCTTAGACTCCGTGATATTGAGATATGGAGGGTCTCGGATATTGACTTTGAAAACAGCTATGTTACTACAAGGAGCAAGAAGACCAGAAAGAGTATGGGCTCACGGCCTGTGCCGGTTCCGATCATGGCAGAGCTTGAGAAATATGTTTCCGGATTAGATGCTGAACAAGAAAATATATTTAACGATAATTTTAGCCGGTACAGATGGAAAAAGATACGTCAGAAACTTGGATTGGATGATTTCAAATTTCACGATCTACGAAAGACCTTTGGTTCTGTACTTGCTCAGAACGGTGTATCCACAGCTGTCACACAGAAATTGTTGGAACATTCGTCGCCAGACTTGACAAACAAGATAATATGTAGGCCATTCTCCGAAGTTGGTTACAATTAAGTTTTTTAACCACCAATTTAAGGAGAATGACCATGAAAAAGAGATTAACTAAAAAGGCAAGTTGGTTCAAGGAAAATAATTTTACAGCAGAAGATGAAATTTACGTTGGTGTCGATGTTCATAAGCGTAATTATCATGTGGCGATATGGCATAACGGTCGTATCGGCTGTGCTTATTCGATGACATCGGATAATAACAAGCTATTGCGAGACATCCAACAGGTACGCAGCTCTTTGAAAAATATTGTATATGAGGCAGGACCTACCGGCTATGGCTTGGTTCGCTTATTACGGTCTGCAAATCTTCCTGCTGAGGTAGTGGCGGTATCCAAGACCCCGCGTATGACAGATACCTCAGCTAAAACAGATCGCCTTGACTGTCAGCAGTTAGCAGAATATGCAGCTAAGGGGCTTTTAACGTTTGTAGCGATACCTACAGAACAGCAGGAAGCTGACAGACAAGTTGTGCGATTGCGTGACCAGTTGACGTCCAAACGCAAACGGATTATGCATCAGGTTAAAAGTTTTCTTCTACAGCATAGTATCAGTTGGCCTGGTGGTAATTGGAGCAAGATTCTGATCGAGCGGCTTTGGCAGTTGGATATAAGCAGTGAATTGAGGTTTACCCTTGCTCAGTATCTTGACGAGTATGAATTTTTTTGCGGAAAAATAGCCGAGACCGAAACCAAACTTAGTCAGATATTCAGTAGCGAACGTCATAGTGCTGCTATTGAGATTTTTAAGTCTCATCCTGGTGTAGGAAATATAGTTGCCTGGGAGTATTTTTACTGTCTAACATTATTAAAGATTTATAAGTCGTTTATACGATTAACTTTCCAGGGGAATAGTCCCCATGGAAAGGCAGAACGATGGAGCAACGATTTGAGATACAAAAACAAAAAATCCTTAAAGAAGCTGATATTAAGCCACAGGTTCTCAATGGTATGTTGAAACGCTTGGAACAATTTGTTAAGCCATTTATCGCTTCTCTTGGCAGACGCGAGCCCAAGGAAAACGCTTATATCTATATATCCGGGCTGTTGTCGGATCTGCGAAGAAAAAATGTCGAGTCGATTGCCTATCGGTACGATCAGGACCGCAGGGCGCTGCAGCGATTCATAGGTTTTGCGCCATGGGATCATCAGCTGTTGCAGCAAGAACTGGCCAGACAGATTGGTAATGAACTTGGTGAAGATGATGGTGTAATTGTTTTTGACCCTTCGGGACATAAAAAATGCGGCAACGATTCGGTGGGCGTACAGCGACAATGGCTGGGTTGTCTTGGCAAGGTTGACAATGGGCAGGTTGGTGTTTACATGAGCTATGCTTCTCGCAAAGAACATGCGCTGGCGGATATGCGCCTGTATCTTCCGAAAGAGTGGGCCAAAAATAAAACACGTCGAAAGAAGTGTGGCGTGCCGAAACATATTCGCTATCAAACCCGTCATGAACTGGCATTGGAAATGCTTAAAAACAACAACAAATACCTGCCTCACAAATGGATAGCCGGAGATGATGAAATGGGCCGTTCTAACCGTTTTCGCAGGGATTTGCGGGCTTTGGGCGAACAGTATCTTCTGGCTGTTCCATCCAATACGAGTATTCGCGACCTTGACAGCGAGCCTCCCGTTTACGGTGGTCGAGGCCAGCCTCCCAAACAACCATTTCAGCGTGTTGATAGATGGCGAGATTTGCTGGATGATAACATCTGGACAAAAGTTGATGTTCGGGATGGCGAAAAAGGCCCGCTTGTTATAGAGATTGTTACTTGTCGTGTTGTTGCTCGAACTGAGCGAAGTTGGCATGAGCCTGTAGAAGAACTTTTGATAGTTACGCGCACACCAGAAGGAAACAGTAAAGTTAAATATGATTACTATCTTTCCAATGCACCTGCGGATACATCTTTGGATGAATTGGCGCGTGTTATCAAGGCCGAACATCGTATAGAAGACAGTCTCAAGCGAGCCAAGAGTGAAGCCGGGCTTTCGGATTATGAAGTTCGTACGTGGGCAGGCTGGTATCATCATCAAACACTCTCACTTATTGCAACATGGTTTTTAATTTGTGAAACCCGGCGGGGAAAAAAAATATACGCCGGCACTGACGGTTCCGCAGGTTCGCGCTCTGTTGTACTTGCTGTTGCGTCAAGCCTGCGACCTCAAATATCCCGGCTGGGCAATACGTTTTGTAAAGCGCAAAAGCAAGCGGAGAGAGCTGGCTCGTTTTCATCATTATAAGCGACATAAGTTATTGGCTCCACTAAGGGTTAAAGAACGAAAATGAAATTAGACAGTAAAATTAGGTCTTTCCGAGAATACCTGACGGCTCGAAAGCAACTGTGGCTGCTTCGCCTCAGGGCTTGGAGTGCTATCGAAAAATACGAAGATCGAGACAATAGCATGAAGATGAGGCGCTTGAGTCAAAAACGCCAAGACAAGCTGCTTAATGAACTTGCACATCTTGAGGAGCAAATTGCGCGAAAGGCAGAAGGTTCAACACCTACTGCCGCAGCATTGACACAGATAACAACCGAGTACGGACTCTCATCCCTGCAAACTGAATTGGCCGAAGGGCTTTTTGTGCATGAACTTTACAACATTTTAGCGCCATTTAATACCCCAGTTACTGTTCGCGGGTTGGCACAAATGATAGCGCCCGAAACCTACCCCAGGAATTGTAAGAATGTAATTGAGGCTACTGAAGGTTTGATAGAACAAAATGTTGCCAAAATCAGCGAATGGGATGATGGGTCTTGCACGATGAGTTCCAGGATTCGTCTGCAGCCCGGTATCCTAACCGAGCTTTGGGCACACTTGGAAAACGATGCCATTGACGACAGCGACCTGAAAGCAACTCGCCGTCAGCTTTATCAATCAAACAGCTGGCCCCTATAAACATCCAGCAACTGATTTTCCTCCATGAAAAATCTGCGACATCTGCACCCACAGTTCTGAATACATAATTAAAGAGCAAACTGCAATTTACGTATTTATGGGAGACTGACAATGATTACGATGCGAAAAACCAAGCATATTGGTCGTAGACAACAACAGCGGGGGCTTCGGGAAGACGTCTTGGAGTTGATCCTGGACTTCGGTGAGGCCAAGTATGGCGCTGGTGCTATGTGGTACTGTTTACGGCAGAGGTTACTTCCAAGCTACCTGAAGGGAACTGAGATTGCCCAAATGGCCGAGGCTTGGGTAGTTGTGGCCACTAAGGACACCGCTGTTATAATGACCGTCTATGCACGAAAGAATCCAAACCGCCACATTCGGCTCAAATGCCAACGAAAACCATTGACTTGTGGTCGTAGCAGGTTATTATATCGTAGAGAGAATGTAAAGTAGCAGATGATGTGTTCATAATGCATACGGGCTCAGGTAATGACCAGGAGCAAAGTAGATGCGAGCCTCTTATGCCGCATAGAAGTCGATCAGTGGGTCACAAAGTGGGTCAGTCGTCACGTGATAGCTACTTGTTAACAATTTGTCAATGACTTGTTATTCACTTGTAGCTCTCGAAAACAGTCAGTTTCGTGCTTGTAACTTATGTTCTTAAAATCACTTACAACCGGAGCAAAGGATTTCTAATCCGTAGGTCGCAGGTTCGAGTCCTGCCGGGCGTGGTATATGAGCCGAGAAATAATCGCCATCCTGGACTTTGGCAGTCAGTACGGTCAACTGATTGCACGCAGGGTTCGCGAACAGAATGTATATTCCCAAATTTGCCGGGCGGATATAACGGCAGAAGAATTATCACGATTAGGTGTCAACGGATTGATATTGTCCGGGGGGCCTGCAAGTGTCTATGATAAAAATGCGCCAAAATGTGATGAGAAAATCTTTGAATTGGATGTGCCGATTTTGGGTATCTGCTACGGAATGCAGTTAGGCTGTCAGATTTTAGGGGCAAAAATTGTCGCCGCCCAAAGACGTGAGTACGGGCGAACAACTCTGTCTATTCTTGAGAAGAGTGGTTTGTTTGCGAATCTGCCGGATTCAATCACGGCCTGGGCAAGCCACGGCGACCAGCTCGGTGAATTAAGCGACGATTTCGTCAAATTAGCAACTACCGATACCTGCCCATTTGCTGCAGTAAAGCACAAAAAAAGGAAATTTTTCGGTGTTCAGTTCCACCCTGAGGTCTCACATACCCCCAAAGGAACGCTGATTTTGAAAAACTTCCTGTATGATATCTGTGGCTGCAGCGGCGACTGGAAAATGAGTGATTTTGTCAGTGAGACTGTAGAAGCGGTTCGCTCTCAGGCCGGCGAGGCCAAAGTGATATGCGGCCTGAGCGGCGGCGTTGATTCGTCCGTTGTGGCTTCGTTGGTCCATAAAGCCGTAGGAGACCAGCTTATTTGTATCTTCGTTGATAACGGCCTGCTGCGAAAGAACGAACGCGAAAATGTCGTATCCACCTTCCGGAACCATTTTCATATGGACTTGCGGGTTGTTGATTGGTCCAGGCAGTTTTTGGCAGGTCTGGCCGGCGTGACCGACCCCCAGCAAAAAAGAAAGATTATCGGCTACGAGTTTATCAGGGCCTTTGAATCGCAGGCATTGAAAATTCCGAATGCCAGGTTTCTGGCCCAGGGAACGCTGTATCCTGATGTTATCGAATCAGGCTCGAAGGACGGTAATCCCGCCGCGAATATCAAATTGCATCACAATGTAGGGGGGCTGCCGGCCGAGATGGGCTTTGAGCTGATTGAGCCGTTGCGGGATTTGTTTAAGGACGAGGTGCGCCTCGTCGGCGAATATCTCGGACTGCCGGAGGACATTGTCTGGCGCCATCCTTTCCCCGGACCGGGCCTGGCCGTCAGGGTAGTTGGAGAGGTGACACCCCAAAGGCTGGAAATCCTCCGGGCTGCCGATGAAATCTTAATAGACGAAATAAAATCAGCAAGGTTGTATAGAAAGGTATCACAGGCCCTGGCGGTGCTGGTACCTGTCTTGACGGTTGGGGTGATGGGCGATGAACGAAGCTATGAAAACATTATTGCTATTCGTGCGGTTGAGACCGTTGATTTTATGACTGCTGATTTTTCGCAAATCCCTTACGAGGTGCTCGGCATCATATCCAGCAGGATTATAAATGAGGTCAGGGGCGTCAATCGGGTCGTTTACGATATATCCAGCAAGCCGCCGGCCACAATTGAATGGGAGTAGCATTGTTAAATTCCTGTGAGCTTGCGCTGCACCTAAATTCTTCACAGTTGACACGAACGGCAAAATATATTTTGAAAAGGTCGGTCGAATATTTCGATGTTGGGCGTTAGAATCCTACACCTTATAAAAACAGCTCTGGAACACCGGTATTTTCCGGCGGTCTTAGCTGGTGTCACTGTTGTGATTATGCTTCCTGCCCTTAAGGCGGGCTTCATACAGGATGACCTGTTCCACCGGGCAAAACTTCTTAAACCTTCCGAGCTGCCGGAGCGGTTCTATGATATTCGTCTGAGTCCGCCGGACTCCGGCACACTGCCGGGGGTACTTCGTGACATGTACGCTATTGTTCCCACAGAGCGTGACCATGAGCCGTTCACGGATTTTGGTTTGTTACCCTGGTGGTCGGCTGGGGATTTTCGAGGCTCGAACTGGCGGCCGCTGACCGCCCTTACCCACTGGCTCGATTACCAGCTGTATCCGAACTCGCCCATGCTGATGCACGCACATAGTATTATCTGGTTTGCAGCGGTTATATTTCTGGTGGCTGTTTTGTATCGGAAGCTGCTGGGGCCGGTGTGGATAGCGGGCCTGGCGGCATTGCTTTATATGGTCGATGATAGCAACTATTTCCCGGCAATGTGGATAGCGAACAGAAATTTACTGCTGTCGTTGTTTTTCTCGATTCTTACTCTGCTGATGCACCATCGCTGGCGGCGGCAAAAGTCCGTATATGCCGGCGTTGCGGTTCCTTTTCTTTTATTATTGTCTTTGTTGTCCACCGAAGCGGGCATCGCCACTTTTGCCTACCTTTTCGCTTATGCCCTTATTATAGACCGTGAAAGTTTGTGGCGAAGGGCCCTGAGCCTGGCTCCGAGTTTTATCGTGATAGTCATCTGGCGGCTCACCTACAATGCACTGGATTATGGTGCCCGCGGCAGCGGTTTTATTATCGACCCCGGGAGCGAGCCTTTGCGTTATGCCTGGGCGGTGGTCAAGCGGGCGCCGGTTCTTCTTTCCGGCCTGTGGGGCTGCTTGCCGGCGGAGATGTTCTACCTTTTCTCTGACTATGCAAGGAGATGGAATTTACTCACGGCCGGCGTATTCCTGCTTTTGCTCTTGATTGTATTTTTACCACTGCTGCGCAAGAGCCGTGTGGCATTATTCTGGTTTACAGGGATGATGCTTTGCATTCTTCCAATTTGCGCGACCAGCCCGATGAATCGCAATCTTCTTTTTGCCGCTATAGGAGCTTTCGGGTTAACCGCACAGTTCATCGGCGGATTATTCCTCAAAGAAAGCTGGATCCCGAAAACCAGATATTGGCGCGTCCCCGCGTGGATACTTTGTCTAACATTGATACTCATACATTTGCTCTTAGCTATGGCGGGAAGAATCACGGCGCCAAGGACCTGGTCCTTTGCTTTCGATACTTTTTATTCGACTGTTGATGTCGGCTCGCAGCCTGATATTGAGAATAAAACCGTGGTAGTGGTCAATGCACCCCATCCGTTTCTGTTTTTGGGCCTGCCTGTTCTTAGGGCCCATGAAAACAAACCTTTTCCGCAAACGACGCGCATCTTAGCCCCCGGGTTTGTGCCATTGGAAATTACCCGCACCGGAGAAAAAACGCTGCTGGTTAAGGCTCAGGCCGGCAACATTCTATCAACCGAGACTTCTCGGGAAGATTTTAGGCCAAACTTTGTTTATATCTATGATGAATCTAACAGTCTTTTTCGACCCGAAGACCTGCCGTTTCGGGCAGGTGAGCGGGTCGAGCTAAGCAGGATGTCGGTTGAAGTTATAGATGTCGATAGAGCCGGTCAACCTGTGGAGGTTCAATTTCGTTTTGCTGTTTCTTTAGACGACCCATCTCTGAGCTGGTTGCAATGGGATTGGAAAAAGAGCGGTTTCGGTTCTTATTCTCGATTCAAGGTGCCGGCAGTCGGAGAAAAGGCCTACATACCAGGACCATTTTAGAGGGTTTTCATCTACTTTATGGAGTACGTGATGAATACTTTATTTCAACGTTGAATAGTCTAATCGCTTTGTTCAAAAAGCTCTGGCTGTTTTGAGTCGCGTTTCTTTTTATGGCACTTTAGGTCTAAATGCTCACAGGCTTGTTTGGTAACCTCTCTTCCCCGTTTGGTCCGGCGCAGGAATCCGATTTGCAAAAGATACGGCTCGACCACGTCCTCCAGCGTGTCCCTTTCTTCGCCGAGCGTAGCTGCAATCGCCTCGATACCGGCCGGCCCGCCGTCATAGACGTTAGCCAGCGCACGCAAAACCGCCCTGTCTAATTCATCCAGGCCCAACGTGTCAATCTGCTCCATCTTCAGGGCATTTTCAACAATCCCGATACTAAGCACTCCTGAGCCTTTTACCTGTGCATAGTCACGGACTCGTTTAAGGAGTCGATTCGCCACTCGCGGCGTCCCCCGCGACCGGTCCGCAATCAATTCCAGCGTCCCGTCCTCGCACTGCAAACCAAGCAGTTCCGCCGACCTGTCTAAAATCTCTGTCAGCTCCCCAGTGTTGTAAAAATCCAGATGATACAGCATCCCGAATCGGCTGCGAAGCGGCGCACTTAGCAGCCCCGCCCGTGTCGTCGCACCGATTAAAGTAAAACGCTTCAGCGGAAAATTTATCGTCTTTGCGTGCAGGCCGCTATCGACGGTAAAATCAACCTTGAAATCCTCCATAGCCGGGTAAATAAACTCTTCGACCGGCGTGCTGAGCCGATGAACCTCATCAATGAAAAGCACATCGCCGGTGTTTATATTGCTCAAAAGGCCCATAACGTCACCGGCCTTTGCCAGAGCCGGCCCCGATGAGCAGCGTATCCTTGCCCCCATCTCGTTCGCCACGACATGGGCAAGCGTCGTTTTGCCGAGTCCCGGCGGGCCGTAAAACAGAATATGCTCCAACGGTTCAGACCTTTGCTTGGCCGCCGCTATCGCAATTGCAACTTTTTCTCTGACGTTGCATTGGCCTACACACTCGCCTAAGAGCTTTGGCCGAAGTGAGACGTTAAAACTCTCCTCCTGCTCATTCAAAGATTGCCCGCTTATAATTCTACCTATCGCCATAATATTTAGTCGTTAGTTTTTGGTCTTTAGTCTTGAGTCTTGGGTCTTGAGTCTTGGGTCTATCTTAAACTTCCACTCCCTGCTGTAACCTATATACCAAAGGCACAAGTGCTTCGGCTGAATTTATATCAGGGTGTTTGCGAGAAGCCAATTCAATCAGCTCCATCGCTTCGTTTCTTTTTTCACCCCAGGCGATAAGAACCTCCAACGCCTCGATCTGGAATGGCTTGAATTCGGCTTCCATCGACCTGGCCGATTCGGCCCCAACTGCGAAAGTTTGAAGTTTGCCCTTTAGCTCAGCGATAATTTGCTGAGCCATCCTCCTGCCTATCGAAGGCAGTGACATCAGTATCTTATCATCGGCGTTCTCTATCGCCGCTGCAATGGTAGCTATCGGAATGCTCAGCGACCGCAGGCCTTTTTTTATGCCCATCCCTTTGACGCTGATATATTTGGTGAAAAAGTCTCTCTCGCTGGCATTTAAGAAACCAACCATTCTCGGTATCAAGTTTCCACCGCCCGGTGTGCCCTCATAATATTCCATAGTGCAAAGAGTAATATCCGAGCCGACCTCACCCGATAGCGCATTTACACAATAGCTGGCTAACATTACTTCATAGCCGACCGTCCCGACCTGCACCAGGCAGCAGTCGCTGTCGAGCTTGATGAGTTTTCCTTCAATACTGGCTATCATTATTCAAATGATTATCGGATAACGATACTGTTTATCGTATTTGCACAGCACAGCGCCGCCGCAATGGCATCAGCCACATCGTTCGGCTCCGGTATCTGCGGCAGGAACAAAAACGTTTGAATAGTTTTTTGCACTTGTTCCTTCGATGCCCTGCCGTTGCCGGTAATTGATTTTTTTATACGTGTCGCGCTAAAGCTTCTGACCTCAATTGCCGCCTGTGCGCACCTCTGCAGTATAACACCTCTTGCGTGTCCCATCAATATCGCTGTTCTCGGATGGGCGTAGTGTGAGTATAATTCTTCCACTGCTACAACGTCGGGCTTGAAATTTTCCAGAAGCGACTGGGTATCTTCAGCTATCCTGTTCAATTTTTCCTCAATAGCCGAGCCGGTCCCTGTACGAATAATGCCTGCTTCAATTAGCGTCTCTTTGTCCCCGCCTACCTCCAAACAGGCATATCCGCAGACCTGCAAACCCGGGTCGATACCGAGTATCCTCATTTCATTCTCCAAGTGGTCATATCCGGCTTATCTTCCAGCAAAATACCCATTTCATCCAGTTTAGTGCGAAGCTCATCGCCCTTGGCAAAATCCTTGTTTTTGCGAGCTTCGTTTCGCTGCTCAATCAAAACATTGACCAGCTTGTCCATCAGCTCTTCATCAGCCGGGCCGGTTTGCTGATACTCCTCTTTTACAATACCCAGACAATCGCCGCCCAGCCGGTCAAATAGAACATCAACTAAGTTAAGGGTTCCCTGGGTTGTACGGCTGTCCACAAGCAGTTTCTGCGCCAGCCGAACAAGTTCAAACATAACTGAAAGCGCAACAGAGGTATTCAAGTCATCATTCATTGCCGCTTCGAATTTTTCCCTCATCTGTGTTAGCTGCTCTGCTATATTCTCGTCGATTGTGCCTTCCTTCGCTGGGTCCATTCTTTTTCGCACTGCTTTGACCGTCTCGGTTATTTTCCCGTAGCCGCTCTGCGCCGCGAACAGGGCCGCATCCGAGAAATCCAGCGGGCTTCGGTAATGGCTGTTCAAAATCAACTGCCTTACCGCCAGCGGGTCATAGTTTCTGGTCAGTCTCTCGTGAGAACCTGAAAAAGCTTGTTTGAGCGTAATAAAATTATTCAGACTCTTACCCATCTTGTGCCCGTCAACGGTAACCATATTATTGTGCACCCAGTATCGAACGAACTGCACCTCGTTGGCCGACTCCGACTGGGCAATTTCACACTCGTGATGCGGGAACTGGTTTTCCAGCCCACCGCCGTGGATGTCGATTGTCTTGCCAAGATATTTCATACTCATTACCGAGCATTCCAGATGCCAGCCCGGATAGCCCATACCCCATGGACTGGGCCATTGCATAATATGGTTCGGCTCAGCTTTCTTCCACAGCGCGAAATCGACCGGGTTCTTTTTGTCCGGCGAAACCTCCACCCGGGCACCGGCTATCATCTCTTCGATATTTCTGCCGGAGAGTTTCCCGTAGTCCTCGAACTTGGACACATCGAAATACACCGAGCCGTTGACCACATACGCATAACCTTTTTTCAGAAGTGTCGTTACCAGCCCTATCTGTTCGAGTATATGACCGCTGGCTCGCGGACTTATATCAGGTCGGACGCAATTCAACCTGTCCATGTCCTCGAAGTAGCTGCGGGTGTAGTATTCCGCCAGCGCCATTGGATGCATCATTTCTTTTTTTGCTGCGGCAACAATTTTATCCTCACCTTCGTCCGCATCGTCGGTTAGATGACCCACGTCCGTTATATTCTGCACATAGGTAACATCGTAATCCAGATAACGAAGATACCTGATGAGCACATCAAAGCTCACATAACTTTTCGCATGCCCTAAGTGTGCGTGCCCATATACGGTCGGCCCGCAGACATATATCCCAACGCTGCCTTCTTTCAACGGCTTGAATTCCTCTTTCCTTCTCGTCAAACTGTTATAAAGATTCAATCCCATTTTTTAAATACCTTTTTCGTTTAAGGTTGTCGATGCTCGTATCGATGCTCGCCCTGGAAACTCGAAGCTCGTATTGTATTTTTACAAAGTCCTGGTCCAAAGCCGGATTCTCCTCAGGACGCCTAATGTCGGCGAATTTTATCCGGCATCCGGCTTCCAGCCTCCAGCTTCGATACCAGCTTCGACAACGCCAAACCAGTTTCTACACTTTCAATTTTCTGAAATCCCCTTCCGATAATCGATTACAACGTTCTTCTTCTCTTCTTTCTCAAAAGTGCGGTCGCCGTAGCAGCCATTGCCTCACCGGCCCCGATATCGCCGAGCCCCTCGTTTGTTTTTGCCTTGACGTTCACCGCCGTAAAATCAATCCCCAAAAGCCCTGCGATACACCTTTTCATTTGTCCTTTGACCTGCTCGAGCCTTGGCGCTTCTGCATGTATAATCAAATCGATATTGACCACCTCCCATTTTTTTTCTTCGAGTCGCTCCTTTACAATCAACAAAAGCTCCTTGCTGTCCGCGTCCTTCCATCGCGGGTCCGTATCGGGAAACAATGTCCCGATATCGCCCATCCCGCTTGCCCCAAGCAGAGCATCGATGACAGCGTGCAGGCCCACATCGCCATCGCTATGGCCGGCCAGCCCGGCCGGGTACGACAAATAAACTCCACCGAGCATCAGCTTCCTGCCCTCGATGAGCCTGTGGATATCGGTGCCTATCCCGCTTCGATATTCACTCTTAGGTTCCTCAATCACAACATCCCCTTTGTGCTTGGGACATCCGTTCCGAGAATGCTGACAGCCGTACCAAGTGCCTTACCCAGTCCCTTGAAAATCGCCTCAGCTATATGATGGCTGTTTGTCCCGTAGGGCACGTTTATATGCAGATTGAACTTGCCGTTATTTGCGAAGCTCCGCAGCATCTCCTCCAGACACTCGACGTCGAAATCGCCGATTTTATCTGTTCGGTACTCAACATTATAAACGCAGGCTGCCCTGCCCGACAAATCAACGGACACATTCGCCAAGGCATCCTCCATCGGCACGGAGCTATGCCCGTATCTGGCAATACCTTTTTTATCACCAAGGGCTTTTAATAAGCATTCACCGAGGCATATTGCTATATCTTCGACCGTATGGTGAGCGTCAACGTCCAGATCGCCTTTGGCTTTTACCACCAGGTCGATTTTGCTGTGCTTGCTCAGGTGAGTGAGCATATGGTCTAAAAAACCGATGCCGCTGTCAATCTCGTACTTACCGACGCCGTCCAGATTAAGCTCGACCGTAACATCGGTTTCTTTTGTCTGCCTGTGAGCTTCAGCAGTCCTCTCTTCCATAAGAACGTCCTTTTTTATGTCATTCCCGAGAAAGCGGGAATCCAGCTTCTTCTTTAATTTGTATCTAATTTGCTTGGGTCTTTTGTCTTGGGTCTTTGGTCTTACTCCGACAAAATTTCTTTCAAAGCCGAAATAAGTTTATCGTTTTGTTCGCCTGTGCCGACACTTATCCTCAGCTTATCATTAAGCCCGGGCAGGTTAAAGTATCTGACATAAATCCTGCGCTCTATTAGTTTATCATAAATCTTGATTGCCTTGCAGTTTTTGCTCTGTGCAAGGACAAAATTAGCACAGCTTTCCGGCACTTCGAATTCTAAATCGCGTAGTTGTGCGACCAATAAGCCACGGGCCTTCTTTACTCTTTCGGTTGTTTCGCTGAAATACTTTTGGTCTTTTATCGCAGCGGCGGCCACGGCGACGGCCACGGCATCAACATTGTAGGAGTCTTTGACCTTCATCAGGCCCGCTATTAAGTCAGGCTGGGCGATGGCATATCCGAACCGTATCCCCGCAAGACTATACCCTTTGCTCATCGACCGAAGTATAATCACATTATCGTATTCTTTAACCAGCCCCGTGCAATTGGCCTCGGCAAAATCTACGTATGCCTCATCAATCAATAATATCCCCGAGAGTTCATCTGCCAACGAAGCCATCTCGTCGATACTTATAAAGCTGCCGTTCGGCGCGTTCGGATTGCAAACAATAGTCAAAGCCGCATCGGTGCTCGCCAATCTGGCCGGCAGATTGAATTCATCATCGAACGGAACTTCAATCGCATTGCAATTTTGCAATTTGGCTAATACCGGGTAAAGCGAATATGTCGGAACAGGATATGCGACAGGCCGACTCTCATCACAAAACGCACGACAAGCAATAGTCAGCAAATCATCTCCGCCGTTGCAGCACATAATATTCTCGGGCTGCACGTTATTAACTTCCGCCGCCGCCTGCCGGAATTCATTTCCAATTGGGTCGGGATATCGGCGAAGGCGTTCTACACTGATTTCGGATAGTACCTTCATTACCGCAGGCGAGGGTGGATAGGGGTTTTCATTGGTGTTCAGTTTTATTACGTCTGTATCCTTCGGCTGAAAACCCGGCTCGTAACCTTTTACCTTTTCAATATTTTCCCGAAAATACCCCATACTTATTCCCAAAAATGTCATTGCGAGGCCTGCAAAGCAGGCCGTGGCAATCTCATCCGTTAGGTTTTAGATTGCTTCGTCGCGTAGTTTACCCTGAGCATCGCCGAAGGGCTCCTCGCAATGACAGAGGATATGCAATCCAACATACATTATTTTACCCAGATTATACGAGTATTTTGCTCGAAGCGAAAGAGGGATTTTGCGAATCTTATTTTGCCCAATTCAAGAAGACGCTCTATTTGCCTGGCTCAGGAAAGGCCTAGTTTGAGATTTGTCTCTCTAAGTCTTGGCTGTAGCCCACAGCGATTTGCAATTTGAATAGACAGGCCCGGCCGAGCGTTGGCCTCAAGTATCAACGGACCATCTTCGGCATCCAGAAGAACATCCACCCCTACATATTGCAAACCAATCGCGCAGCTAAGCTGCGTTGCTATTGTCAGCATATTTCTCCACCTCGGTATCGTAACTCCGCCCAGAGAAGCTCCCGTATCGGGATGAACGTCAAACGAACGGTCGCGCCAAACCCCGCCGTATGTTATTCCTGTTTCAAGGTCTATGCCAACACCCGCAGCTCCCTGATGCAAGTTGGCCCGTCCCTTCGACAATTTTGTGGGCAGACGGAGCATGCTCATTATGGGCTTCGTTTTGTAGATTAATATGCGGATGTCCGGCGTGCCGGAAACCGTAAGCCCGTTAAACACAGGATGAGGTTCAATGAGTTTTTCTACCATTGCCTGGTCAGGCTGTCCGCTAAGCGAGTAAAGCCCGGATAGTATGGTCGAGATATGATATCTTATCTGTTCCAGAGAAAATGGTTCTCCTTTAGCATTGTTAAACTCATTGCCTCTTCGACTAGCTATGGCCAGAACACCTCGCCCCCCTGCCCCACGTGTTGGTTTAATGACAAAGCTTGACAGGCCGAATAGAAGGTCTATGCTTCTTTTTATATCTCCGAAGCGCTGGATTAATGCATAGGTCTCTGGAGCCGGTATATCCCGTGATTCGCATAACTTTTTCGTGAGAGCTTTATTGTCAACCAGCGCGTAATCGGAACGGGGATTTAACGGAAATATGAGGTCTATGTTACGAGAGTTTATGCCCGTAATTCCATTTCGCCTAAGTTCTGAAGGCCAAGACCAAAAATGGAGTTTACCTGAGCGAACCATCCGGACCTCTCAATTAAAGGGTGTTTATGTTATGTCACGAAACCGCCAAATTTCACTGAGACGGTATCCTGAATAACGCCCTATCAGTAAAAGGATTGCTATGTTAAATAGCTGTACCTCGGGAAATATCAAGGCCAGCCTGCCAACCCACGCCACTTTCATCACCAGAAAGCAACATGCTGCCACTAAAATAGTGGTAGCAAATGTTTTTAAGGCATTCGGCAGACCATCTTCTTCTGCAATAATGTTGAATCGTTCAATCATCATTGTCAATATTACAATTGGCAACACTACGGCGCTGGCACTGGGCGTCAAACTCAGGTAGTCTAAAACTGATACCGCTAAAACCATGCACAACACCGCCAGGGCAAGAATGATGCTGAGTCGAGCTACCATGAGAAGTTGCAGTTTGTTCAGGAGCCATCGCGCCAATATGCCGACACTCAGGACAATAAACAAAACTATAGTGCCGGTACGCCAGTCGGCATGGATGAAGCTCATCGCAATCAGGCTTGGTGTGAAGGTGCCGAAGGTCTGTATGCCGATGATATTTCGAAATATTGTTGTTATAAGTGCTGCTATGGGCAAAAGAAGTATCAAAGATACTATTTCCTGCATACTCGGTGGCAATCGTGTCAAAT
>Ga0315550_1001099_pt1 | contig 16762 bp, 15 predicted proteins | sample SalMarSW160190MG_2_FD_203100 | JGI IMG/M metagenome (GOLD analysis project Ga0315550, IMG submission 203100) | Salt marsh sediment microbial communities from the Plum Island Ecosystem LTER, Massachusetts, United States - Salt Marsh Sediment SW1601-90 ... | reverse complement strand
ACCTCCCCGCTGTCTGGGGCTGATGACACCTTTCTATTTAGCACTTAGCCAGCACTTAGGGGCCTTAACCCCAGTCTGGGTTGTCCCCCTCTCGGACTAGGGGCTTACCCCCTAGAACCCGTCTCCCAAGGTCTACGGCGCCAATGGATTCGGAGTTTAGAAGGAAAGTGAGACCTTTCGGCCCCTTACTTCCCAATTAGTGCTCTACCCCATCGGCTACCTCGCTTGAGGGTGGGCTGCGACCCACTTCGGAGGGAACTAGCTATCACCGGACTAGATTGGTCTTTCGCCCCTAGCCTCAGGTCAGAGGAACGAATTGCACGTCAGAACCCCTTCGGGCCTCCACCAGGCTTTCGCCTGACTTCGCCCTGCCCAAGGCTAGATCGTCCGGTTTCTAGTGTCAAAGCCGTGACTCCGGGCCCTTTCAGACCCCGCACCTTACCAGCACATGGCTGGCTGCGCGCTTGTTGGTTTCCCTGCGCTTACAGGCTTGTCGGCCTTTAAGCTTGCCACAACTATGAACTCCCCGGCCCGTGTTTCTAGACGGAACTTGCAACCCTGGTCCCCCTCCGTCGTACTGCTGCGTCACCGCAGGTTCCTTATGGAGGGATCTTTCCTTCCGGGCTGCAAACGTCTGTAACCGTCTGGTTTCAGGCTCTTTTAACCCCCCTTTCGGGGTACTTTTCATCTTTCTGTCACCGTACTAGTACGCTATCGGTCTTGAGACGTATTTAGTCTTGGAGGTTGGTGGCCTCCAGATTTCCACACCGAATCCAGGGTATGGTACTCAGGGATTCCAGCTCAAGTCCTTCCAGTTTGCGCCTACTGGGCTTTCACCATCTCTGGCGGGCCTTTTCAGGCCACTTTGGCTTTGCTGGTTAGGATGAAGCTGGACCCACAACACTACATCCCCCTCAGGTTTCCCAGAGGGGTTCGGTTTGGACTGTTCCCCTTTCGCTCACGTTACTTAGGGAATCCCGGTTGGTTTCTTTTCCTTCCCTTACTAAGATATTTCCGTTCAGGGAGTTCCCGTTCCTTTATGGAACGCAACGGAGTCCCGAAGGAGTCCGCTGCGAGAAGTCTCATTAGGGTATCCTCGGATCTAAGCTTGCATGCAGCTACCCGAGGCATTTCGCTGCTTGCCGCGCCCATCTTCAGCGCTCAAGCCTAGTCATCCACCAGACGGCGTTGCATGTCGGGCTTACTCGGTTACACTCCAATGTCTGTTTAGCATCGGAAACACACGTATTTAGCTATATTTGGCCTGTGTTCGGTTATCATTGCGAGCAGACAAAAGCTCACTCCACCCTTTGATCCTAACCATGGTCAGGAGCTGCATCATTTTGTGGAGATCTATTCGATCATATTTTGATCGCCAACTACCTAGAACACAAATCGGAAAATATAAGCATTGCTGTAATGGGTGTTTGGCTTATGAAGAATCACAATTTTTATCTCCATGAGCGTGAAATATTGTTTTTGTGGGTTGGTGAGCTGGCGGACGGCTTCGGGCTTTGTTGCCTGAGGAAACTCCGCCCACCATGCTGAACTGTAGCGCCCGTAAGGGTGTGGGGCGAGAGCCTTGGCTCCGGAGCAGAAACGGAACGTCCAACTGTGGGATGAGGATGATGCGTGTTAAGTCGCTGAGGATGCGGTTGGATGCGGTGAAACGGCTGACCTGCAGGGTGAAAGGGCGAATAGGCGTCTATGATTTCTGCAGGAGACGCGGGTAGCCCGTATAGCTGAATGCCGTCAAAAACAAAAGGCGGGTTACGACCAGCACACCACCCACCCAGCACCGAATGCCGACTATTTTCTAACAGCACAGGAGAACTAGACCATTGACCATGCCAAAACAACTCCAAGCATACCACACACCACAAAATATCTAACTTTGGTCAAGGTTTCTTGACTAATCATCATTAATTTTGGTCAATTTTTCTTTACAAAAACTCTTTTAATCGACGGTTCCAGAGTATAGTTTTGGGGATGGTTGATGCGCCTTAAGGGGCTGTTTCCGGCAGGCATGTTGCTTTCTGTTCTGATTGGTTTTGCATTAGTTGGTTTGGTTTGTGCCTCTTCTGGGATGTGGAGCCGAACATACGGAGGTGGAACGGGGCATTCCTTGGTTGAAACATCCGACGGCGGATTCGCCATCGCCGCTGCTGGCGGCAACACTTTGTGGCTGGTTAAAACGGACGCAAACGGAAACATGGAATGGAACCACACATACAAAACATCAGTCCATTCTTTGGTTGAGACATCTGACGGAGGATATGCAATAGCTGGTGGTGACGGGTTGGTTAAAACGGATAGTTATGGAAACTTGGAATGGAGCCAGCATTACGGGGGACCAGGTTACGATTTCTTCAAGGCGTTGATTGAAACCTCTGATGGAGGCTACGCGATTGGAGGCTCCTTTAGTTTAGATTATGAAGACCCGTTTGCTGATCGTGATTTTTGGTTAGTTAAAACTGACAGTTATGGAAACATGGAGTGGAACAGAACATACGGAAAAGCAGCAGGTGAGGGATATGATTACGCTAACGCGTTGGTTGAAGCCTCTGATGGGGGTTACTTGTTAGCTGGTAATGCTGGTCTTTACCTTGTTGAATCTAAAGTATGGGTGATAAAAACCGATGAACAGGGGAACATGGAATGGAACCAAATATACGGAGGAAGAGAACAGGCAGGAGCCAATTCAGTGGTTAAGTCATCTGATGGAGGCTACGCATTAGCGGGTTACCTTTCGGGAGATTTTTGGTTAATAAAAATTGACGAATCCGGAAACATGGAGTGGAATCAAACATACTCTAAATTAGGCGGTGAGGAGGCTTACTCGCTGGTTGAGACTTCTGATGGAGGATATGCATTAGCGGGATACACAAGAAAAGGTCAACTTAATACTGGAGTGACCGAGGGCTTGCTGGTTAAAACCGACGCGGGTGGAAACGAAGTTTGGAGTCAAACATATGGAGGAACAGGACTTTACTTCATTCAGTCATTAGTTGAAACCTCTGATGGCGCATTCGCCATGGCAGGCTACATAAGTCACCCCTACCCCGACCCTGCTGAATTATTGTTAATAAAGACCGACAAATATGGCAATATCCCAGAGTTTCCCTCATGGACTATTATACCCTTAGTTCTAATTGCAACATTTGCTTTATTACTCTTCAAAAAAAGGTTGATTAAAAGTAAATCAGGCAATTATCTATAGAGCGCACGCCGAACAAATCCACAATACCGCAAGCCCTTACTCTTGTTTTCATCCCTCGCTGAGTTTTCCGCTACGGTAGCTAAAACCAGAAACATAACGAAAAAATGTACTTGAACCATTGATCGCAAGGCTTTTCGCCTTGCTTCCACCCACCCGCCACAATGACGCCATCGATACGTGTGGTTTTTTTACTAGAGTTGCCTCGGTGTCACGGCTTCGCTTACACATTGTTCCTAGCTGACGGGTTACGACTAGCACACCAACCCACAAAAGCAGTGAAATCTTTGCTGTGCTTTTGTTTTAGTCATTTTTTTTCTTTTGTTCATGATTGTTCTATTAAGCTGTGGGGGTATGAATTTATAAGTAACTTTGTGCTTGATATTTCTGAAGTAGTTTTTGGAGAAACTAGTTCTTTAGGCGAATTGGAGGTGCGAAATGAATGTCTTATGGTAGACCAAGAGAGATGCACGATGCTGTCTGTGCTGAATGTGGACAAAAATGTCAAGTTCCATTCAAACCTGACCCAAGCAGACCAGTCTATTGCCGAGAATGTTATGCTAAACGAAGACCCCCGAGAAGAGATAGATATTAAGCTAATAAGCTAGCATCTATTCTCAACACGTGATCTTTTTTATCACTATTTTTTTCTATTTTTATGGTACACATGCACACTGATGCAAAAAGTGAGCCGCCTAAATAAACCTCAAACCATAAAGCCTGATCATATTAGGAGACTAATAGAGGTGCATTGTTGAAAACAGTCTTTTTTCAGAAAAACTAAGCATCAACACAATTTAGATTCTTAGAGTTGTTAGAGCACGAAAACTAGGTGTGTTAAGCTCTTTTTAGGCAGATTGTTCTTCTAGTCTGCATTCTTTGCTGCAGGATTTTTCTTAAAGTTTAGCTTAAATATGAATACAGGTAACCAATAGAAATTGGTCAGAAAGGGGAGCTCTTATGGACAAAGGGGAAACGTTCAGCAGGTTACTGAAGACTGGGAAGGTTTGTTGGATGTCCAAAATGCTTTCTTGACTGTTTGAGTGGGGAGAAAAAAGAAGATGATAAATGATGAGGGTAAAGTAAAAGATTTGGCTGAGAAAGTCAGAAAAGGGGATATCACACCCAAGGAGGCTCAAAGAGAACTAAGAAAGAGGGGGCTCGGACACGAAGAAACGTGGAAAGATTTTATCGGATTCGTAGTTTGGGGAATTCTCTGTTTTCTTCCTGGCTTCGCTAAGCAGACAGGCATAGGGATTTTGAGTTTCTTTGCTCAACTACCTCCAATAGAATTTCCACCGATTGTAATTTACATCTCAATCGCCCTTCTCATTGCCATGATTCCACCTGCAGTGGTACATTACTACTTTAATTCCCGGAAAGGTGGATGTGGTAGTGAAGACCATACGGTGATACTTCTTAAAAACGGCCCTTATGCAATAGTGAGGCACCCTGGTGGCGTCGCTTGGATAACCGGTTTTCTTGCAAGTACTATAGCAATTAGTGATCATATGCCCTTCACGATTTTGAGCGTAGCGGGCACCATTGTATTGCTTGTGTTCTGTCACTGGGGGTTCTTGATAGAAGAGAATGAACTTAACCTGAAAAAGTGGGGAGACGAATATAGACAATACATGAAGGAAGTTCCCAGATTTAATTTTATTTTAGGTTTATGGAGATGGGCTAAAAGAAGAAACAAGCAAGGCAGCGAGATTGACCCTCAAACGATTAAAGTTTAGCTTAAATATTAAATGCTTAGAACAGATAGGATGGGTCAGAGAAGGAGTTTTTCGTATGGATCAGGAGGAAGCGCTCCAGAAGTTACAGAATACCAGAAAAGAGAATGAGGAAGCATATTTGAAGGCTAAAGCTTTCTTGGATGGCTTTCGGGCAAGAGGGCAACTGAGCCAGAAGGACTCTGAATTCCTGTTTCTCATGGAGTTTGTGATTAAGGGCTTCAAAAACCATGGAAACGACATCATCACAGCATTCGAAAACCAAGTAAGATATACAGAAGCACTCAACACACTACACAGCAAAGTTAATGATCTGGAAAAGGAAATACACCAACTAAGAATAACCCTCGACAAAATGTACCAAGACCGATAAAGTTCAGTTAAAACAACAACTCGGAAACAGCAGTTTTTCAACTTCGAGAACAGTTTTATCCTCTGAATCCCTTCAGGTTACATGTTGGTGAATTCTGATGGATTTCGGGCTAACCGAAAAGCAACAGAACCTAAAAAATTCTGTCAGAACATTCTGCGAAAAAGAATTCAACCCAGACTATGCGTTGAAGCTGGACAGAAAAGAAACGTTTCCCATGAACCTCTACCAGAAGGCTGCAAAGCAAGGATTCCAGAGCCTGTTCATTCCAGAAAAGTACGGAGGCGGGGGAGAGGGATACCTAGCGGCTTGCTTAGCCATGGAAGAAATGTGCCGAGCAGACTCATCTCTGGGGTTAGCGTGCATGATCGGAACCTTCGGAAGCGACCTGATTCTCCTCCACGGAACAGAAGAACAAAAAAACCGTTACCTTCCACCACTATGCCATGGAGACCTCATATCCGCCGCCGCCTTTACAGAGCCAGCCCGCGGAACAGACATAACAACAGTTGACACCAAGGCAGCTAAGCACGGAAACGAATGGAGGATAAACGGAACAAAAACGCTCATAACAAACGCGCCCATAGCCGACTTCATCATAGTTTTATGCCAGACAGGAAGCAGAGAAGTTCCACGCAAGAGCCAAACCCTCTTCATAGTAGACAAAGAGGCTCCGGGGCTAACAGTTACGAAATTGTCGAACAAGATGGGAATCCGATGCGTAGCAACCGGGGAAGTTTCCCTAAGAAACGTGAAAGTAAGCGACAACAACATCCTAGGCGAACTGAATAATGGTTTCAGCCACTCCATGGACTTCTTCACAATAAGCAGAACCCTCATCGCTGCTCAGGCAGTAGGAACAGCACAGGGAGCATTCGAAATCGCCCTCAAACACGCCAAACAACGACAATCACATGGGCAGCCTATAATCCGGTTCCAGCAGATAGGAGCCAAACTAGCCCAAGTAGCATCCGAAATCGAAGCGGCAAGACTGTTAACTTACAAGGCGGCATGTAGCATCGACCAAAACAACGTGGACCCAATGTTAACGTCCATGGCTAAACTATACTCAAGCAGTGTGGCAGTTAGGGCAACGGATGCAGCGATTCAGACTTTGGGCGGCTACGGCTATCTGGCTGATTACAGGGTTGAAAGATTCTACAGGGACGCAAGAGTAACTGAAATCTACGAGGGAACATCCGAGATTCAAAGATTAGCCATCCTCAAACAGCTAATCAAAAAAGTTTGAAATGTTAAATTCCGCCAACAACATCACCCCTTTGAGGTGCTGAACCCAGTGTCTAGACCCTACGAAACAATAAAAACCAAAAAAGAACAGACCACAACATGGATAACACTTGACAGACCAGACAAACTGAACGCCATAAACGCCACCATGCTACAGGAACTCTCAGAAGCACTGGACACCACAGAAAAAGACACTAACATTAGATGCGTCATAATCACTGGAGAAGGCGAAAAAGCATTCAGCGCCGGAGCCGACATCACAGAACTCCAGAAACTCACGCAAGAAACCGCTGCAGAATTCTCCAGAAAGGGACAACAAGTCTTCTCCCAGGTGGAAACGCTGTCCAAACCTGTGGTAGCAGCAATTAACGGATACGTCCTAGGCGGTGGACTTGAGCTTGCATTAGCCTGTGACTTCAGACTCGCCTCCGACCATGCAGAATTGGGATTCCCCGAGATGAAACTGGGGATAATTCCGGGATGGGGAGGAACTCAAAGACTCGCATGGACTGTTGGTGTAGCAGAGGCTAAACGGTTGATAATGTTGGGAGACAGAGTGAAAGCCGAGGAAGCATTGAATATGGGCTTGGTGGATAAGGTCGTCTCCATGGGGAAGCTGGAGGCTGAAGCGGAAGCACTGGCTAACAGATTATGTGAATGCCCGCCAGCGGCACTGAAGTATGCGAAGCGTGCCATAAATTCTGTAACCAAAAGCCTCCTCGAGTCTGGATTAAAGAAAGAAACAGACTTTTTTACTCTGCTCTTCTCGACAAAAGAGACCAAAGAACGGATAGAGGCTTTCGGGTCCAGAGAAACAAAAAAGAGGGAGACTGTTAAGTCAGAATAGCAGTGTTTGGCAGGGATGAAACACGAATAAAGTAGCGATTATCGGGGTGGGTCACAGCAGATTTGGCGACAGATCAGACGTTAACCTTTCCGAGTTGACGTTTGAGGCTGTCCAGCCATCCCTTGAAGATTCAGGATTAACAGCCAAAGAGATTCCCTACGTGGCTGTCGGTTCGATGGGCGTTTGGTCAGAGGAGCCGTTACCAGCAGTTGTCATAGCGGAATACTGCGGACTAACAGGAGCAGGCTTGGTTAGATGCGAGGCAGCCTGTGCTTCAGGAAGCGCCGCCGCCTTCAACGCCTATTCTGCTATCGCAAGCGGTCAACTAGACACGGCATTGGTTGTTGGAGTCGAGAAGATGAGGCAGGTAGACACCCCAACTGCATTGGAGATGATAGGCAGAGCAGGATACTACTTGTGGGAGTTCGAAAATTTCGGCATGACCTTCCCAGCATATTATGCAGTTCACGCAGTCCAGCACATGGCAAAGTATGATACCACAGAGGAAGACCTCGCCTTGGTTGCTGTCAAAAACCATCGGTATGGAGCCATGAATCCGTTGGCTCATCTTCAACATGAGATAACCGTGGAAAAAGTGCTTAATTCAAGTGTGATTGCTTGGCCATTGAAGCTTTATGATTGCTGTCCAATAACGGATGGCGCCGCAGCCGTCGTGTTGGCATCTGAAGACAAAGTGAAGGAGTTGGGAGTAGAAGCTCCGGTGTGGATAGAAGCCATAGGATTCTCTTCAGACACCGCTAACCTGTCCAAAAGAAAAAACTATGTGGGGTTAGAGGCTTCTGTGCAGGCTTCAAGAATGGCTTATAAAATGGCTGGAATATCGCCGAAGGATGTGGATGTGGCAACGGTTCATGATTGCTTCACCATTGCAGAAATCATGGCATATGAAGATCTGGGTTTTTGCGAGAAGGGTGAAGGAGCAGCTATGGTTAGAGAGGGGGAGACTGAGGTGGGCGGCAGAATCCCCGTTAATGTTGATGGAGGATTGAAAGCTAAGGGTCATCCTATTGGAACCACCGGAGTTTCCATGCTTGCGGAATTAACAAAGCAGTTAAGAGAGGAGATAAAACCGAGAGGGAGACAGGCTCCCATGAAAAATTACACCGCGTTAGCCCACAACACTGGAGGAACAGGTCACTACTGTTATGTGACGATACTGAGGAGATGAAAAACGTGGATAAGCCTTTGACATTGAAAAGCGCCAGAACATTGCACATAACCTATAATCTGCCGATAAGCAGGACATCAAAGTTCTGGCAAGGACTCAAAGAAGGAAAAATCTACGCGACAAAATGCCAGAAGTGCGGAAGGTTGCATTTTCCTCCAGTTGCTGATTGTGGGGACTGCGGCTCATCAAACGTTAATTGGATCGAGTTGGATGGGGAGGGTGAAATTGAAACTTTCACGCAAGTAGTTGTGAAGCCAGCCAGCTTCTCGAACGAATCCAACTACATTGTTGCCATTGCTCGGCTCAAGGAGGGCGTCAGAGCGTTGGCTTGGCTGATTGGTATGGAAAGAGAAGATGTACAAGTCGGCATGAAGGTTAGGCTTGTGGCGAGGGTTACCTCTGATGGAAGGGTCAGTTACGAGTTTATTCCAATCTAGAATGGGTGAAGGAGACGACAGACAGAGAGATTCAGCGTGTGGCTGTTATTGGTACTGGATTGATGGGGCATGGGATAGCTCAGGCTTTCGCCGTGAAAGGTTACGAAGTGAATCTTCTGAGCCGAAGCAAAGACAGTTTGGAGAAGGCGGTTCAGGAGATTGAGTGGAGCTTGGGCAAGTTTGTGGAAAAAGGCAGAATCAGCAGAGATGAGGCGGAAGCGGCTTTGTCAAGAATCAGAACAACCACCTTGTATGGGGAGGCGGCAAAGGATGTTGATTTGGCTGTGGAGTCTGTCTCGGAAAACATGGAACTGAAGAGGAGGGTCTTCTCGAAAATTGATGCAAATGCTCCGTCTCATGCCATAATAGCAACTAACACTTCCACATTGAGCGTAACTGAGATGGGGAAGGCAACAGGAAGACCTGAAAAGACTGCTGGAATGCACTGGTTCATCCCCCCACAGTTGACTAGGCTGATTGAAGTGATTAGAGGCGACGACACCAGCAGCGAGACCCTGAACACAATAATGGATGTTAGCAGGAGACTTGGAAAAACGCCGATACTATGCAAGAAGGACGCCCGCGGATTTATTGTCAGCAGAATCCTTGTGGCAGTTTTTAACGAAGCCTTCTGGACATACATTCGCGGAGAAGCCTCTAAGCAGCAGATAGATGCCTCTGCAAAATACGGTGGCGGTTTTCCTATGGGCTGGTTCGAACTCGTTGATTATGTTGGAGTAGACATCGAATATGATGTCAGCAAGATTTTGCATGAAGCCCACGGTGAAAGATTCCAGCCATGCCTAGAAGTTACTGAGCCTCTGGTGAAGGAGAAGAAGCTGGGTCGAAAAACTGGAAGCGGATTCTATGACTGGACGAAAGGTAGACCCCGTATACCCTCTGAATTGGCTGGAAAATACGATATTGAACGGTCTTGGGCTGTTGCCGTGAACGAGGCGGCGTGGATGGTTCATGAGGATGTTGCCGAGCCGGAGAGCATAGACTTGGGGATGAAGCTGGGGACAGGATGGACTTCAGGTCCCTGCGAATACGCCGACAAAAAAGGTTTAGATTGGATTCTGGATAAGCTGGAAGCAGCCTACAGCCAACACAAAACGGAATTGTACAAGCCATCTCCTCTGCTCAAAGATTATGTGAAGAAGGGCTGGACAGGCAAAAAAGCGGGAAAAGGATTCTACAAATACAAATAATGGTTCATCCAAGAATTTCAGAAAAAAGCTTGTTTTCAACAATGAAGTATTATTAGTCTCCTAATATAACTGTTGAATGAAAGTAAGTTGCTTCCAAATATCAAGAAAAATTGACTAACGTATTATGTGATAGGTCAAGAAACCTTGACAAAAACAGTTTTAAGTTATATTCTCTATAAAATGAATCGTTGTGTTTTATATCATGAAGAAAATCACAACAATTGTCCTGTTACTGATTCTTTCCTTTGCGCTTGTTTCTCTTTCAGAACTCAGGATAGTGAAAGCAGAGAGCACAATTTACATTAAAGCTGACGGTTTAGTTGAGGGAACAGATAAGATACAAAGAGATGGAAACGTCTACACATTTACTGACAACATAAATGGCTCAATTGTTGTGGAGAGGGACAATGTTGTTGTGGATGGTGCTAGTTATACTCTACAGGGAATCGGAAATGGAACAGGAATATACCTTAGAAAAAGAACCAATGTAACAATCCAAAACATAGAAATCAAAAAATTCACCTATGGCATCAGTCTTAAAGGAACTTCCACCCAGAGGTCAATTAACAACAAAATCCTTGGAAACAACGCAACAGATAACACCGTGGGAATTATGCTCGACTATTCGCCATATAATGTTCTTAGAAACAACCGCATGGCTAACAATACATACAACTTCAAGGTTAATTGGGATTTTCCTACTACTGAAGCATCCGATTTTATTAACGATGTTGACACTTCAAATACTGTTGATGGTAAACCAATCTACTATCTGGTAAACCAAAGTAATGTGATCATAAGCCCATCCACCTTTCCAGATTTGGGATTTCTCGCCCTCATAGAATGCACAAATATGACAGTTCAAAACTTAGACCTTGTCAACGAAGGACAGGGATTAATACTGGCATACACCACTAACTCGCTAGTGACTAAAAACAAAATAGCAAACAACAGTTATTGGGGAATTATTCTCGCTGATTCGCATAATAACAGCATTATAGCAAACTACATAATAGACAATGTTATTGGAATTGAACTCCTAGATGATTCAGGAAATAATATTATTTCTGGAAATAACATAACAAACCATGCAGGCGGTGTCAATCTGTATGGTGCCTCTAACAACAGTATTTCTGCGAACAGTATAACAAACAGCAATAGTGGCATCAGTCCTATGGATAGTGACAACAACAGCATTATTGGGAATACTATAATGAATAATGAAAAAGGCATCTACTTCTTTCAATGCTATAATAATAGTATTTATAATAACAGCTTCATCAATAACACGAAACAAGTATATGACAACATTTGGGAACAACCTTGGTATCCCCAGCTCTTATCAGTAAACATCTGGGACAACGGCACAACAGGTAACTACTGGAGCAACTATAACGGCACAGACGACAACGGTGATGGAACAGGAGACACACCATACATAATTGACCACAAAAACCAAGACAACTATCCACTAATGACCAAGTTTATTATCCCGGAGTTTCCCTCATGGACAGTAATGCTCTTAATACTGACCTTGCTTGCAGTTGCTGTAGCCATTTACAAACGAAGACTAAGACCACACACCAACTAGCAATTAACATTGAGCATCTTCTAAGATTCTAAATTCGTAACAGGACAGAGACACTCCCCCGCCCTTCCAAATTTTTTGGATAAAAAAGCCACTTCTAAAAAATCGCCTAAGAAACAAGTCTAAAAAATAAACTTTTAAAGGTCTAAAAACTTGGCTACGGTCACACTCAAGAAAGTTACTCAAACTTACAAGCATGACTTACAACTGAAAACCACAAAGTTCGAAATTTCTGGAAAAGCTCCCTTTGTAGAAAAATTTGTTTTGATAAAGGAAAAGAAAAATTATTCAGGTGAGATTGTCCTTTTAATTTATAAAAGCTGCATTAACTAAAGGTTTACGAGTTAACGGGTTGGAGAGGAGAAAGAAGACGTAATGAAGCCATTCAGTTTTGTTCACGCTGCTGACTTGCATCTGGGTTACGCTCAGTACAATCTGGACGTGCGCCGCAGAGACTTCAACAACGTGTTTGGGGAGCTGGTGGACAAAACAATCGAACTGGAGCCAGACTTCATGATAATCGCGGGGGACATCTTTGAGCATGCCCGCCCCTCAAACTCCACCCTCGAAGCGGCTATAACCAACTTTCGGAGACTCAAAGACGCTGGCATACCAGTCCTCGCCGTTGACGGCTCCCACGATTCAGCACCCAACGCGATAACAAGCACAATCCTCAACCCCCTAGACAGCGCAGGTTTGATCTGGTACTTGCCCCGCCATGAAGGCGCCTGCTGGAGAAACGAAAACTGCTATGTTTACGGCATCCCCAACTTTCGAACAGCCAGAAAAACCCAGGAAGAGTTGCCTGCCTTTCTGGAACAAAACAAGCCCACCCCTGACCCCTCCATATTCAATATCTTTGTTTTTCACATGGCTTTGGATATTCCCGCAATCAAACCGCCCAAAATGGAAGCTGAAGCAAAACCAGAAAATCTTCCTGAAGGCTTCAACTATTACGCGGGCGGACATATTCACAAGCCGTACAAATCTAGTTTCAAAAAGGGTCTCCTCGTGTACAGTGGAAGCAGTGAAACGGCAAGTTATGATGAGGCGAAAATCGAGAAGGGCTTCTATCATGTTAAAGTCAGCAAGAATGGTAAACCAAAACTGGATAGAGTAAAGCTGGAGACTCCGCGTAAGTTCATTATTCTGGAGCAGACCTACACCGGTTTGACCCCCTCGAAGATAACTGAGGCAGTGGTGCAGCTGGTGAAAGAGAATGATGAACCGGAAACGGTTTTGGTTCCTGTTATCCGCGGAGTATTGCCCGCTGAGGCTGCACGTGGAGAAATTGACCTTGCGAGAATAAGAAATGCTGGCGAAAAGGCTCTTCTTGTTCACCCAGTTCTTCGGCTCAGTGAAACCGAAATTTCGGAGGATATAATACGTTCCATCTTCGGGGGAGACATGAAGGACTTGACAACAAAGGCTTTCGAGTACTTCTTCGAGATTTTCTCTGAAAGCTACAGCAGAACGGAGAGTGAAAAGATTGCGAGGCTCGCCTTTGATCTGATAAGCCCTTTGGTGGAGAAGCATGAAACGAAGGTGAAAGAGAAGCTGGAGGAGTTTCTTTGAAACTGGAGTCTCTGCAGTTAGAGAATATTCGCTCGCACATCAAAACAGTCATCCCCTTTGTTAATGGATTCAACTGTCTGGTGGGCGGTCTGGGGCAAGGAAAGTCCACGGTTCTTTACGCCTTCGATTTTGTGCTCTTCGGAGACCCTTTAGGACGAAGTTACGATTACCTCCTCAGAGAGGGCGCTGAGGAAGGGAAAGTAACAGCGGTTTTCGTTCAAGACGGCAGAACCTACAGACTTCACAGAGCACTTCACAGACGCGGAAAAGGCATCAGCCAAGACATTGATCAACTCAAGTTTTATCGAGACGGCAGGTTGGTTGCAGGCACCAAAAACGATGCAGTTGCCGAGGAGCTGAAGGCTCTGACTGGACTAGACAAAAACCTTTTCCGAGAGGTTGTTTGGGTGCGCCAAGAACGCCTCAAAGAACTGTTAGACATCACGCCAAGGCAACGCCAGAAAAAACTGGATCAGCTATTCGGGCTCTCCGACTACGAAGCGGCTTGGAGCGGGTTGCACCAGTTTGAGAGAGAATATGAAGTTGAAAAGAATGTTCTTGAACGGGACGCAGACGTAATCCGCATCAACAAGCTTGAGGGTGACTACATCAGATCAGTTGAAGAATTTTCGTCTGTTACAAGTCAACTCAAGGACGCGAAGGAAAAACTTGCCCAAGCAGAGTCTATTCTCAAAGAGGCAACTGCCAATCTTGAGGGTCTTGAAGAACTGCGAAAAACAACAGAGGCGCTGCAGAGAAGGGAGATTCAGATTCAAACAAACATCGTTAACATCAAGAATAGGTCCAGAGAAATTGCTGACCAAACTGAAACAAGTAAGAGGCGCCTTGATGAGTTAGAAAAGCTCTTGAAGCAGACGGAAACGCAGGAGAAGTCCCATCGAGATGCGCTCCAAGAGATCGGGTTGGGAGCAGATAAGTCAATTGAAGACTTGAGAAACTATCTTTTTGCTGTTGAGGAACAGTTAAGGGACATAGGCGGTGAAGAGGAGGCTACGAAAAGAGAGATGAGCGCGTCTCAGAACAGGATTTCAAGCCTAATAACTGAAAACAAGTGTCCTACCTGTCTGCAGAACCTCACTGGAGACTACAAGAAAAGCCTCCTCGAAAACCTTCAGGAAGAAAACGCTGACCGAACAAAAAAGCTGGCGGAACTGCAGAAGAACCATAATAAACTGAAGAGTCTCCACAGCACAGTTAACCTTGCCTTTTCGAATCTGCAGCAGCTTACCCCGCGAATCGGAGACATAAAACGTCAGGTTACAGAAAAGCAGGAGTCACTGACTAAGCTTTCTGGCGAAGTTGAGGGGGCACAAGAACAAGAGAAAAAGCTTCAGAAGCAACTTGATGAAACAAGAGCGGAGATAGCTAAATTCGATGTTACTGAATTGGAGTCTGCGCGAAAACTGCAAAAAAACGCTTTTTCTGATCATCTTAATGCCAAGCACGAAATGGAGAGTTTGGAGCGAAGAAAAGGGGATCTTGCGTTAAGGGTAGATGAACTGAAGGAAAGGTTAGACAACGCTCAAAAAAAGATTGAACGAAAAGAAAAGATCGGGAAGCTTCTTGGAATTCTCGACAGAATAAGAGGCGCTTACAGAAGCATCCAGCCTAAACTTAGAAGCGAGTTCGTCACATACCTCCAAAGGACTGTTCAGCAGGTACTAGACAGCTTGGTTGGAGATGTGGGACCCGCATTGAATATTAAAATTGACGAAACATACTCACCATTTGTAAGCAGCGAAGAGGGCTACGAACGGGAAGTATCGAATCTTTCAGGCGGAGAACGAACACTACTTGCTTTCGCATACCGCATAGGTATGGGGCAGCTGATTATGCAGTCAAGAACTGGTCATGGACTTTACATGCTTCTCTTGGATGAACCTACAGAGAGTCTGGGAAGAGAAGACGGCTCCGTAGAACGGTTGGCTGAGGCAGTAAGCCGCTTGAAGGCTATCGAACAGATAATCGCTGTAACCCACAACGAAGCCTTCGCAGAAAAAGCGGAACATGTAATACGCATCGAAAAAGAGGCTGGAGAAAGCCAAGTTTTCATAGAGAAGTAATGCCTCTATTAATTGTGAAGTCCATGTTAGAATATGAAAAGTAGAATTGTCTTATAATCATCAAGCAGCTTTCAATAAAGTGGAAGAAAGAGTGAAAAAGGTTTATTTTCTAAAGAACAGTTCGTAGTAAAGAGGTGTTTCTTATGATAGAGAATTTGAAACCAGAAGTTATTGAGGCAATGCTTGACGCTATGCCTATTGAAATATCGTTTGTCAATGAGAATGATGAAGTCAAATACTTCAACAAGAATGGTGACCGAATCTTTCCTCGACCCAGAAGCATAGTTGGCAAAAAGGTTCAGCAATGTCATCCTCAAAAGAGCCTGCACAAAGTCCTCCAGATCTTGGAAGCCTTCAAAAATGGAAAGAAAGATGCAGCTGAATTCTGGATTAATCTAAAGGGCAGACAGATTTACATAAGATATTTCCCACTTCAAGATAAAGATGGAAAATATTTAGGCACCTTGGAAGTCAGCCAAGACATCACAGACATCAAGAAGATTGAGGGAGAAAAGAGACTTCTGGACTGGAAATAAACTGGTCTTGCTAAGGGTAACAATTGTCCCGTTATTCCGCAACTCATAAAAACTGGGGCAATAATCTGGTTGTGGTGTTGTATGACGAGAAAAATTGCATTTCATCTGATTTGTTTGGCAGTTCTTGTTGGTATGCTATTTTCGGCAGCTGTTTCCGCTGAGATTGCAGTGGGCGTGGAACAGGGCGACTGGATAGAATACAAGGTAACTGCTACTGGCACCGTTCCCAAGGAACATGATGTAACATGGGATAAAATTGAAATCATAGCTGTTGAAGAGAAAAAAATCGATATCGAAATCACGTCAAGATATTCTGATGGAAGAGAGGAAACTGCAAATTCAACCCTGAACCTTGAGACCGGTCAGATCGGAGACGCATTCATTATCCCAGCAAACTTGGATAATAATGACACATTCTTGGAACAAAACGAGGACAGCATAACGATCAGTGAAGTTGAAAAGAAAACCTACGCAGGTGCAAACCGAAAGGTAGTATATGCAAATACCTCACAAACCATGTTCTACTGGGACCAATCTACAGGCTTTCTTGTTGAAGCAACCTCATCCTATCCTGATTTCACCCTGACTACGAAAGTGGAAAAAACAAACATGTGGCAAACTCAAATTTTTGGGATAGACCCATTTGTCTTCATTGTTCCAATAATTGCAGTGATAGTTGCTGTTTCAGCAATCTTCCTGATGCGTAAAATGAAGAAATAGTTAG
>Ga0315550_1001098_pt1 | contig 16765 bp, 12 predicted proteins | sample SalMarSW160190MG_2_FD_203100 | JGI IMG/M metagenome (GOLD analysis project Ga0315550, IMG submission 203100) | Salt marsh sediment microbial communities from the Plum Island Ecosystem LTER, Massachusetts, United States - Salt Marsh Sediment SW1601-90 ... | reverse complement strand
TCAGCGCCAGCCTCGTCTGCCACGCCAGCTCCCGCTGCGGCCACTTCCGCGGCGGGTTCAGCTTCGGCCTCGGCCGGTTCGGCCACGGCCGGTTCGGCCACGGCCGGTTCGGCCGCAGCCTCCTCAGCCTCCTCCACGCCAGCGGGCGCAGCTTCTTCAGCGCCAGCGGGCGCAGCTTCTTCAGCGCCAGCCTCGTCTGCCACGCCAGCTCCCGCTGCGGCCACTTCCGCGGCGGGTTCAGCTTCGGCCTCGGCCGGTTCGGCCACGGCCGGTTCGGCCGCAGCCGGTTCGGCCGCAGCCTCCTGCGCCGCCTGCTGCTCCGCCATCCAACGCTCCCACTCCTCCTGCCTCACCTGCTTGGCGCTCAGGTCGAGGCGCCTCCTGCGGCTGTCTATGCCGACGATCTTGACCGGAAGCGTATCGCCAGCCTGAACGATGTCCGCCGAAGAAAGCTCCGGCGTGCCGATCATCTCCTTGGCGTGAAGCAGCCCCTCAATACCCAGATCGACGGCGACAAAAGCGCCGAAATCCACCACGCGCGTGACGCGGCCTTCGACCAACTGCCCGATTCGATAATGGTCATCCACTATCGTCCAAGGATCGGGCTGCAGCTTTTTCAGACTGAGCGCAATTCTCTTCCGCTCCCGATCCACGTTGAGCACATAGACGTCCACCTCATCGCCCATCTTGAGTACCTCGCGGGGATGCTCCACCCGCCGCCAACTCAATTCCGAGACGTGAATCAGCCCGTCGGCACCACCCAGGTCCACAAAGGCGCCAAAATCGGTAATGCTGGTGACCTTTCCATGCCGCGTCTCCCCTTCGTGTAGATCCTCCATGACCCGCTCGCGCTGCAGATCCTGCCACTCACGGAGCGCCCGTCGTTGGGAGAAAATGAGACGCCGACGCTGACGGTCTACCTCGATGATCCGCAGCCCTACGCGCTCTCCGATCATGGCCGCCAGACGCTGGCGCCGCTGCTCCTCACGCAAACGCCTGGGCAATCCCACAACCTGTGAGGCGGGGATAAATCCACGGATCTTGCCAAACTTGACGATGAGACCGCCGCGATTGTAATTGGAGACCTCGCCTTCGTAGATCTCGCCGCTCTTCATCATCTCCTCGGCATTGAGCCAATCCTGATACATGTGCGCCTGGTGGATGGACAAGAGCGGCCGCCCTTCACTGTCCGAGGGACGGATCACAAACACCGGAACGGTGCTGCCGACCTGGACGGTCGCGCGTATCTCTTCGTCCAGGCGCGTCAGATCCTCGGACGGGACAAAACCTTCTCGCTTGGCGCCGATGTCCATAATCACGCCGCTATCGTTGATTTCCATCACGACGCCGGAGCGAATATCCCCGTGCTTGGGTGCCTGATAATCATACGCACCCGTCAAGTACTCAGCCATATCTTTCATAGTTGAGACTTGCTCGTCCCCGGTCTCGTTGGGACGATCTTGACCGATTGGGTCATGGGCGGTTACGGTATCTATACTCATGAATTCTGCTTGCTCCTCACCCGACACCACTCTCCAACAACAAAACCAGCGCCGCCTGCACTCGAATACGTGCGGGCGATGCCGGGTTGGGGAATCGCACCTGACATCAATAGATGACGACCAACAGAACTATCTTATTCTGTCCACCTCGACAAAAAAGGCCTCTGTGTCAGAAACGGTTCGGCGTCATAGCCCGCGCAGGAGAAGCGGTGTCTCAAATGTACGAACGCCCATATTCTATCACGTCACGGAGGATTGTCAAATCCTAGTCAGTCTTCAAGCTTGTCGATAAAACTTTCCAGCGTATCTCGGCCGCGAACACGCAACCGCGGCATCTCGAACCTGCTCTCCAGCGTGTGTTCGCTGCCCCACTCCGTCGTCACCGCGCCCCAGTATCCGGCAGACTCGAGCACAGCTATGGTACTGGCGTCATACTGGCCCGAGGGATAGGCAAAGAAACGCGGCAGACGGCCCGTGTGATAGTGGATCGCCTCCTGTATACCCAGGATTTGATAGACCAGGAAATCGTTGGAGCGTCCACGCAGATCCACGTGATCCCGCCCGTGGCCCTCGATCGCCATCCCTGCGTCCGACATTTCCTTGGCCTGCGCCCACGTGATATAGTCTGTCGACTCCTGGTGCATCGGCGTCGCAAGCACGAAAAAGGTGCCCGGGAAGCCATAGTCCAGCAGCATGGGAAACACGACCTCGTAAGCATCCCGATAACCGTCGTCGAAGGTAAGCACCACCGGCTTATCCGGCAGCGGGTAGCCCTGCGTCAGATAGAGATGCACGTCGGTCAGCGTGATGGGATGATAGCCTGCGTCGGCCAAATACTGAAGCTGCGCCCGAAACTTGTCCGGCGTGACGGTCAGGTCGCGGCGCAGGCGGTCGGCTCCCGGGGGGATATCGGAGACGTAATGGTACATCAAGATAGGCACCTGCGCCCGGTCGGGCACCGTCGACGTGGGAGTAGGATCGAGAAGGAGTGCCTCGCCGGACAGCGAGTGGGCTTTCTCTGCCGGCTCCACGGTTTGAAGCACCTCCCAACGGCCGCGCACCGGCTCGGCAAAAATCAAGACCAATGCAACGGCCAAGGAAAGCGCACAAGGCATCAAGCGCATCAATCCCAGCCGCAGCCTGTGAGTTGCCACGTGACGTTCGGTAGCGTACGGTTTTCCATGCATAAGCGTTCGACCGCTCCAGAGACAAACGGAAGGATACCCCAGGCTGCACAATCTGTCAAGAAGGTGTAGTACTTTGGGACGTGCAGAAATCGCCCCTTGGTTGTATACTAAAATCGAGTTGAGACAATATGCCATCAGCAACCAGTCTACGAACCGTGCCGTCGCAGCAAGTGCTTGAGCGCTTGAGCATGGGAGAGCGCATTGAGAACTTGCGAATCGCCGGTCTACTCGACCTCGACCCGCTGGTCGTGAGCCGCTGGCTCTGCGGCGAGGACATGCGCGGCATCTACCAGCCCATTGTGTTGCACGACTGCATCCTCGACGGAATCGACCTGGAAGGACGCACGTTCTACGAGATGGTGGAATTGGTCGGCTGCCGCATCTCGGCGGCCCATTTCACGCAGGCTTATTTTTACTCCATGCTGATGATCGAGGACTGTATCTTTGAACGGGATTTTCACGGTCGCGGCATCCAGAACGACGGGCGCGTCATCATTCACAACACAGTCTTTTCCGGCTGGGCGGAGTTTGAGGGCGTCAGCCTGCGCGGCCGGGCCGATCTGATGGGCGTCTCCTTCCTCGGAGGCACCAATCTGCTGCACACGCTCGATAACGACGCGCACCAGCGTCTGGGGCACGAGATATTGTTCCGTGGTTGTGGGTTCCGCGCTGCCGACGTGCCCACCGGGCTGGATGTCGCCAAGCTGGGCATTGTGCCCCTGGTCGAAGGCAGCCCGCACGACAGAGACTAGCACAGCACCTCCGCAGTTTCTACGGGGACGACGCCCCCGCTTCCGTAGCTCCCCACCAGATCCCAATCCCGCAAAATCCAGGTTTTCTACGCTTTACGCGCATCGCAGGATCGCATACACGTATCATCTCAATAATCTGGGGGGCGGGGGGTGTGAGACAAGGAGTCAAGATGTTACCGATGGCTGACCTGCGAGCCATACCATCATCTCAGATCCTGGACCGAATAAGCACTGGAGAGCGCACGTGTTGCGTACGCGTCACAGGCGCACTCGACGTCGATCCTCTCGTCGTCAGCCACTGGCTGTGCGGAGAGGATATGCGCGGCATCTACCAGCCCATCGTGCTGCGCGACCGCATCCTCGACGAACTCGGTCTCGAAGGCTGCACGTTCTACGAGATGGTACGCCTGACTAGTTGCCGCATCGCAGCAGCCCATTTTGAGCAAGCTTATTTCTACTCCGCCCTGTTGATCGAGAACTGCATCTTCGAGGGTCGCTTCGAAGGACAACACATCCAGAACGATGGCGGCGTGGTGATACACAACACGATCTTTGCCGGGAGGGCGGACTTGAGGGGCGCGAGCCTGCGAGGCGAGCTTGACCTAGTGGGCGTGTCCTTCCCCGGCGGCACGAATCTGCTACACATCCTGACCGAGAACAGGCTGAAAGAGCGACGCGTCAGGCTCAGCGGCTGCCGGTTTCGCGCCGTCGATATTCCTCCCGGATTGGACGCCGATCAGTTAGGCATCGCGCCACTTGTCGAGGACGATCCGCGTGGCGCGAAAGGCCAGCGGGGGTAACTCGTCCGGGTCGAAGAAGCTGGCCCGGTCCACGTCATCGCCGGGCGCCAATTCCCCTCCCACGACGCGAGCGCGATACACGATCACGATACTGGCCATACCCACCGACTCCGGGCCGATGACCGCGTGCAGGCCGCTGATCTCGACCTCTAGCCCGGTCTCCTCGTAGCACTCGCGTACCGCCGCGGCGGCCGGCTGTTCGTCAAACTCGACGAACCCAGCCGGAAGGCTCCACGCGCCCTGGCGTGGCCCCCTACGCCGGCGCACAAGGAGCACCTTCCCCTCTTGCTCGACGAACACGCCCGCAGCGACCTTGTGGTCACGGAAGATAACGTGATTGCAGGCCGGGCAAAAACGCCGCACGCGCCCGAAAGCCTCTTTATCTACCAGGGCATGGCCACAATGGGGACAATAATTCAAGTCGAGGGGATGAGACACGCCGGTGATGCTCCTAACGGCGTCGAGCGCGCCAGGCCCAAAACGCAGCCACCAATAGCAGCAACGCAGACACACCCAACGCAACCTCGGCCACCCGCCACGGCGACACGTGGGAGAGAATATCCGCATCGCCCCTATCGCTCGGCGGAGGCTCGGTCTCTCCCACCGCGTCAGGGGCGGGCTCCGTATCGCGCAAGGCCCATTCCGTGGGCTCTGCGGCCGCCGGCTCGGGAGGGGGAACAGGTGCACTTTTTTCCGCCTCAGGCGTATCGCTTTGGGTTGCCAAGTCCGCCGCTTCAACTGCGGCAGGAGTTGGCGTGGGAGCAGGGGATTCCACAGGTGGTTCGCCGCCACCGGCCGGCGGTAGCGGAGACCTCTCAGACACCAGCGTCGGCTCGGCACCCTCTTCCCCACCATCGGCTTCGTACGCCCCACCAGGCGTCGTGGGCGGGGTAGCTGCTTCTGGAGGCGGGGTCCCCTCCGCCTCATCAGGCTCAAGTGGCGCTTCGGCCACGGCCCGCGTCCCGTCCGCGGCATTTTCCTCTGGCGACTCGGTGACGGTGAACGTCTGCGAAGCCCCCTCCTCTTCAATGGCCTTTTCCACTGGGGCAGATCCGACCACCGCTTCGTCTGCTGCCGGCGCCGGTGCGGCGAGTTGCGTCATGCCACCCACGCCAAAGAAGAGCAGGTCTCTGGCCAACACAGCGACGAACAGCAAGCTGACGGCCGCGGTCGCCGCCGTCAGAAATGGGGCCAGCCACCTAGGGCGGCGCGCCACCAGCGCAGGGCGGACCTGGGGCGTAGTCTCCTGCGGCAGGATAAAGTTGCGCGGGATGGGCTGCGGGGATAGATCGCGCACCAGCGCCACGGCGCGGCGCAGCATCTCTAGCTCAGACCGCAGCGCCGGGTCGGCCGCCAGTTGCACCTCCAGGCGCGCGCGGTCCTCGGCATCCAGTTGATCGTCCAGATACGCCGAGAGCAACTCGTCGCGGGCCGCCTGGTTCTCCATCAATCGTTCAAATCCTCGTGCCATCGCCAAAACCCCTAACCCAAACCTTCACTCTCAAGACGATACCGTGGGGGTAAAAGTTCCCCATTGTCACGCAGATAATCGCGCAGCTTGGACCGCGCCCGTGCCAGGCGTGATTTCACCGTACCTAACGCGACCTCTGTCACCTCCGCGATCTCCTGGTAGCTCATCCCCTGCACATCGGAGAGCACCAGCGTGACGCGCTGATCGGGCGGCAGCGCCTCGATGCCGGTCTGGATCACGTCGGCCACCTCCTGCCGCTCGGTGTACTCCTCCGGATTCTCGCCGCCGTTGGTCAGCATGGGATTGGCATCCTCGTCGATATCGACGTCCTCGAACGAGGTGGCCGGACGGCGCTTGCGTCGGCGCAGCTCGTCGTAGCAGCGGTTGGTGACGATGCGCAGCAGGTAGGATTTGAAGGAGCCGCCGCGGAAGCGCGACAGGCTGCGGTACGCGGAGATGAAGGCGTCCTGCGTGGCGTCGGCGGCGGAGGCCGGATCGCCCATGATGCGATAGGCGAGGTTGTAGACCTGGTGCTGGTAGGTGAGCACCAATTCGTTGAAGGCATCCACCTTGCCTTTCTGGGCATCGGCGATCAGGCTTGCTTTGTCCATCGGATGAGGCTATGATACCACAGAATCGGTTTGGGGCGAAATCAAAAGCGCCCAGATACCCGGCCTGCGGAAGGGGCCAGACATCTGGGTGCTAGTTGCCTTTCTATTGCTAGTCGCTTCGCATCACGAGCGGAAGATAGATTTTGTGCTCGGCGGCGGCCACGTCCAGTGTGATGCCGCCTAGCACGTCCCCGCCGATGCGCTCGCTCACGTCGATCTGGACTTGCTGACCCTCCAGGCCTTCGATCTCTATCACAACCTCGACCAACTCCTCACCGGCCAGTGGGATACCCGTGATCTCGGCCTGTCCGCCGCCCGGGATCAGGATCTGCGTCGTGCCGGTCACCACCGTTGCCCCTACCAGGTTTCCCTGGCCCAGGCTTTCCCAGCGGCCGAATAGCTCACCCAGGTCGAGCCGCAGCGCCGCGGTGACAGGCACGTCGGTTGCATCTACGATCACGTCCACCAGTTGTTCGCCGGCATAGGGGTTACCTATGCTGAAAGTGGTGCTGACGACTATACCCCCTGCCACGCTTGCACCATCGGCAGCGGTTGCCTGCTCCTGTGCTTCCTGGGGAATGATGTCCACGTTGCGCTGGATGATGTTGTTGGAGCCGCGCACGTCCCACACGACAGGAGCCGGATCCTGAGTGGAGGTGATGACACCCAGCAGGCAGGTATGATAGGGTCCCGTCAAACCGGGGATCTGTGGGTGCCACGTCATGGACACGACTATCGTCGCGCTGGGGGCAAGCTCCGTCACCGTGACCGTGCCGATGGGCTGCCACCAGGACTGGGCGATGACCAGCGAGGGATCGTGCCAGTACACGGTGACGTAGACATTGGTGACCGTCAGCGTGCCCCGGTTACGCACGCGCATGTAGACGGTGTTATCCGTATTATTGATAGGCTCCTGATGCTCGGTGCCGCCATCGGCAGCGTTGCGCACCCACACGTCGGGACTCTGCCAGATCGGCCCGACCGAGGGCTCTCGCCCATCATCTGACGGGTTGTCGCGCGCCCACACGTCCACGCGGTCATCCGCCACGGTGAAGGCCAGCGTCAGGCAGTCGTTGGTCATGTCGTCGTCTGGCGTGGTCGTCTGGATCGTGACCTCGAAGGTGTAGTTGCCTAAATCTGTCGGCACCCACGAATCGAGAGCGAGCGTGCGGTAGTGAAGTGCACTCAAATCCGTCACAACCTCAGTGACGGAGTAAACCTGCACGCCGTCGCTGGCGCGGGTGATGACCGCCGTAACGGTAAAGGTCTCCGGCACGGTGCCGCCATTGCCCACCCGCACCGTCGGCGTCAGGAGGGCGTTCACCTGAACGGTCGGTTGAGGCACGTAGATCGCGGCGACGACCACGTCGCGACCCGGCTCGTACGGCGAGGAAAACTCGCTGGTGTTGCCGTCCGCGTCGGTGGCGGTGGCGGTGACGTGGGTGCCGGTGAAGGGAGACGCGGCGGTGAAGGTGAAAGCGCCGGATCCATCCGCCGTGGTCGAGCCGTGGTACCAGCGTCCCTCGTCGCCATCGTCGGAAAAGACCTCAATGGTGGCTCCAGGCACGGCGAGGCCCTTGACCGTGGTGGTGGAGACCTCCGTGAGTAGCGACGGGAACATCCCCGCGTTGCCGTCATCGCTGAGATCAATGCCGAAGGACGTGTTGCTGTAGATGCTGTTGTGAGAGATCGTGTTGCTCAGCGTAGCCGTCCCGTCCACGGCGACGCCAATGCTGTTATATGCGATCACGTTCCCCTCGCCGAGCGTGCCGCCGCCGATTAAGTTTTCACTGGCGCCGTTCGATATCTCCACGCCGCCTCTTGCATTGCCTATAGCCAGCGCGCCGCTGGCATCGGTGCCGATATAGTTGCCGCTGACGGTGTTGTTCATCGAATAATCGCTGACCACCATACCACCCTCATCGTTGCCACTGATGAGATTGCATGCGCCGGTGCAGGCCCCACCTGGCGTACCATTGTCTCCACCGATGACGTTGTAGCTAGCGCTATCGTCAATCTCTACACCGGCCTCCCCATTGGGCAGAGCTGCTGCCCCGTGAACGTCTGTACCGATGTAATTGCCCATGATAGTATTATACGTGGTACCGCCCCATTCGACTTGCACGCCGTGTGTGCCATTGCCGCTGATCAGGTTACGCTCTCCAGGCATATCTCCACCCACGAGGTTGTAGCTCGCACTGTCATAGATGCGCACGCCAACATTGTTGTTAGGTAAAGCTGCCGCGCCACTGACGTCAGTGCCGATATAGTTGCCGCTTATGGTGTTGCTCATCGTGCCGCTGTCGCGTATGGCTATCCCATCTGCACCATTGCCGCTAATCAGATTGCATTCGCCGCTACAGACGCCTCCCGGCGAACCGTTGGCTCCGCCGATGAGGTTGTTGCTGGCTCCATTACCGATGTAGACGCCGTTGCCGCCGTTGCCCAAGGCGCTGGTGCCATTGACGTCTGTTCCGATATAGTTGCCGCTGACCGTATTACTCGCCGTGCCACTGTTGCTGACGCTGACACCATCGCCGTCGTTACCGCTGATGAGGTTGCGCTCGCCGGCGGTGCTCCCGCCCACGACGTTGTGCTGGGAACCGTTGTTGATCAGAATGCCGCTGTAGTGATTGCCCAAGGCCACTGCGCCAGACGCGTCCACGCCGATATAGTTACCGATGACCGTGTTCGCGTGGCCGCCCCTGATATGAATACCCTGATTGGTGCTGCTGCCGCTGATGATGTTGCGCTCAGCGGCCGTCGTCCCGCCAACGACGTTAAATTGCGGCCCATCGCTGATGTACACGCCGTTCGAAGTGTTACCCAAGGCTGCCGCGCCGTTGACGTCGGTGCCGATATAGTTGCCACTGACGGTGTTGCTCATCGTGCCGCTACCGCTGACGGAGATACCGATGTTGGCGTTGCCGCTGATGAGATTGCATCCGCCGGTGCACGCGCCGCCCGGCGAACCGTTGGCTCCGCCGATGAGATTCTCACAGGCGCCGCTCCCAATGTAGACGCCGTCATCGGCGTTGCCGAGAAACGCCGTGCCGGTGGCATCGGTGCCGACATAGTTGCCACTGACGGTGTTGTAATCGGTGCCCTCATCTGCGATCTGCACCCCCGTACTGCCATTGCCGCCGATGACGTTACGCTCACCGGGCGTGTCGCCACCGATGACGTTGTAGCTGGCCCCATTGTAGATGGTGACACCTTGGTTCCCATTGGGAATGGCGAATGTGCCGCCAGCATCCGTGCCGATATAGTTCCCGCTGACGGTGTTGCTCACGGCGCCACCGCCCCCAATGCTCACCCCGTTCCTGCCATTGCCGCTGATCAGGTTGCACGCGCCCGTGCACGCGCCGCCCGGTGATCCGTTGGTCCCACCGATGAGGTTGTAGCTGGCATCCCCCTTGATACTGACACCGATCGCGAGATTGCCGACGGCGGTTGTTCCACTGAGGTCCGTCCCAATGTAGTTGCCGCTGACAGTGTTGCTCATCGTGCTGTTGTCCTCGAGCTCTATCTCATATACGCCGTTGCCGCTGATCAGGTTGCCCTGGCCCAGCGGAGCGGCGCCGATGGTATTATCGCCGCCGACGACGTTATACTGAGCGCCGTCGAGCACGATGCCGCTGTGGGGGAAGTTGACAACCTGCAGGCCGCGGATAACGTTGCCACTAGAGCTCGAAACCAGCCCGTCGTCCCACCGTTGCGAGTGCCGGTGATCCAACTCAAACGCCACGCCAACGGCATTGCTGGGCAGCGTCACGCTGACACCTGCTTCGGTCCAATCGGCCTGCCAGTCGAACCACCAATCACCCATACCGTCCGTATAATCTGGCAACCGGGCTTCCAGATGAACACCGGGGCCACCGTACCTGTACCAGAAGCGTACCTCGACCGTGCTGTCCCCTGTCGCGGTGATCCACACCGTGCTATCCCTGTCGAAACGATCGTTGATGGGATCACTCGTGTCGGTTGTATCGTATACCGTGCAACTCTCGCCAGCGTGGGCCACGACGTTCCACTCGTAGCTGTTTGGCGACGAGTGGTAATCACCGGTATTTAGGCTCCTCGTCGCTCCCACTAGCTCGTCACAGGGCCTCCAGTGCCCCAGACCGGCGCCAAAGTCCCCATTGGCTAACTGGTTTGGCCCGCCATCTAGTGTGAGACTGACATCGTCTACCAATGCAGTCTCCGGCGTCGTGCCGATGCCGCTGCCGTCCAGGATCACTCCGGCGTTGCTGGCATCGATGGTCAGGTTGCCCTGCTTGATGGCAGGTAGCTCCCCGCTGGTGATCGTGATGGTCTGTGGATTGCTTGGCGGAAAGACGCCCGTGTCAAAGCCGATGACGTCTCCGTTCACCGCATCGGTCAGCGCCTGGCGCAGCGTGCCAGGGCCGCTGTCGGCGGTGCTGGTGACGGTGATGGTCGCTGCCGGTGCTAGAAGAGCGGTGTCTCTTTCGATCGAGGACGCGTCCGCCGATGCGCTGCTGATGCTGATTGCAACCAGAACCAAAGCCAGCCCGGCGATGACGGACGCTACGAGGACTCTTGACCCTCTCATTTCACTCCCTCCTTATGTTCGTGATCAATCGTTTCTATTTGGTTGTTGTTCGCGGCGTTGGATGCGCTGGGCGCGCACTAAGCTGATTATATTCCTCCCCGTTCAGAAGTCAAGCCCCACAAGCACAAAATCTTGACAAACCATACGACGGGTGGTATAATCTTCTATAAATCATATCTATACAATACATCATATCTATAAACAGAGGCGCAGCCTGCGAACCTAGAGATAGCCCATGAGCCTGAGTCTACTGCCACCTGAATTCAAGATCATCCGTGACGACGCGCGCTGCATCGCCTGCCAGGTGTGCGTGCGCCAGTGCGCCAACGACGTGCATATCTACGACCCGGAGGACGACTGGATCTACAGCGACTACTCCCGCTGCGTGGGCTGCCACCGCTGCGTGACGCTATGCCCCACGCGCGCCATCACCTGCGTCCGCAACCCCTTGGACTTTCGGGCCAACGCCAACTGGACCCATGCGATGATCACGGGGTTGCACAAGCAGGCGGAGACGGGCGGCATCCTGCTCTCCGGCATGGGATGCGATCAACCCCAACGCATCTATTTCGACCATCTCCTGTTGAACGCCTCGCAGGTGACCAACCCCTCTATCGATCCCCTGCGCGAGCCGATGGAGCTGCGCACGCACATCGGGCGCAAGCCGGACCGCGTACAGGTCCGCTGCGAGGACGGCAAGGTCAAGCTGGACACTCAGCTCGCGCCGCAGTTGGCGCTGGAGACGCCCATCATGTTCTCGGCGATGTCGTACGGCTCCATCAGCTACAACGCATGCCTCTCACTGGCGCGAGCGGCCAAGCAGGCGGGCATCGTCTACAACACCGGCGAGGGCGGGCTGCACCCCACCCTGTACGAGTACGGCCCCTGGACCGTCGCGCAGGTGGCCTCGGGTCGCTTTGGCGTGCACCCCAAGTATCTGGACGTGGCGGCGGCGCTGGAGGTCAAGATCGGCCAGGGGGCCAAGCCCGGCATCGGCGGTCACCTGCCGGGGGAAAAGGTCTCGGCCGACGTCTCCCGAACGCGCATGATCCCCGAGGGCACCGACGCGCTTTCGCCCGCACCGCATCACGACATCTACTCCATCGAGGACCTGCGGCAACTGATCTATGCGCTGAAAGAGGCCACGGACTATAAGAAACCGGTGGGGGTCAAGGTGGCCGCCGTGCACAACATCGCCCCCATCGCCAGCGGTATCGCGCGCGCCGGGGCCGACTACATCGCCATCGACGGCTTGCGCGGCGGCACCGGGGCCGCGCCGACGGTCATCCGCAACAACGTCGGCATCCCCATCGAGCTGGCCATCTCGGCGGTCGACCAGCGTCTGCGGCAGGAAGGTATCCGCAATCAGGTTTCCCTCATCGCCGCTGGTTCTATCCGAAACAGTGGCGATGTGGTCAAGATCATCGCCCTGGGCGCCGACGCGGTCTATATCGGCACGGGCGCGCTGGTGGCGCTGGGCTGCCACCTGTGCCAAAAGTGCTACACGGGCAAGTGCAACTGGGGCATCGCCACGCAGGATCCCTACCTGACCAAGCGGCTGAACCCCAACATCGGCAGCCGTCGGCTGGTGAACCTGGTCCGCGCCTGGTCGTTGGAGATCAAAGAGATGCTGGGCGGGATGGGGGTCAATGCCATTGAGAGCCTGAGGGGCAACCGCGATCATCTGCGAGGTGTGGGGTTGAACGAGGTAGAACTAAAGGCACTCGGCATCAAGGCAGCGGGGATAGGGTGAGGGCAAGGAGAGCAGGGATGAAACGGGTTTACGTCAACGAAGAATACTGCATCGGCTGCCGGCTGTGCGAGATACACTGCCTGGTACAGCATTCGCAGTCGAAAAAGATCATCAAGGCATACAAGGAAGAAGCGCCTCAACTGATGCCGCGCCTAGTGTTCGAAGAGGAGGGGCCGCTCTCGTTCGCCATGCCGTGCCGCCACTGCGCGGACGCCCCCTGCCTGGATGCCTGCATCACCGGCGCGATGCACCGGGACGAGGAGACGGAGGCAGTGCTGTGCGACGAGGATAAATGCGTGGGGTGCTGGATGTGCGTCATGGCCTGCCCCTTTGGCGCGATCCAGCGCAATCTGAAGGGCACCAAGGCCGCTTCCAAGTGCGACCTGTGCTATGGCGAGGAGATGCCGGCATGCGTGGCGCACTGTCCCAACGAGGCGCTTACGTTTGAAGAAAGATGATACGTAAAACGTAATGCGTAATGCGTGAGAAATCAAGAATCACGTATCACGTATCACGTTTTACGGATTATGTAGGAGACACTACTATGCGATACGTCATCATCGGAAACTCGGCCGCGGCAGTCGGCGCCATCGAGGCCATCCGGCAGCACGATACGGAGAACCCCATCACCGTCATCTCCGACGAGCCGCATCACGCCTACTCCCGGCCTCTGGTGTGCCATCTGCTGGGCGAGCTGGTGGACGAGGAGCGCATGCACTACCGTCCGCCCGACTTTTACGAGCAACTCCAGGTCGAGCCGATGCTGGGCGTGCGGGCGACGGCAATCGATACGCAGGCAAAGACGGTGTCGCTGGCGGGCGGCGGAACGGTAGCGTACGACCGGTTGCTCCTGGCTGTGGGGGGCAAGCCCGTCGTCCCGCCGGTGGCGGGCGTGGACCTGGACGGCGTCTTTACCTTTACCAAATGGGAGGACGCGCAGAACATCGACCGCTACATCAGGGACAAGGACGCGCAGAGTGCCCTCATCGTCGGCGGCGGGTTGATCGGCATGAAGGCGGTCAAGGCGCTGATGGCGCGCGGCCTGCGACTGACGGTGGTCGAGCTGGCCGACCGCATCCTGAGCACCTCCTTCGACCACACCGCGTCCAAGCTAGCGGAATCGATCCTGCGCCGAGCGAGCGCAGAGGTCATCACTGGCACGACGGTGAAAGAGATCGTCGATAAAGACGGCCACGTAGATCACGCCATCCTGCAGGACGGGCAAGTGGTCGACTGCGACCTGGTCATCTTTGGCATTGGCGTGCGTCCCAACCTGGATCTGATCCTGCCCGAGCCAGAAAAGAACACGGGCATCGAGGTCAACCGGGGCATCGTCGTCGACGAACGTATGCAGACCTCCGTGGAGGACGTCTACGCTGCCGGGGATTGCGTGGAGACGTACGACATAATCCTGGAGGTCGAGCGCCCTATCGCCATCTGGCCGCACGCCACGCGGCAGGGGCACGTGGCGGGGTGCAACATGGCCGGCGTCGAAAAGACGTACGAGGGCGGGTTCCCGATGAACTCGGAGGACATCGCCGGGGTGGCCACCATCGCCGTGGGGCTCACCGCCCCAGAGGGACAAGTCCCTGTGGAACATCTTGAGGAATACGAGATCATCAAGAGATACGATCGGGCCGCGCAGACCTACAAGCGGCTGGTGCTGCATCGCGGCCGGCTGGTAGGGGCCATCTGCGTGGGCGATATCGACCGGGCCGGCATCTACACCGGCCTGATCCGCGACCGGGTAGACGTGACGCCCTTCAAAGAGCACCTGCTTTCAGGCAGCTTTGGCCTGATCTCGCTGCCGAAGGAGTATCGGAAACACATGGTCGTGGGCGAAGGAATCATCGTGTAGACGCGGATTCCAATCCGCGATCGGAGACTGGAGATTATGGACCTAATATCTCTCGAAAATCGCTACGGAGACGACAAGGTCTACGACGCTTGCGGGCTGATCGGCATCATGGACGTCAGCGGCGAGCGCTTTTCAGGCCGCGATATCGTCACCGGTATCACGAACATGGAGGAACGCGGCAACGGCCTGGGGGCGGGGTTTGCCGTCTACGGCTGCTACCCCGAATACGCCGACTGCTACGCCTTTCACGTGATGTTCACCGAACCGGACAGCAGGTCGCAGGTGGAGGCATTTTTGAAGGAGAATTTCGTCCTGGTGCACGCTGAAGAAGTGCCGCACCAAATTTTGCCCGAACTGCCCGATCCACCCCTCATCTGGCGTTACTTTCTCCATGCCAACAAAAAGCGCGTCGTGGAAGAAAAGGACGGAGACGAACTCGAGTACATCGTGGATAAGGTGATGGCGCTCAACACCTCGGGCCTGGGGGCCTACGTCTACAGCAGCGGGAAGAACACGGGCGTCTTCAAGGGCGTGGGACACCCGGCGCAGATCGCCGAGTACTTTGGCATCGAGGAATACGCGGGCTACCTGTGGACGGCCCACGCACGCTTTCCCACGAACACGCCCGGCTGGTGGGGCGGCGCGCATCCCTTCGCCTTGCTCGATTGGACGGTGGTGCACAATGGCGAGATTTCCTCCTACGGCGCCAACCGTCGCTACTTGGAGATGCAGGGCTACCACTGCACGATGCAGACCGACACCGAAGTGATGGCCTACGCCGCCGACTTTTTAATGCGTCGCCACAGCCTGCCCGTCGAGGTCGCAGCCAAGGTGATGGCCCCGCCGCTGTGGGTCGAGATCGCACGTATGACACCGGAGAATCAAGCACTGGCCCGCACGCTGCGCCAGGTCTATGGCGGGCTGCTGATCAACGGACCGTTCACCGTCATCATCGCCCGCCAGGGGGAGATGATCGGCCTCACCGACCGCATCCGCTTGCGTCCCCTGACGGCGGCGGCCCGGGGCGACCGGCTGTACCTCTCGTCGGAGGAAGCGTCCATCCGGCTGGTCAGCCCGGAACTCGATTGGGTGTGGATGCCCATGGGCGGCCAACCCATCGTGGGACGGTTGGGGGAGCTGATCAGGCCACCTGTGGGAGCGACGCTCAGCATCGCCGCCCAGACGCTCACGTGTGCGGTGTAGAGATTGGAGACTGGAGATTGAAGCATGAGACAACAAAAACAGCGGCTGAAAATTGACGCTACAGGCATTCATTACAAAGACCTGAACACCCGGTTACGCCAGGCTGTAGAAGGCGGCATAGAGCAGATCGACCTGAGCAACGTCTTTGGCCAGCGCTACATCGGCACCGACCTACACCGCCCGGTCGAGATTTACATCCACGGTACGCCGGGGAACGACCTGGCCTGTTTTCTGGACGGGCCGCGTATCGTGGTGTACGGCAACGGGCAAGACGGCTGCGGCAACACGATGAACGGCGGCGAGGTGATCATCCACGGGCAGGCCGGCGATGCCACCGGCTACTCGATGCGCGGCGGCAAGGTTTTCGTCCGTGACGACGTGGGCTACCGGGTGGCGATCCACATGAAGGAGTACGAGGGCCAGCGTCCCACCATCGTCATCGGCGGGACGGCGCAGCACTTTTTGGGCGAGTACATGGCCGGCGGCGTGCTGGTGGTGCTCGGGCTGACCCTGCGCCCCGGCGAGCGGCACACGGCCAACTTTGTGGGCACCGGGATGCACGGCGGGGTGATGTACATCCGCGGCAAGCTGGAGGATTACCAACTGGGCAAAGAGGTGGGCCAGGTACCGATGGAAGAAGCTGATCACACGCTACTACGGGAACTGGTGCAGGAATACGCTGCCCACTTTGACCGCGATGCGGGCGACATCCTCAGCCAGCCATTCACCAAGCTGATTCCGCTTTCGTCGCGACCCTACGGGCGGTTATATGCGTATTAAAGGCCGGTTGATTGTACGCCGAATTGCTGTAGAATATGAGCGGGCAGCGCTAGATAGCGACTGCCCGCTTAAGAGTTTGGGAGGAGCGCTTTCAAACACACGTCTGATAATCTATGTACTCGGACGCCAAGTTGAATCACACTTGAACACGAGGCCATCTAAAGAAGTGATAGTGTCAAGTAGTCTTGACATTTGGTGACAGAGCCGCCTGTACTCTCACCTGTAGTTTTACAACCGAATATTCAGGGCAGTCCGGCTGTGGCAAATGCCACAGG
>Ga0315550_1001096_pt1 | contig 16781 bp, 14 predicted proteins | sample SalMarSW160190MG_2_FD_203100 | JGI IMG/M metagenome (GOLD analysis project Ga0315550, IMG submission 203100) | Salt marsh sediment microbial communities from the Plum Island Ecosystem LTER, Massachusetts, United States - Salt Marsh Sediment SW1601-90 ... | reverse complement strand
AAAGGCGTCTCCCTTCGCTTGTACTCGGACATCATGGCCCCGGCGGTGATGTGGGGGCTGGCCTTCGGTCGCGTGGGTTGCTTCCTGAACGGGTGTTGTTGGGGCACGGTCTGCACGGACCAGCAGGGGAATAAGGCCCTGCCTTGGGCGCTGACTTTCCCTTACGGGAGTTGGGCCTGCCAACAGCAGTGGGCCTACCGGCAACTGACCAGGCCGGCTGAGCTGCTTTACGTCTCCGGTCTGGGAGACGTGCGTCCTATCCCCCGCGAGAACCTGTACATGCCCATCGAGAAGATTCTGGGGCCCGAAAAGGCCGCCCAGCAGGCCGACCAGGCCCTGGCCGCCGCCCAACAAGCCGGCCGGCCCACCGAGGAGATCGCCAAGCTCGGCAAGGCTCGCGAGCGGGCCCAGAAAGAACTCACCTTGCACAAGAGTAGGCTCGCCGATCTGAGACAAGCCACCGGCCTGTTCACCCCCGCCTATGGCACGGGCTCAAAGCCCACTATCAGCGAGCTCCAGCACCTGGCCGAGGGTCTGCGCTCGCTGCCGGTTCACCCGACCCAGTTGTACAGCGTGATCAACGCTTTGCTGATCTCACTCTTGCTCAGCGCCATATTCGCCCGGCGGAAACGGCACGGTATTCTGGGGCCGATCATGTTTCTGCTCTATGCTCCGTCGCGCAGCGTGCTGGAGATGCTGCGCGTGGATAACCCCCTGGATGCGGCGGGGCTGACCATTTCCCAGTTCATCAGCGTGGCGGTGATAGTTATCTCCATCGTCTGGCTGATCGTCTTGTATCGCCTGCCTTTGCGCAGCCCGCGGGCCATTCCCTTCGTGCCCCAGCCACAAGAAAAGTCCGGCCAGGGCGCCCCGGCGCCCGCCTGATCGACGCACAGCGATGACCGGCTGCACGACACACGCTGTTTTCCTGCTAAGCACTTTCCTCTGGGCCTGGCCCGCCGCCGCTCAAGGGGACCAAGCCACGGTGCGCCTGGCCCACAACACCCGCCGCGACTTGCTGGTGGACTACGCTTTGGAGTTGGAGTGGTCGAGTAAGACCGGCCCCGAAGCGCCGCAGATACTCGGCCGGCAGTGCTCTACGTGGACGGGATATGTCGTCGGTTCGGGACAGGGTGGCGGAGTGGAGTGCGTCCAGATGCTGGTGGTCGAGCCTCCGGCCGCCCTGGCCGACGGGGGCCCGGCCCGCTCGCCCGCCCGCGCCGGGGTGCAGTTGTCGGTCAACCCCTGGTCACGTCACTCGGTAGGCTGGTTGCTGCCCGAGGCGAACGAGCCGCTGGGCAAGGCGCTGTGTTCGCTGTGTGCGTGGACCGATTGGCCGAGCGGGCCCATCGGCATCGGTCGAGTGTGGGAGACGCCGGCGGCCGGCTCATCCGCGCAATGGAAGCTGACCTTGACTGAGGCCGACCCGCTGGCCAATCCACCGGTGGTGATGGTCTCCTTCGAGACTGTCGCCGGCGATCCGACTGACCCGCAGACTGAGGGCCGAATCATCTGGGACTCGGACGCGGATCTGCTCCTGCGCGCCGAAGGCACGGCGGAGTGGCCCGCGGACGGTGGAGCCCAGTTGCTACGCATGAGTGTGACCCGGGTGTCGTGGGAAGTCACCGCTGCCCAGCGCCGGACGGCCTTGCGCGGGGGCTTCACCGAAGCGGTTCGCCTCGCCGCCACCTATCGGGACGGCCGATTCGAGCAAGCCCACGAGTTGGCCCGGCGGTTTCTCCATGATCGTCCGCAGAGTCCCTGGCGTCCCCTGGCCGAGTCAATCGTCGGCCCGACAGGCGCCCTAGTGGAATCGGGCCGCGCGGAGGAGCCGGCCGAACTGCTGCGGATGCTCTCCAAGCTGGTGGTCGCCTGGCAGGAGTCCGCCGCGACGCATCCGGGAGTTTGCCCGAGTGAGCTGCCGGCCCTGGTGCAATTGGCCGATCAGTTTCGGGCCCTGGTGGTGGCCCAGCGGGCCACCCTCACAGATATGACCCGAGCCGAAGATGTGGACCAGCGGGCCATGGCCGCCTTCGCCCTGGGTTTTGCCGACGACGCGGCCTCTCTGGCCCGGTTGTACCAGATGGCCGAGCAAGCCCATCCGCGCGTGCGTGCCTGGGCGGTTTACGCCCTGGCGGTGCGGGCCGACCCGCGGAGTGACGCCCGCTTGCTGGTCGGTTTGCTGACCGATGAGAACAGCGTGGTGCGGGCCCGGGCTTGCCAGGCCGCCGCAGCTTGTCTCGGCGACAACCCGGAGTTCCGCGATCGCGTGAAACGGCTGCTGTTCACCAACCTCGATGACGATTCCAGGCAGGTGCGCTTCCAGGCCGCCGCGGCCCTGGAGCACTTCGTCGAGCGGAGCGACCTGGCCCGAGTCAAGCAGGCTGTTCAATATGAGGACGTCCCGTTGATCCGGGGGCGCCTCCAGCAAATCGTTGCCCGCCTGGAAGCCGTGCCCGGGTAGCCGGGTCTCCCGGGGGTCGCGCTGCTGGATTGCGAACATGGTGCGCAAGCACGTGTAGACACGGGGGCGAGTTGATTCTCGCCGGGAGGGCTACCGTCTGCGTTTCTTCAGCGGGGCCAGGACGGTGACCTTGGTACCGGCGCGAAGTTCCTGGTCATCCTTGGTGAGAACCAGCACGCTGATCTCATGCTCACCGGCATGAGTGAGGACCTTCTGGCCGGACGAGCCGTTGCCGATGGGCATGTCGTTGTCGAACCACAGAAAGTCCGCCCCGCGCTGCTGCTCGGCCGGGAGCGTGAGGGCATAATCGATCAGCAACGGGGCAATGCCGAGCGTGGCGCTGACCTGGACCGAAATGGGAATCTTCGGCTTGGCCGACGCCGGCCGTCGAGTCGCTTGTCTCGGCGCTGTCCGCCGGCTGGGCTTGCGCTCGGGGGGGGTATAGACCGATCTCTTGTACTCCCGGAACAAGGGTCTCTCGCGTGTCGGCTCAGGCTTCGCGGCGGCGGTTTGCCGCGGGGGAGTCTTGAGGTCCGGGGTAGTCGCCGGTTTCTGCGGAGCCGGGGTCTTCCTGGCCGAGGACGCCGGACCACTGCGTGTGTCGCTCCGCGTGCCGCTCCGCGTTTCGCTCCGGCTTGCCGGGGGCGGGGACGTTTTCGCTCTGGGGGGCGAGTCGAACAACACTGCGGAGGAAGAGTCCTTCGGCTTGGTCCGGGTGCTACGTTGGGGCTTGGCCGGCAGCGAGCTATCCGAATAGTTGGTCATCTCCGAGCGTCGCTGGCGCGGCACGGGCCGGAGGGGAGGCCGTTTGGTCGGGGCCGCCATGGCCAGGGCCTCGGGCGGAGCCTCCTCGATGCGGATTCGGGCCAGCTTCTGCGGCGGCGTCTTGGGCACGGCTCCGCAGGCCCGGGCGAAGAAATCGGCGGCTACCTCCGGAGTGCGCTCGTGCCCGAAGGCCTGCACCTGGCCTCCCTCCAAGTTTGCGGCCCCCATCTGCTTGTACCAGGCGATGGCCCGTAGCGTATCCCGTTTGCACACCCCGAAGTCGTTGGTGGTGTAATACAAGCCGATGGGCATGCCGCGATACTCGGCAAGCCGTTTGGGATTCATGATCTCTTCGGCGAAGTTGGATTGTCGCGTGGACAGGCAGCTAAAGCGCTCCGGGTGACGGTTGACCATGTAGTGGGCTACGAAGCCGCCCGAGGACCAACTGGTGGATAAGACGTGTGACGGGTCCGCATCGGTCCGGTGGGCCAGGTCATCCATAATCGCCAGAATAGCTTCCTCGTCGCGTTGCAGGGCCGAGCCCTCGCGAACCGGGAAGGGCATGAGCGTGTCGCAGACGATCAAGTCCGGAGCACAGACTACGTATCCGTAGCGGTCCGCCTCTTCCTGCCATTCGCGGGCCTGCGGGTTGGCGTTGTCCCAGGGCTTCATCCCGTGGAAGCTCATCACTAAGGGCCATTTCTTCCCGTCCAGCCGTCGCCCGTCCTTGGCCACATAGTCTTCGGGCAGGTAAAGCCAGTACCCGCGCTTGGTGGTGGGCTCCTTCAAGTACATGAGCTGGCCCTTGCCCCGAGGCTGAGGCACGGCGCAGCCGCCCGCCACGATGCCGGCCAGCACCAGCCAGAAGATCATTAACAGCGTTTTTATGGGCATGGACTTACCAGCGATGATCCGTCGGCTTTGTGCCGGGCATCCCCACCAGGTTGGGAACAACTACACCCCCGGGACGTTATCCCTCCGGCCACCGCTCCCAATCCAGCATCGGCCATAGACCTCGAAGAAGTTCACCCGAAGGACCGCGATCGCCGGGAGGGAGGCTCCGGGGGGTCCTGCCGGGGCGCGCCGCGCGCCAGGCGAGATCCAGCACATACCCCTCATTATAGCTGCTCCAGTTGTCCGGGCAATTCCGCGCCCACTGCATCGCTTGGCCAGGCTCACCGGCATCACCCGGCAAAGCATCCCTTCAAGGTCTGGTCCGCGGTTTCGCAGGGCATGGAGCGTTCAAGCAAAGCGGCGGCGGCTGAAGGGGTTTTCCGCGCCGCGGCGGCCCCAGCGGCCTCAGCGCCGCTTCACGGCCAATCGAGGTGTTGCTCCGTGACGCCCTCGGGCGTGGTCAGGCGGAGGGTCAGGCCGGAGCTGTGAGCCGGGGAGCCGACCAGGTGATAGACACGTGTGATCTTGGCCCCCGACCGGAGGCTGACCCGTTCACGGGCCGGTCCGCCGATCAGCTTCGTGGCCTCTCCTGGGAGCGCTGTCAGCTCGGCCTGGTCGAGGGCACCCCGGGCGGTGATCTCAGCGACGACGGCGAACTCGTTCCGGGCGGTTTGGGCGAGGGGATGAAACTGGATGTCCGCCACGGGGGGCCGGCGGACGGGGTCCGGTTGCTGCCCTTGAGGAGAATCCGCCGCCACCGGCTGGGGGACGTGGGCCTGCTCCTTGATATCGCTGGTGAGTAGGGCCAGAACGGCAAAGGCGGCCGCGATCACCGGCAGGGACGGCTTGTGGACCAGGCTCACGCGGTTCATTCTCCGACTCCGTGCGGCGTGATTGGGTCGGGCCTGCCTTGCGACAGGCTGATAGTCGGCCGGCCCCGGCTTGGCGCTCCGGGTGCGCCAATGTCTCCCCTTGGACCGATTTCGGTCAGACGCCGCGGAGACTGCAACGCAATTGGCCGAGGCTGCCGGACAACGCCGGCTTGTTTCGCGGGCGGCCTGCTGCAACCAGTTTGACGCCGCCACAGGCAAGGGCTAGCTTGCCGATGCCGCCTTAAGTTCGGATTCCACAGGCACATGCGTGACCGTCCCCCCCAACGCCGTTTTCCCCAGACCCTCTGGAGCAAGCTACGTTACGGCCCGGTGGCGCGCCTGGCGGCTACGAATCTTGCCGTTCAGGGCACGGCCTTCGTCGGGGGAGTGCTGGCGGCCCGGGCGCTGGGGGTCCAGGGGCGCGGCGACCTGGCCGCGGTGCTGTTGTGGCCATTGCTGGTGGCCAACATCGGCACGCTGGGGGTGGATTGGGCTCTGGCGGTGCAGGCCGGGCGCCGACCCGCCGCCGAGGGCAGATTCACCCGCTTGTGTTTCTGGTACGGCCTACTGGCCGGGCCGGCTTTCATGCTCGTCGGATGGGTCCTGGTGTCCCATGCTCTGCCCCGGGGGCGTGACGATTTGGCGCAATTGGCGGGCGTCTTCCTGTGGGTCATTCCCCTGCATCTGATGTGGATCGGTTCGACCAATATCGACAACGGGTTGCAGCGCTACCTGCGCTACAACCTGACCCGCCTGTCGTTCTATGTGCTTTACGTGGCGGGCTATGTGGCCTGTTGGGCGCTTGAGGCCGCGGCGATTCGCTATTTCGTGTATGCCCAACTGGGGGCCCTAGCGGTGGTGGTTCTGGTTCGCGGGGCCGCGGTGGGGCGGCGCATGCTTGCGGATCGGCTGGGCCGCGAGGACGTTGCGGCCACCTTGCGGCTGGCTAGGCCGTTTGCCCTGGCCACCGCGGTGAGCATGTTGCTGGTGCGCATCGACGTAATCCTGGTCATGTTCCTGTTGGGGACGCGCGCTCTGGGCTTGTATGTCGTCGCCCAGGCGCTGGCTAACGTGCCGACGCTGCTTTCGCAGGCCTTCGGGGTACGCACCTTCGGCAGCAGCGCCCAGCGGCAGGAGTCGGCGGGTTTCGCCGCGGTGGTGGTGCGTCGTTTCCGCCAGTCGTTTTTGCTGTCGGGGGTGATGGCGGTTGTGTTGGCCATGCTGGCCCCCTGGCTGATCGTGTTGCTTTTCGGGGCGGCTTTTGCCGAGGCGGCGCCGGTGGCCCGGGTCTTGTTCTTCGCTTCTTGGTTGTTCAACGGCGGGCGCATTATCGACGAGGGCTTCCGCGGGCAGGGCCGGCCCATGTTCGGCACCATGAGCTTTGGCCTCTTCATCTTGTGCGTGTGCGCCTTGGCCCCGCTACTGGCCGGACCGGGCGGCCTGGGCATGGTCGGCGTGGCCTGGGCGGTCCTGGCCGCCGCCGCCCTGTTGCTACTCATCCTCATCCTCATCTTCAAGCGCCAAACCGGGCGGTGGGTTTGCCAAAGCCCCAGGTGCGGAGCGTGTTCTTAACGCAGATTCACCGGCTATTTCAACACCGATACTCCCCGACCGGCCGACTCCAACGGGGCAGGCCGGGCTCGAAGAAACGGCTCCACCCCTACAACGCACTGGTGGCCAAGGACGGTTGTCGGTCTACTTGCGCTTGGGGGCGTGACAATAGAAACCCCCGGTATGCCTGGCGACTCAGACGAAGGTTGCCCCGATAGGAAAGATTGCCCGCCAGCGCAATAAGGGGCTTGCGCCTTTGCCAGAAGCAGCCCCACACCCGGCGCAAGATGGGGCGCAGGGAATAGAACATGCCGTCGCAGGTCTCCATTTCCCTGAGGATGTCCCCATGGGAGAAATGCTTGTAGTGGGCCACGGGAGAGGTCAGCGTGTAATACTCCCAGTCTTCCGGAAACGTGTGGGCGGCGATGCGGCCGTGTGATTCCATCTCGTCCCACAGCCGGGTGCCGGGCAGCGGGGTGAGGAACAGCGTGTTGAGAACGTCCACGCCATAGCGCGTGCCCGCCTCCGCGATCCGCTGGCCGATGCCCGGTTCATCCGTGTCCAGGCCCATGATGAACGAACCAGCCACCAGGATCTGGTGCCGCTGGATGCGGCGGACGGAGGAGGTGAAATCGCGGCCGTTAAGCAGATTGAGTTTCTTGCCCACCTCCCGCAGCCCTTCGGCGGTCGGCGATTCAAAGCCAATGAAGACGCCCATGCAGCCGGCCTTGGCCGCCAGGGTCAGCAACTCCTCGTCATCGGCCATGTTGATGGTCGCCTGGGCAATCCACTGCTTGCCCAGCTTGGCCCGGATCATGGCCCGAAACAGGTCCTTGGCCCGGGCAATATGGTCACGGCGCGTGCCGATGAGATTGTCGTCAACCACCAGAACACGCTTTTCCCGAATCGCCCCGAATTCCCGCACCACGTTCTCAATAGGCCGCTGCCGGTAGCGACGTCCGTTGAAAGCCGTCACACTACAGAAACTGCAATTGAGCGGGCAGCCGCGCGTGGTCTGAATCGCGCCGCACGCATAATCGCCGGTCAGCAGGTCATGCCGGGCCGGCGGAATCTCATTCATGTTGGCATGCCCGCCGGCGTATATGGGCCTCAAGGCGCCGTGGCGGACGTCGGCCAGAACCTGCCCCCAGATAGGCTCGGCCTCCCCGGTTACCACCGAATCCACGCGGGCCATGGCCTCTTCCGGACGCATGGTGGCATGGATGCCCCCCATCACTACGGGCACACCCCGGCTGCGGAACTCGGCCGCCACTTCGTAAGCCCGGTTCGCCTGCGAAGTAAACGCGGTAACGCCCACCAGGTCCGGGCGCGGCCCGGCCCCGTAGTCCGGGGCGCGGACGTTCTCGTCGAAGATGGTGATGTCCCACTCCGGCGGGGCCAGAGCGGCCAGGACCAGCAGGCCGAGCGGCTTCCAGACACGGTAGCGGTTCCAGCGGCTTTCCTTGACGTGGGTCAGGCTTACCAGCGGGTTACGGGGATTGATCAGGTACAGGCGAATGGCTGCAGTCCTTTCACATTACGTGGAGCTTGAACTGGGTGAGTCGAGATATGCTGGTTGATCGTTTCATCCTCGCTCAAGAGTCTGTCGTGGGATCATTAGGTCTCCTCAGCCGACCTTCGGCAGCCGTGGCGTCACGCCAAACCACCGGATCCGTTCACCGACATTTGCCATCTACGACTTCCGGTCCCGGAATCGTAGACGAACAGGCCGCTCCATCGCAAGCGAAACTGGAAATGCTGGGCGGATTTCCTGCTCCTGACCACCAGTTTTCGTTCACCCGGGCCCCCTGGACCACCAGGGCGTCCTGCCTCCCACGACGCGCCGCATAGCCGGATCAATACGCCCCCTCCCATCCTACCCGTGCTTGGTTTTCAGGACCAGGATGGACAGGGCCAGGGCGAGGGTGACGCTGTTGGCCAGGATAATGGGCAGGTCGCGGGTCAACGCGCCGTAGGTGATCCACAGCACCGTGCCCAGGCACAGGATGCAAAACATCCCCAGGGAGATATCCCGTGTCTGCCGTGTGCGCCAGGACTTGACCGCCTGGGGGGCGAACGAGGCCGTGGTCAGGGTCCCGGCCAGGATGCCCAGCAGCGTGACCGCATTCATGCCCGCCGAGCATAGGGACAACCACACCGTTGGCAAACCGCCGCCTTGCTTAACTAGGCCGCTTCGCGGACCGATAAACCGGGTGGCCGCGGCAGGCGTGCGCGCGTTGCGGCCGGGAGGTGCCCCTGTTGCTTCCGGAGTTTCTTGGTTTTCGCGAGCCTTTGCTGTCGGCGGTCGGCGTGGCCGGCGCGGCCTCCGGTGGCGGGTTGCTGGCCGCCCGGGCGGGGGAGCAGGTGCGCTCGGCGGGGCGTTGGCTGGTCCGCCGTTCGGGGCGGGTGATCGCCGTTGGGGCGGTGGTCTTCCTGGCCTATTTTTTGACCTTCGCCCTGCTACGGCATTTCTCGCTGCGCAGCGGTTCGAGCGACCTGGCCTGGGAAAACCAGGTCCTCTACAACATTGCCACCACGGGCCGCGCTTTTAGTTCGGTCGGCCCGTACGTGGGTTGCTACTTCCAGGATCACGTCCCGCTGGTTTATTACCTGCTGGCCCCGTTCTATCGGCTGGCCCCGGCACCCGAGACGTTCATCTTGCTGCAAGTACTAATCCTGGCGGCCGGGGCGCCGGTGTTGTGGGGTTACGTGCGGGCGGTGACCGGCTCGCGTCTGGCTGCGGTGCTGGCCGGGCTGGCCTATCTGCTGCACCCGTGTGTGCACGGGATGGCCGTCTTCGACGTGCACGCCAGTCCGCTAGCCATTCCCTTTGTGTTGGGTGCGGGCTGGGCCTTCTGTCGCGAGCGTAATCTGCTCGGTTGGATGCTCTTGCTGGTGGGCATGTCCTGCAGGGAGGAGATGACTCTGGCCGGTTTGGTCTTGGGCATGGCTCTGCTGTCACGGCGTCGCTGGCGGACCTGTCTGGCTTTGGTGGTAGTGGCCTTGCTGGCCAATCGCCTGATCGCCGGCGAGTTGATGACCGCGTTCGGCGGCTCGCCGAACTATGACCGCTTCCCGTTCTTCCAGGATGAGAAAGGGATGGTGGGCCTCTGGCCGTTGGCCACCAAGTTCGCCGCGGCGCCATGGGAGACAACGGCCCACTTCCTGCGGGCCCCCAAGCTAGCCTACCTGGTGGTCATGTTGTTGCCCTTGGGATTCCTGCCGGTGTGCACTTGGCGTTTCGTCCTGGCGGCCGGGCCGGGTCTGTTCCTTACTCTGGGGGCGTCGTATCCGGGACATTACATCGCCGGGTATCAATACGGGACGCTGCTGCTGCTGGCGATTCTTCTGTGCTTTCCCTTGGGCTGGCGCATTGTGGCCGGCTGGCGGCGCCGGCGTCGCCGCGGGGCGCTGATGTTGGGCTGGGGAATCTTATGCGCGGCCGTACTGAGCAACTACCTATGGGGCAACTTCTTCGGTCAGAACTACATCGTCGATTACGTGGATCCGCAGGCCGGCCCGGGAACCTACCTGCGGCAGTTGGGAGCCTATGATCGCTGGCCCTTCGATCCTGCTCGGGTCGGCGACGTGCGGGCCGTGCGGCGGATGGTTCCGGCGGAGGCCAAGGTGGCGGCTTCCTTCTATCTGGTGCCGCACTTCAGTAGCCGGCCCTGGGTGACTGCCGTCGAGCGTGGGCACGCCCTGCAGGCCGACTACCTGGTGCTGGACCCGAGCTCCTTGTTGCCCCGTGACCGCAGGGTGCTGGGAAGATTGTTGCCCGATTTCCAACCCCTGGCCGCCCGGGGGCCGATCAAGTTGTATTGTCGGAGGCGGGACGCCGGCGGCTTGCAGGCCCCTAAGTCCTTTTAGGAAAAGGGTTTGCCGAAGCGGGGCCGAGTGGCGGGCGGCCGGGCTGGGAGGGCTCGGCGGGCCGGATGCGCCCCGGCGGGTTGTGAGCAGCGCAGGTTCTGATACACTTACAGGGCTGTAGATTCGCGTGGGCTGAACCACGGATCGTCGTTGGTCAGAAAGGTTTGATATTTAATGATTAAGGTCAAGGCAAGGGGTAACGAATCCATCGACCAGATGCTTCGCCGTTTCAAGAAGATGTGTGAGAAGGAAGGGCTGACCAAGCAGATCAAGCGGAACAGCTACTACGAGAAGCCCAGCGAGCGTCGTCGTCGTCGCATCCGCAAGTCTATCGCCCGGCGCGAATTCGCCGCCCGGTAGCGTCTTCTTCGGCGGCCTGACCGGCACCAGGCCGGACTCAGCCACAGGAAACAGCACGGCTGGCCTGTGGTTTTTCGTGCGCCGGCCACGCGGGGACTGGCCCCGGCGGGGGCCCGCCGACCCAACGGAGGTGCGGCAAGGCGGCACCTTTCGGCACCGACCCGCCCTGAGAAAAACATGAGGACTAGGGAACCGATGGTCGGGCCCGCGGCTTATTAATGGGTGTGGTCGTGAGGTGGCCACGCCGGAGAACGTCATGAGCACGGTGCAACTGCCGCTTACCGCCTGCGAGGCCGAGAGGGCTCCCGTGAACGAAGAAGCGGATCTGGTCGAGCGGGCCAAGCGTGACCGCCAAGCCTTCGCCGCGCTGTATCGGCGGTACTATCCCATGCTCTCGGACTACGTATTCCGGCGCACCGGCCACGTGCACGCCACCGAAGACCTGGTGTCGGAGGTGTTCCTGGTCGTGCTGCGAACGCTGCCGCGTTATCGGTACCGAGGCGTTCCGGTGCGGTTCTGGATGCTCCGTATCGCCACCAATGCGGTGAACCGCTGGGCCCGGCAGGAACGGCGACACGCCGCGATGAGCTTGTCGGCGGAGCAACTCCCGGACGCGGGTAGCCCCCGGCGGTCCACCGACGGCGAGGTCGATCCGGAGCGCGCCCGGCGGGCCCTGCTGTCGCTTTCGCCGAAGCATCAGGCGGTTCTGTCGCTGCACTATTTCGAGGGGCTGGCCGTCAAGGAGGTGGCCGCCGTCATCGGATGCCGCGTGGGGACCGTGAAATCGAGACTGGCCCGAGGGCGAAACGCTCTCCGCCAGGAACTCAACGGACGGAGGTAGTACCGTGCCCAAGGAACTTGATCCCGTCGATGGCGCCCTGCGGTCCCTGGGGGGGCGGCAGTGGCCCGGAGACCATCACAACATCGAACTGGAGAGAAAACTCATGCGCGAGTTTGAATCAAAACGGCTCGTTTCCCCAATGGCTCGACATCGTTTCCTGGTCGCTAGCCTGGCCATCCTGGTGCTGGGCAGCGTCGGCTTCGCCGCTGCCGGCGGCATGGAGCTGGTCAGGGGCTGGTTCACGGTGACCGTGGAAGTTGACGGCAATGTGGTTGCCGTGGAAGAAGTGGCCCTGGACGAACAGGGGCAGGCCACCATTGCCTTCCCGGCCGAGGCCCTGGACGGGGGCAGAGAACTTAGCCTGTCTATGGGATCAGGGGAAGTATCCGCAGAGCAGGCCGGCAACGGTGGAACGGCCACCATTTCCGCCGATCTGGACGTGGATGAAGAAGTCGCCCAACTCCGACTCCACGTGGAGGTGGAGGAGGACGAGGACGACGAGTAACCGTCGCCCGAACGTGGATGTCAAACCAGCGCCCGAGAGCGTACGTGCCTCTCGGGCGCTGGTCATTTTTGGGGCCCGATATGCACCAGAGTATGAGGTTGTCGATTGTTGGGCGGCCGAGCCAGGGGCCTGCGCCGGCCTATAAACTAGGCGAACCAACGCGCCTCCGAGGGCAACGCCGGGGCGGGGGCTTTGTTGTGGCGCCAGGCGTTGAGGCGCCAATGCAGCGCAGAAATGACCCGCCGGCCCAGGCCCAAGGGTAACAGCCAGGGCAGTTCCTTGAGGTACCACCAGGGCGGCAAGGTGAGGTGGGCGTGTCGAGCCAGGCGCCAGAAAGCCGGCAGCGCCCGCAGGTCCTGGCCGAGTCGCCGCGTGCGAAGCTCATACTCGCCGCGATAAGCCCGTCGCAACATCAACCGGCGCTGCCGTGCGGTAAAGAGATCGGGCATGGTTTGCTCGTACTTGCGGGCCGCTTTCACGTAAGCCAGGGCGAACTTGAGCCGTTGTTGGTTTCGCTGCTTGGGGTGTTCTCGCACGTAGGCCCAGTAGCGGTTGAGCTTGAGGGCTCGCCGGCCACGGGCGGCAGCGGCGGCCATGAGGCGCACCATCAGGTCATGGTCGGCCACCCAGTCGACTTCGAGGTCGGCTCCGCCCACCTGCCGGGCCAGGTCGGCGCGAAACAGACAGGCGGACTGGCAGGGATAGTTGGCCGACCGGGCGCACTGATCCAGCGTGAGCCACTGCTGGGCACGTAGGGCGGCATAAGGGGCGAAGGGCCGGCCCTGTTCGTCCACCCGGTAGAAGGTGCCGGACACCAGGGCCAAGTCGGGATAGCGGGCGAAGTATTCCACGGCCTGGCGAATGGTCCCTGGGGCGTAGAAGTCGTCGGAGCTCTGTATGCCGATCAACTGACCCGCGGCCCGGGCCAGCCCCTTGTTGACCGCGTCGGCGTAACCGCGGTCCGGCTCGGAGAGCCAGTGCAGCCGCGGGTCCGACGTGTAGGAGCGCAAGACATCGAGGGTCTGATCCGTCGAGCCGCCGTCGATCACCCACAGCTCGACCTGCGGATAGTCCTGCTGCAGGGCGCTGCGAATGGCGTCGTCGAGATACCTCCCCTGGTTGAAACTGGGCACGATGACCGTGACCAGCAGCTCAGCAGGTAACGGTGGCAAGGGGTCGTTCATGGGCAATGATCCTGGTAGCTTCGATCCAGGCGCGCATGGCGCCGGCCACCTTTCTGAAGAAGGCCCGGGCGCTGTCGCCCCATAGGTAGCCGTCGAACTGCGGCAAAGCTTCTTCCAGCAAGTCGGCCAGATTCAGGTAGGCTTCGCCGGCGTCGCGGCCGCTCAAGCGCACGTGTTCAAGCCAGGCGGTCAGTCCTTCCAGCAGGGCGATGCCGGCCAGTTCCTGGTGCAGGTCCTTGAGAAGGTTATGTGGTGTGCGGCGGTGATCGCAGATGGGCCCGCCGACGCGCACCGCGTAGCCCAGGTGGTCGCAGACCTTCTTGCAGAACAGCCCGCTGAGGATGTCGCCGAAGCGATCGATGCTGAGTCCTTCGACCGACTGGTTCATCAGCACGTAGTAATAGGCGGGTACCAGTTCGGCGATCAGGGCAGTGTTTTGGGTGTTGACCGGGGTCCAGGTTCCCGGGGCCAGGTGATAGGTGCGCCCGGACCAGCGGATCACGCGGAACTCGGCGAAGTTGCGGGTGACGGCATCGACGTCCGGGTCCTGCAGCCACAGGCCTAGGTTCATGCCCAGGGGCAGTTGAGCGGCCTGGGATGTGTAGGCGGCGGGTCCTTGCCTGCGCACGCGGTAGGGAAAGCCTCGGGGATAGAGGGTCTGCGCGGGCTCCACCTCGAGTAGCTCGCAGGAGTTGAACCAGCCGGTGCTGGAGGTGACCACCTCGTCGGTCAGTTGGCCGATCATGGTGTGCCCGCCGACGAAGTCGTGTTCCGGGCGCGGGTAATTGTCGTCGTCCATACTGATCAGCAGGTCGGCGCCCTGTTCGAGGGCTTTGAGGAAACCCACGTTCCGCCGATTGTCGCTGTCATAGGGGATCAGCCGGTGCAAGGGGCCCAGGCGGTCCAGAAACTCTTCCTGTTCGCCGAGCGTGAGGTAGCGGACGTCGAAGCCCCACTCGCGCCACTGCCGGGCCCGCTCGGCCGCCGAGTCCGGTGTCTTGCGGTCGGGAATGATCCAGATGGTGCATTCGTCCTGGTGGCCGTGGATCCGCAAGTTCGCGCACAGAGGCGGCAGGAAGCGGGGCTCGAAGATGGTAGTGCATACGATGGCTACGCGCATGTTTGTGCACCTTGATGCAGCGTCCCTGGCCCCAAGGCAACCGACCAGGGCATGGTGTTGAGCACCACTCCCGGTCGGCGGTCGATGACTGCCCGGCTGTTGTGGTCGGTGGCGTCGAGGATCTCCAACTGCACGACGCCGGGCAGGAACTCGCTGCCCGCATCGGAGTTGTGGCCCAGGTCGAGGCTGTACAGGCCCGGCCGAAGCACCAGCTCTTTCCATTCCAGGCGGAAGACGGCGGAGCCCGGTTCGATCCGTTCAAGGGGTTGCGTGGCCCGCGATTCGCTGGTGAACAGGCGTACGCCGTCCAGGCTGTTCACGCCCAGGCCCACGCTCAGGTCGTGGACCGGTCGGGAGACCTGCAGGACCACTTCCGCGTTGAAGTCGGCACCGAAGGCGATGCGCGTGGTCGGCCGGCCGTGCGCGTCGCAGAGTTTGAGCCGGGTGATGCGGGCCGCGTCGGTAGTGCTCTTCTGGGCGCGTCCGCGGCAATCGACTACCGCCGACGGGGCCTCCTCACGCAGCAGGTCCAGGTAGGCCGAGACGGCTGCGGCGACGCTGCCGTCCACCAGGAGCCGCCCACGGTCCAGCAGCAGGCAGCGGCTGCAGAGATGCTGCACCGCGGCCAGGTTATGACTGACGAACAAGACGGTGCGCCCGCTACGAGATGCGCCTTGCATCTTGCCGAGACACTTCTTCTGGAAGCCGGCGTCACCGACGGCCAGCACCTCGTCCACCAACAGGATTTCGGGTTCCAAGTGGGCGGCCACAGCGAACGCTAGCCGCACCTGCATCCCGCTGGAGTAGCGCTTGATGGGAGTATCGAGAAACGGGCCGATGTCGGCGAAGGCGACGATTTGGTCGAACTTGCTTTGTATCTCGCGGCGGGTCATGCCCAGGATGGCGCCGTTGAAGAAGATGTTTTCGCGTCCGGTGAGTTCGGGGTGAAAACCGGTGCCCACCTCCAGCAGGCTGGCCACGCGCCCGTTGATCCGGGCCTGGCCCTCGGTGGGGTCGGTGATGCGACTGAGCAGTCTGAGCAGGGTGGTTTTGCCGGCGCCGTTGCGGCCGATGACGCCGACGACCTGGCCGGCGCTGACTGCGAACGTCGCATCGCGCAGGGCCCAGAAGGGTTCGGCCCGGGTGAGGCCGCCGCCGATGCCGGCCCGCAGGCGACGGAGCGGGGCCTTGAAGCTGTCGCCCAGCGCTTCGCTGAGGCTGCGACGCGTGGGCGCCGCTGCCCCGATGCGGTAGGACTTGCCCAGCCCTTCGACCTGTAGCGCCGTGCCTGGCATCACTCAGCTCACGTCGGCGAAGACGCGCTCCTGGTGGCGGAAAAAGTACAACCCCGAGGTCAGCAGACCGGCCGCAACGATCAGCGAGAGGCCTACCGCCGACCAGGGAAACGTTCCCGTGCTCAGGACCGACCAGCGAAACCCCTCCAGCGCTCCGACCAGGGGGTTGAGGGCGTATAGGGGCTGCCAACGGGTTGGCACCAGGCTCACGGCGAAGACCACGGGCGAAGCGAACAGCCAGAACTGCACCAGGAAGGGAACCAGGTGCCGCACGTCGCGGAAGCGCACGTTGATGGCCGCCAGCCACAGCCCGGCCCCCAGGGCCACGCTCCAGGCCAGCAGCACGAAGAGTGGTGCCAGGGCTATGTGCCAGCCGGGCGATCGGCCGAAGTAGAGCAGCATGACCGGCAGCATCACGAAGGCGATGGTCAGATCGAGCAGGCCTGGTAGGGTCGCGGAAACGGGCAGCAACAGCCGTGGGAAGTAGATCTTGCTGACCGTGGCCTGGTTGTTGACCACGCTTTGGCTGGCTTGGGTGAGGGCCCCGGCGAAGTAGGTCCACACCAGCAGGCTGGTAAAGGAAAACAACGGGTAAGGCACGCCGTCAGAGGGCATCCCGGCCAGGCGGCCGAAAAAGATGGTGAAGACGATCATGGTGGCGAAGGGCTGCAGGACGGCCCAAGTTGCCCCGAGCAGTGTCTGCTTGTAGCGGACCTTCAAGTCGCGCCAGACGAAGAAGCTGAGCAGTTCGCGGTGCTGCCATAACTCGCCGGCGTCGATGGCAGCCCAGCCGCGGCGCGGGCGGATGTGGGTCAGGCGCTGGGGCGCGGGTCCACCTTTTTGGGGGAGGCCCCAAGCCTCCGCGAGCGGGCTTGTCTCAGGCCGGGTCGCCAACGACGGCGTCGCAGAGTCCATTTGGGTGGAGGTCCCATCCTCGGCAGGCGCGTCCATCAGGACGGCGCCGATGGGTTCTTGATCTTCTATGGGCACTACCACTCCGCGACTCCGCCTTTTGGGGCATTCTGGCACCGCGGTCCGGGCGCGCACCTACGCCCCGGCC
>Ga0315550_1001095_pt1 | contig 16793 bp, 6 predicted proteins | sample SalMarSW160190MG_2_FD_203100 | JGI IMG/M metagenome (GOLD analysis project Ga0315550, IMG submission 203100) | Salt marsh sediment microbial communities from the Plum Island Ecosystem LTER, Massachusetts, United States - Salt Marsh Sediment SW1601-90 ... | reverse complement strand
CCGACACCTGCACGGCAGCGGAGCCGTCGATCGAGCGCACCCACGCCCGCGACGAGACGAACCAGTATCCCCCACGCGCGTCCAGATACGCCACCCAGCGGCCGTCGGGCGAGACACGCGGCGCGAAGGGGATCTCGCCGTCGCGGATTGTCGCCGCCAGCGTGTCGATGTACTTGGTTCCATCGAACCGGACACGGGCCAGCGCGACCTGGTCGAGGCCCCCGGTGGTGATAATGGCCGAGCGGCCGTCGGGTACGATCGCGGCCGAGAAGACGTTCTGCGGGAGCCGGATGAGGGACGACGGCTGGGCGCTTCCGTCGACGGAAACGGACCAGAGCTCCCATCGGCCGTCCACGTGTGTAGCGTAGGCGAGGCGCCGGCCGTTCGGGAACCACGACGGCGCCGCCGCCGCGTCGCTCGACGTGAGCTGCGTCGGGTTACCGGTGGCGGCGTCGATGATCCAGAGGTTCGCCGCGCGTTGCAGGTCAATTCCCCCGTCGAACAGCGCACCCATGCCGGCGGGAACGACGACGCTCTTCCCATCCGGTGAGAAGCGTGGCGATCCCTGGATCGCGAACGTCCCCAGAAGCTCCCTCACCACGCCCGTGGTGTCGACCAGCTCGAGGTGGGATCGCGCGGTCGCATCGGCCGGGCGGTAGACGAGCGTGCCGCCGGCGGAGAGACCCACGGCGGTCCCGATGGCGCCGTTGCTCGTGACGCGGGGCTCCAGCGCGACCGGCTGTCCCGTCGCCCGCAGGCTACGGAGATCGAGCGGCACGGCCATGAGCGACCCGTCCGTGCGGGTGTAGATGAGGTGACCGTCGATGAAGGCGAGTGGATGGTCGCCGGGAATGCCGAGACGCGCGCGGCGGCCGTCCGACGAGCGATAGAGCACGAGCGACGACTCGTCCTGGCCCTTCACGTAGCTGGCGTACGCCACGACGCCGGCGGCTCCGAGGGCAACGGGACGGCGCTGGCCCACTTCGGCGGCGGCGCTATCGAGCGGGATGGCCAGCTCGGGCTTGCCGCCCGCCGCGTCGACCCGATGGATCCCCGGGGCCGGCTCGGCCGATTCGAAGACGATCTCGTCATTCGACACCCAGCTCAGTGCCGCGGTCCAGCCGTCCAGCTTGGCTATGGTGCTGACATCGCCTCCGCCGATCCCCACTTTGAAGAGCGTCTTGCCACCCTCCGCGCCGACGAATGCGACCCATGTTCCATCGGGCGATATCGCGGGATTCGTGCCGCCCTCGGTTCCCACAAGGGGTCGCGCCTCGGGCTCTCCGATGTGACGGACCCAGAGCTGTCGCGGCGTCGTGTCGGTCCATGCCTGGAAGACGATCGTACGGCCGTCGGGTGAGATGGCGAACGGGCTCGTGCTCACGGTCTCGACGAAGACCCCGGGGTCGCCGGTGAGCGTGAAGCGGACGGGGGCGCGGCCCGGTGCGGAGCTGTGCCGTGTCAGGACGCTCCAGACGAGCGCGGCGCCGAGGACGACGATGATGAGACTGAGCAGGACGGGACGGCGGGACGGCGGGACGGCGGTAGGCGATGCCGCTCGCCGGCCACTCTCCGTGCGGAAGCTCGGGTTGGTGAGTGCATCAGCGAACGCTTTGGCGCTGTCGAACCGGTCGGCCGGTAGCTTCTCCAGCGCCTTGCTCAACGCCGCCGCCACGTTGGGCGGCACGGCCTTGCGGATCTCCGTTACCGGCCGCGGCACGTCGGTGACGATCTTCGCGATGATCTGTTGCGCGGTCTTCCCCGTGTGCGGCGGCTCGCCCGTGAGCATCTCGTACAGCACCGCGCCGAGCGAATAGATGTCGCTGCGGTTCGTGATGTTCTTCTCGGCGGTCGCCTGTTCGGGCGACATGTAGTGCGGCGTGCCGAGCGAGAGCCCCGTCTCGGTCATGCGGCCGCCCGCCGCCGCGCTCACGGCGAGCGCGATGCCGAAGTCCGCCACCATCGGCCGGCCCGCATGAATCAGGATGTTCTCCGGCTTGATGTCGCGGTGCACCACGCCGTGCTCGTGCGCGTACTGCAGCGCGTCGGCCACTTCGGTCACCAGCTTTACGGATTCGTCCACGCCGAGCTGCGTCTCGCGGTCGAGCCGTGTGCGGAGCGTCTCCCCTTCCACGTATGGCATCACGTAGAACAGGAACCCGTCCGCCTCGCCCGAATCGAACAGCGGCAGGATGTTCGGATGCTGCAGCGCCGCGGTGGTCTTGATCTCCTGCACGAAACGCTCGGCGCCCAAGACAGCGGCGAGCTCAGGCTTCAAGACCTTGATCGCGACCTTACGATTGTGCTTGAGATCTTCGGCGAGGTAGACGGTGGCCATGCCGCCAGCCCCGAGCTCGCGCTCGAGTAGATAGCGGTCGGCGAGGGCCGTAGCGAGACGATCGACAGGCCCTGTCACTTGTTGGCCTCGTCCACGGCCCGCTCCATCCGCTCGACCCAGTGCGGCACGACGCGGACGTAGTGCACGTAGAGCTGAGCCGGCATCAGGGGATACACGACCGCGCCGGCGCTCGTGATGGCATTGGACCAGCCGGGGGTCTCGCCCATGCGGGGGTCCCCGAACCGCAGCTCGAGGGGACCGTTCGGCGGGTCAGCGCCCGGATGAATGGCCATCGTGTACGTGTGCCCGACGTCCGGATTTGGGGGGTCGTGCAAGAGCAGCGAGCCGTCCGGGAGCCAATAGGGTTCGAACGGCTGGCCGGTCGAAATCGTCCAGCGCGGATTCAGGCTGGGCCACCGCGCCAGGTACCCCCGGTCCGCCTGGTCCCTCCATACCAGCCAGCGTCGGTCGGGCGAGACGCGCACAAAATACGTCGGGTCGGTGATCAGGGTGTCGACGCGGGCCGGATGCACCGACGCGTCGACCGCGAGGACGTCCTCGCCCTGGCCGACCGTGAGCAGCATCAGCGAGGAGTCCACGTACTGGACGAGGGTAGCCCCCGGAAGGTCGAGCAGGACGCGGGGGCGCTCGGACGAGTTCAGACGCCGGGCCAGCACCTCGGCCGTGTCGCGCTCCTGGCGCTGGTAGATCAGCTCCGCGCCACCGGAGGCCCAGAACGGCGTCGACAGGAAGCGTGCCTGGTCGAGCACCTCGAAGTCGCCGGTCTGGAGGTCGTAGAGGCGCAGCTCCTGGTCGCGGATCCCCTCGACGACGCTCGCCAGCTTACGCCCGTCGGGGCTGATGTTGAATCGCAGGTACCGCGCCGGGGCTCCGCGCAGCGTATCCTCCGCGCCGCTCGGGGTCCGACGCACCAGGACGGTGACCTCCATGTTCGCGCCCGGCGCGTACACCAGAGCGCCGTCGCGCGTGAGGTCGTAATAGCCCGCGCCGATGTAGAACGGCCGCGCCACGCCCTGGACCAGTGCGACGGAGCGTCCCACCAGAAGCGAGTCGCGGTTCACGAACTTCGTCGCCATGATCGACGCGTCGACCGACGTGTAGACGAGGTACCTCCCATCGACGAGATGGAAGGCGGAGCCTCTGAGCGGGATCCGGTCGCCCCCGGTCGTCTGCATGACGGGTCGGAGCGTGAACGGCGTTTCGTCCACGTTGCCGACCTCGGCGAACTTGGTCGCTCCGCCCCCGCAGATTACTTCGCTCTTCGAGAGGGGCTCGGGCATGGGACAGTAGCCCACGGTGACGTCCCGGACGGGGCCGGTCTGGGGATCGACCCAGCGCAGGCCGCCGTTGTCGTTGTAGGCGTAGAAGATCGTGCCGTCGCTGAGCCAGCGCGCTCCCCAGTCGTCGATGTCGTCCGACACCTTGGTCACCGGTCCGCCGTCGATCGACGTCACCTCCATCCCACCGCGGGTGAGGCTCAGGAAGGCGACGTGCGTTCCATCCGGGGAGATCAGCGGGGTGAACCACGCGCCTTCGGTACCGGGGATGGGGCGCGCCGAGGAATCCACGAGGCTCCGGTACCAGAGCTGTCGCGTTCCATCAGCGTTCGTGGCGAGGTAGACCATGAACGAACCGTCGGCCGAGATCGCGAACGTGGGGACCGGGGAAGCGCCGAGGTCCATCGGCGCCGTGACGGGCAGGCCCACGTCGAAGGGCTTCGTCCGGCCGGTGAACGCGTGGCCGAGGGCGAGGCCGAGGATGAGCGCGGCGGCGGCGAGAATCGCCGGACCGATCCATGTCATCGGGCGCGTCCACCGGGTCCGGTCTTCCACCGATGACGGTTCGGTGAGCGTCCCGTGCCGGAACGCCGGATTCGCCAGTGCGTCGGCGAATGCCTTGGCCGAGTCGAAGCGATCGGCCGGGAGCTTCGCGAGCGCCTTGGTGACCGCGGCCGCCACGTTCGGCGGCACCGACGTGCGCACCTCCGTCACCAACCGCGGTGTCTCGGTCACGATGCGCATGATGATCTGCTGCGCCGACGTGCCGGTGTGCGGCGGCTCGCCGGTGAGCATCTCGTAGAGCACGGCACCCAGCGAGTAGATGTCGCTGCGCGCGGTGATATGCTTCTCGGCCGTGGCTTGCTCGGGCGACATGTAATGGGGCGTGCCGAGCGAGAGCCCCGTTTCGGTCATGCGCCCACCAGCCGCGGCCGAGACCGCGAGCGCGATCCCGAAGTCTGCGACCATCGGCCGGCCGGCGTGGAGCAGGATGTTCTCCGGCTTGATGTCGCGGTGCACCACACCGTGCTCGTGCGCGTACTGCAGCGCGTCGGCCACTTCACTCACGAGCTTCACGCTCTCGTCCACGCCGAGCTGCGTTTCCCGATCGAGCTTCGTCCGGAGCGTCTCGCCTTCGACGTAGGGCATCACGTAGTACAGGAAGCCGCCAGCCTCACCGGAATCGAAGAGCGGGAGGATGTTGGGATGTTGGAGTGCGGCCGTGGTCTTGATCTCGGTCACGAACCGGTCGGCGCCGAGCACGGCGGCAAGCTCGGGCTTCAAAACTTTGATCGCGACGTCGCGCTCGTGTTTGAGATCGCGCGCGAGATACACGGTGGCCATCCCGCCCTGCCCGAGCTCGCGCTCGATGCGGTAACGGTCCGCCAGGGCGGCGGACAGGCGTTCGGCAGGCGCGGTCACCGTGCGTTCCCCGCTGTCAGCATGGCGGCGAAGTTCACGATCACATGAACGGCACCGACGCGAAGCAGCCGGCGGATGTCCGGCCGGGTTCCGCCCGACCCACTCGAGCCCCGCAACTCGCTCACGATGAACGATCCGTCGGGCATGACATCGTAGTTCCGGCTGCCCGCCGCGGTGCCGTATGGCCATGGATCGATGAACGGACGGGCTCGTGCCACGCGGAGCGGTGCCCGCGACAGTACGTCGGCCGCCATCATGACCGGCTTCGTGTTCCGCGCCTGGATGTAGTAGATGCGGCGCCCGTCCGGCGACCACCCCGGCGCGCCACCACCGTCTCCTGAGACGGGAATCGCGGCTCCCGCACCGGGATAGGGCCGGACGTAGACCTCGCCCCGCCCGCTCGCGTCGGACACATAGGCGAGCAGGCGACCGTCCGGCGAGAATGCCGGGGCCGTCTCGTCGGCCTCGGTCGCGACGAACGGCGCCGGCTTGCCGCCCGGAGCGACGGTCCAGATGTCCGACCCGCCGGTCCCGGCCTTCACGTACGCGATGACACCTTGGGACGACCACGAGCCCAGCGAGCCCTGCACGGCGACCGCCCCGAGGTCGGACGCAACCGGCTGGGGCGGACCGCTGTTGTCGGCGGATACGCGATAGACACGGGCAACGCCGTCCCGGTCGGACGCGACCAGGAGCGATGTGCCATCGGGGCTCCACGCGCCGACGTCGTTGTCATATCCGCCGGTGCTGAGCGGCAGCGTCACACCGCGGGTGAGGTCACGGACGTAGATCGCGAAGTGCGAAATCGGCCCGGCGTCGTAGGCCACGCGATCGCCTCGCGGAGACAAGCGCAGGTGAAAGTACATGCGGGGCCCCCATCCAAGCCGCTGGGCGCGACCCGCGGGTGACACCCTGAACACGTCGAACGCCAGCTCCGGAAAGGTCCCGCCGCCGACCCAGGCCAACGTCCCCGATCGGGAGACGGCGAATTGCGCCAGGCCCGATGTGCCAGACGGCGTATCGAGGGCCTGCATCACGTCGCTCAGCACGACGCGCGACTCACCGACGGTACGTGCGCGCCTGGCGTCGAAGGCGATCTCCATGAGGGTCCCGCGCCGGGCGAACAGCAGGTGGTCTGGCGCCAAGAACATCGGGTCCATCGCGTCATGCAACACCGTGGTTTCCATCCGCGACCCGAGATCCACGGCGACGATGGTGTTGGTCCTGGGGTCGGGCCGGTCTACGCGAGCCACCAGCAGGCTCCGTCCACCCGGCAGGAGCCAGGGGCTCGCGAAGCCTGCGCCGGAGTCCGCGACGGGCCGCGACGTCGCCGAGTCGCGCCGCAGCATCGCGATCAGCTTCGGCGCTCCGCCGTCGGCGCCGACCCGATAGATGCCGTCCGCGCCGCAATACACGATCGTGCCGTCGTCGCCCCAGTCCGCACCACATCCTCCGACCTCGGTGAGGTGCGCATCGCTCGTTACGGTCTCGACGTTTCCACCGCCGACCGACACGCGCTTCAACCCGCCGGCGGCAAAGAACGCGATCCATTGTCCGTCCGGTGAAAAGAACGGGCTCGAGCCGTCGTCCGTGCCCGGGATGGGGTCGCTCTGCTCCTGCGCCAGGGGCCTGCGGTAGAGGCGGGAGGTCACCGTTCCGCTCGAATCCGACTTCCAACCCGCATACACCAGCACCTTCCCGTCAGGAGAGAGTGCCAGCGACCGGGCGGACGGTCGGCCGAACGTCGCGTCCTCAACGCCGCCGAGGTAGACGCCGCTGTCAGTAGGTAGGGCAACGGTAAACTGGATCTGGCCGGCGACGCCGTTTCCGGGGTTGCCGGACCGCCAAAGTCGTACTCCGAGGATTGTCATGCCCGCGGCCATGACGACTGCCGCAGCTCCGAGCGCCATGGCGCGCGCCTTCCATCTCCGCGCGTCTGACGTGCCGGGAGCCTCCGCTCGGATCGACGACGTGAGCACGGTCCCGTGATAGCCCGGATTCGCCAACGCCTCGGCGAACGCCTTTGCGCTGTCGAACCGGTCGGCCGGCAGCTTGTGCAGCGCCGTCGTCACCGCGGCGGCGACGTTCGGCGGTACCGATTCCCGCGCCTCACTCACCGGCCTCGGCTTCTCCGTCACGATGCGCATGATGATCTGCTGCGCCGAGGTGCCCGTGTGGGGCGGCTCGCCGGTGAGCATCTCATACAGCACCGCGCCGAGTGAGTAGATATCGCTGCGATTGGTGATGTGCTTCTCGGCGGTGGCCTGCTCGGGACTCATGTAGTGCGGCGTGCCGAGCGAGAGCCCCGTCTCGGTCATGCGGCCACCCGCCGCGGCGCTCACCGCGAGGGCGATCCCGAAATCGGCCACCATCGGCCGCCCGGCGTGCAGGAGGATATTCTCCGGCTTGATGTCGCGGTGCACCACGCCGTGCTCGTGCGCGTACTGCAGCGCGTCGGCCACCTCGGTGACCAGCTTCACGCTCTCGTCCACGCCGAGCTGGGTCTCACGATCGAGCCTGGCGCGGAGCGTCTCCCCCTCCACGTACGGCATGACATAGAAGAGGAAGCCGCCGGCCGATCCCGAATCGAAGAGCGGGAGGATGTTCGGATGCTGCAGCGCCGCGGTGGTCTTGATCTCCTGCACGAAGCGCTCGGCGCCGAGCACGGCGGCCAGCTCGGGCTTCAGGACCTTGATCGCGACTTCGCGATCGTGCTTGAGGTCTCGCGCCAGATACACGGTCGCCATCCCGCCCTGTCCGAGCTCGCGCTCGATGCGGTAGCGGTCGGCCAGGGCGGCGGAGAGCCGTTCGGTGATGTCGCTCATCGGCCTCCAGGACGGCGCGATGTCGAGAATGTGCGGCGTGAGGCCAGGCCAATTTACGGGCCGGGGTCCCGTGTGGCCAGCGAACCGCGAGGGATCGCACGGGCGGCGTGCCTCACGGGGACCGCACCCTTACAATTCTGGTGCCCATCCCCAAGGAGCCCCGATGCGCCGTCTCTCGGTTTTCGCCTTCGCCCTGCTCGTCACCCCGGTCGCGGCCGCGGCTCAGCAGGCCACCACCGCCTACGACATCGTCATCCGGAACGCGCACGTCATCGACGGCACGGGCTCGCCGTGGTACTCGGCGGACGTCGGGGTCCGCGGCGGGCATATCGCGGCGATCGGCGATCTCGCGCACGCGGCCGCCAACACGGTGATCGACGCCCACGGCGACGTGGTGGCGCCTGGCTTCATCGACATGCTCGGCCAATCCGAGCTCACGATGCTCGTCGACCCGCGCGTGCCGTCCAAGATCTTCCAGGGCATCACGACCGAGATCACCGGCGAAGGCGAATCCATCGCGCCCCTCGACAGCGCGATGATCGCCGAGAACATGCCGGGCTACCAGCACTACGGGCTCACGCCGACCTGGCACACGCTGACCGGCTACTTCGCGCGGCTCCAGCAGCAGGGCATGGGCATCAACATGGGGACGTACGTCGGCGCCGCCTCGGTCCGCGAGATGGTGCTCGGCTACGGCGACGTGACCCCCACCGCGCAGCAGCTCGACAGCATGCAGGCGCTCGTGGCCAAGGCGATGCGCGAAGGCGCGCTCGGCGTCTCGACGGCGCTCCAGTACCCGCCAGCGCCGTACGCCAAGACGCCCGAGTTGATCGCGCTCGCCAAGGTGGCGGGGGAGTACGGCGGGATCTACGCCACGCACATGCGGAGCGAGGGCGATGCCGAGATGCCGGCGCTCGACGAAGCGTTCCGGATCGCGCACGAGGCGGACGTTCCGGTCGAGATCTTTCACATCAAGACCGCGGGCAAGGCGAACTGGGGGAAGATGCCGCAGCTGGTGGCGCGCATCGACTCCGCGCGCCAGGCCGGACTCGATATCACCGCCGACACGTACGCCTACACGGCGTGGGAGAACACGTTCTCGGCCTTCGTCCCACCCTGGGCGCACGACGGCGGCACCGCCAAGCTCATCGCCCGCCTCAAGGATCCGGCGATGCGCGCGCGCATCCGTAAGGATATGCTGACGCCGTCCACGGCATGGGACAATGAGTGGCAGGAGATCTCCGGCCCGCATGACGTCTTGATCACCTCGGTCAACAATCCCGCTCTCCTCCCGATCGAGGGAAAGCGGCTCGACGAGATCGCGAAGCAGTGGAACGAAGACCCGATCGATGCGCTCTTCGACATTCTGATCAAGGACAACGCGCAGACGTACGTCGCGGTGTTCGGGATGGCGGAGCCGGATGTGGAGCTCGCCCTGAAGCAGCCGTGGGTCTCGATCGACAATGACGCGTCGGGCACGTCCCCCGAGGGAATCCTCGGCAAGGAGCACCCGCACCCGCGCGCCTACGGCACCTTCCCGCGGATTCTGCGGAAGTTCGTGCGCGAGGAGCACCTGCTCACGCTCGCGGACGCGATCCGCAAATTTTCGGCGCTTCCGGCACAGCGCGAGCATCTGACCGATCGCGGCGTGATCAAGCGCGGGATGTGGGCTGACCTCGTGATCTTCAACCCCGACTCGATCACCGACAAGGCGACGTACGCGAACCCGAGTCAGTTCTCGGTGGGCATGCGCTACGTGCTGGTGAATGGCGTGCCGGTCATCGCCGAGGGGAAGATGACGGGGGCGCTACCGGGGAAGGTGCTGTATGGGCCGGGATTTGATGGTGGGAACGGGCACTAGAAGGCGGTAACAGGCGGTAGAGGGCGGTATCAGGCGGTAACAGCGAGATCAGCGCGACCCCCGTTGCCGCCCGTTACCGCCTATTGCCGCCTGTTCCCGCCCTCCGATACCTCCGCACCACCCGTGCCGCCGGCCAGCTCAACGCGAAGAGCCCGAATGCGATCGCGGTCGACAGCGGATCGCCGACGGCGACGGTGATCAAGAAGCCGATCACGATCACCAGGGCCGCGCTCTGTACCCACGGGTACCCCCACGCGCGATACGGGCGCTCCGCGTTCGGTTCCTTGCGGCGTAACACGAAGAGCGACGTGAACGTGATCCCGTAGAGCACCACGATCAGCACCGAATCCACCCCGAACACCGCGCTGAACGAGCCCGAGAAGAGAAACGCCCCCGTGATGACGATCGTCATCGCAAGCGCCGCGGTCGGCGTGCCGCCGGCGTTTACCTGTGTGGCCTGGTGCGGGAAGATCCCGTCCCGCGCCATCGCGAGCAGGATCCGCGGGGTCACGATGATCTGCGCATTCGCCGTACCCAGTATGGAGATGATCATCAACGCGCGGATGACCTGATCGCCGCGCGCGCCGAAGATCGCCCGCGCGACCGTTCCGCCCACGAACGTGTCGTGGGCCATCGCACCGATCGGGAGCACCGTGAGAAACGCCGCGTTCACGAGCAGGTAGATGACGATGATGAGCCAGAGTCCCCGGAAGATGGACTTCGGGATCTCGTCGCCCGGGTTCTTGAACTCCTCGGCGCAATACACGGGGGAGTAGTAGCTGTCGTACGTGAAGATCACGCCTTGCATCGCGAGACCGAAGGCGAGGAGCAGGTCGAAGCCGTGCGGGGGAGCAGAAGCGGCAGAAGCGGCAGGAGCGCCAGCGTGCGGGAGCACGAACGCCGCGACCACGAGCCCGACGAGCGCCAGCGTCTTGAGCACCGTCGTGATCTCCTGCACACGGCCGCCCGTCTTCACGCCGCGCCACTGGAAGAGCACCAGCATGAGGAGGACGGCAAATCCCGTGATCGTCGCGTGTCCGGCGAGCGGGGGGAACAACGACCCGAGGTATTCGCCCGCGAGCAGAATCATCGCCGCCGACGATATCGACCAATTGATGAAGTCGCCGTAGCCGACGAAGAAGCCGACGCCTTCGCCCATGGCGCGATGCGCGAACACGTAGATCCCTCCGGCCCGCGGGATCATCGCGCCGAGTTCGGCATACACCGTAGAACCGAGGAGCGCGTTGAGCCCGCCGAACGCCCAGGCGAGCATGAACAGCGTGGTCGTGGGGAGACGCGCGGCGACGTCGCCGGGCGTACCGAGGATCCCGGACCCGATCGTGGCGCCGACGACGAGCGCGAGCCCGAACGCCACGCCGAGGACGCGGAGCAGACCGGAAGCTGACGGTGTGGTGGGTGCGGCCGGGACGTCGGTCACGTTCACAAGATGCAGCCTGCAGGTCTCGCGCGCTATCTTGCGAGGGCTTTCCGCTCACGGGGGATCACATGACACGGCTCTTCCAACGGCCGGCGCGCATGGTCTTGGCGCTCGGTCTCCTGGTCGTCACCGCCGGTGCGCGCGTTCCGGCGCCGACTACGCAGTTCCTGATTCGCTTCCCGACATCGGCGCACGCGGGTCCCGTCACGGGGCGCGTCTTCGTGATGATCTCCCGCGACTCGACCCCGGAACCGCGCTTACGGGCGGGCTCGTTCTTCGCCTCCGTGCCGTTCTTCGGGGCCGACGTGAGCGGGCTCGCGCCGGGCAAGAGCGCCGTGATCGACGGGGCGACGCTCGGGTTTCCCGTCTCGCGGCTCGCGGACCTGGCGGCCGGCGACTACTACGTGCAGGCGCTGGTCAACGTCTACACCGAGTTCCACCGCGCGGACGGGCATACCATCTGGGCGCACATGGATCACTGGGAGGGGCAACAGTTCAATCGCTCGCCCGGGAATCTCTACAGCGCGGTGCGCCGCGTGCATCTCGATCCCAAGCGCGGCTATCGCATCGCCCTCTCGACCGACAGCGTGATTCCGCCCATCGCAATGCCCGCCGATACGCGCTGGGTGAAGCACATCAAGATCCAAAGCAAGCTGTTGAGCGATTTCTGGGGGCATCCGTTCTACCTGGGCGCCACCGTGCTCCTGCCCAAGGGCTACGACGATCATCCCGACGTGCACTATCCGGTGGTGTATCTGCAGGGACACTTCAATCTGCGCGCGCCCTACGGCTTCACGCCCGACAGTACCCCGGTCCCGCCGGGCATGCGGGCGCGGCTCGACGACGTCAACCGCGAGACCGGCTTCGAGTTCTACAAGAGCTGGACCTCGGCCGATTTCCCGCGGATGATCGTCGTCACCTTCCAGCATCCGACGCCGTACTTCGATGACTCGTATGCCATCAACTCCGCGAACGACGGGCCGTACGGTGACGCGCTGCTGCACGAGTTGATCCCGTATCTCGAGTCGCACTTCCGGATGATCGACGAGCCGTACGCTCGCGTGCTCACGGGCGGCTCGACGGGCGGGTGGGAGTCCATCGCCCTCCAGGTGCACCATCCCAAGTTCTTCGGCGGGACGTGGACGCTCTATCCCGATCCGGTGGATTTCCGGGATTACCAGATGTTCAATGCCTACAGCGACACGAACGCGTTCTTCGTGACCGATCCCGGCCGGCCGTATCAGTTCCCCGAGCGTCCGATGATGCGGGCGACCACGGGTCAGCCGCTACAGACCATGCGCCAGATGTGCCAACTCGAGGACGTGCTCGGAAGTCACGGGCGCTCCGGCCAGCAATTCGAGGCGTGGAACGCGGTGTACGGTCCGGTGGGTCCCGACGGCTACCCGAAGGCGCTCTGGAACATGCACACGGGCCACATCGACTCGACCGTCGCCGACTACATGCGGGACCACGGCTACGATCTGCGGGCGTACCTCGCCGCGCACTGGGATGCGATCGGTCCCGATCTGGTGGACAAGATCCACGTGGACGTCGGCGACATGGACTCGTTCTATCTCAATCTCGCCGTCTATGACCTCCAGGCGTTTCTCGATTCGACCACGAGCCCGGCCGCGCACGCCACCTTCTATTTTGGCCGCCCCGAGAAGCCCCACGGCTGGCAGCATACGACGACCGCGAACCTGATACGGGAAATGGCGAGCTTCATCACCAACCACGCGCCGAGCGGCGCCGACACGCGCGCCTGGAAGTACGAATGAATCGCGCACCGCACTCCGCGGAGGACATGGCACGATGCTGAGAGCAACCATAGTGACGGCGGCGCTGGCGCTCGCCGGATTCCAGAGCGGCGGACGTCCCGCCGAGCCGGGGGTGCCGCCGAGCACGTTCCAGGGCCTGCACTGGCGCTTCATCGGTCCGTATCGCGCGGGGTGGGCGACGGTCGCCGCGGGGATTCCCGACCAGCCGAACACCTACTACTTCGGCGGGGCGGGTGGCGGCGTCTGGAAGACGACCGACGCGGGACGCACGTGGCAGGGACTCATGCAGCACGAGACGTCGTCGGCGATCGGCGCGCTGGCGATTGCGCCGTCCAACCCCCAGGTGATCTACGTCGGGACGGGGCAGGTTGCCGCGCGCTACGACGCCATGGCGGGCGACGGGGTCTACCGCTCCGCCGACGGCGGCGAGACGTGGAAGCACGTCGGCCTCGACAGCACGCGTCACATCGGGGCCATCCTCGTGGACCCGAAGAACGCCGATCGCGTGCTCGTCGCGGCCCTCGGCCACATGTTCGGACCGAACGCCGAGCGCGGCGTCTATCTCTCGACCGACGGCGGCGCCACGTGGCAGCACGTGCTCGCGCTCGGCGACTCGGTGGGGGCGGTGGACCTCGCATGGGATCCGGAGCACCCGGCGGTCGTCTATGCCGCGGCCTGGCAGATGCGCATGCATCCGTGGATGGACTATTTCCAGCCGCAGGCGGGCCCGGGGTCGGGGATCTACAAGAGCACCGACGGCGGCGTGACCTGGACGCGGCTCGAGGGCCACGGCCTGCCGAGCGGCATGGTGGGCCGGATCGGACTCGGCGTCGCGCGCGGCAGCGCGGGCCGCATCGTCTATGCCACGATCGCGCTCGAGGGCTCGCCGCTCACGGGCGCGGTGGTGCCCAAGGGAAAGAGCGGGATCTATCGCTCGAACGACGGCGGTGCCAGCTGGCAGATCGTCAACGACGACGGCTCGCTCGCGAGCAGCTATTTCGGGCGCATCACGGTCGCTCCGTACGACTCGAATACGATCTACGCCACCGGGCGTTCGATCGAGGTGTCGCACGACGGCGGGAAGCACTTCACGGTCTTCAAGGGCTCACCCGGCGGCGACGACTATCACTATCTCTGGATCAATCCGATCGATCCCACGCACATGATCGAGGGCGCGGACCAGGGCGCGGCCGTGACCGTGAACGGCGGCAAGGCGTGGTCGAGCTGGTACAACCAGCCCACCGGCCAGCTCTATCACCTCGGCGTGGACGATCAGTTCCCCTATCACGTCTACAGCGGGCAGCAGGACAACGGGACGGTGGAGCTCACGAGCCGTGGGCCGTACGGCGTGATCGACGAGCGCGACTGGCACCCGGTGGGCGGCGACGAGCGCGACGACATGCTCCCGAAGCCCGGAGATCCCGCCATCGTGATCGGCAGCGGGCTCGGCGGACACACGTCGCGCTTCGACGAAGTGACCCGGCAATCCGCCGAGATCTCGCCGTGGCCGGTCTCGAGCTACGGCGCCCGGCCGACGACGGTCAAGTACCGCTACACGTGGATCACGCCGCTCGCCTTCTCTCCGATCGCGCCGCACGCGCTGTATATGGGCTCGCAGGTGCTCTTCAAGTCGCTCGACGACGGCGATCACTGGGAGACGGTGAGTCCCGATCTGAGCGGTAAGGAGGCGGGCGCCAAGAACTGCCAGGATCCGAATTTCGCCGAGGCCAGGCCCTGCGGGTTCGGCGTGATCTTCGCGATCAATCCCTCGCCCATCCGGAAGGGCCTGATCTGGATTGGCACCGATGACGGCCTGATTCACGTCACGCACGACGACGGGGCGCACTGGACGAACGTGACGCCCGCCGGGCTTCCGACGTGGGCGCGCATCAACGACGTCGATCCGTCGGCGTTTGACACCAACGTCGCCTACGCGGCCGTGGACCTGCACCGGATGGATCGGTTTCGGCCGATGGCGTTCAAGACCATTGACGGCGGAAAGACGTGGACCAGCATCATCCATGGGTTGCCGGCAGATGAGTACGTGTCGGTGATTCGTGCCGATCCCGTGAAGCGCGGTTTGCTCTTCGCGGGGACCAACCGGGGCGTCTACGTCTCGTTCGACGACGGTCGCAACTGGCAGCCGCTCCGCCTCAACTTCCCGACGACGTGGGTACGGGATCTCCTGGTGCACGACGGCGATCTCATCGCCGCAACCCAGGGCCGAGGGATCTGGATCCTGGATGACATCGAGCCGCTCCGTGAGATCACGGCGCCGCTCGCCAACGAAGCGGTGCACCTCTTCGAGCCCGCGACGGCGATCCGCATGCGGAACAACGAGAACCGCGACACGCCGTGGCCGCCGTCCACCCCGGTCGCCCAGAATCCGCCAACCGGCGCGGTGATCGATTACTGGCTCGGTCCGGGCGCGAAGGGACCGGTGACGCTCACCTTCCGCGACGCCGAGGGGCAGGTCATCCGGACGTTTTCGAGCGCGGACACGTCGGAATCCCTCCCGGCGGATCGATATTTCCAGGAGGGCTGGATCGGCGCGCCGGCGCGCGTCTCGGCGGAACCGGGAATGCATCGCTTCGTGTGGGATCTGCGCTACCCGCGGCCGAAGGCGATCTCGTACGACTATTCCATCGCGGCGATCTGGCAGGTGGGGACTCCGCTTGAGCCGCGCGGGCCGCTTGCCCTCCCCGGGCGATACACGGTGACGCTGACGGTGGGAGGGCATGCCCACACGAAGCATTTCACCGTGCGGCTCGATCCGCGGGTCCACGTGACGCTGCAGGCGTTGCGTGAGCAGCTGGCGTTCTGTCGGATGATCGATTCGACGTTGGACCGCGCGGTCGCGGTGCACGATGCCATCGGTCGCGCGCTCGCCGACGAGGGGAAGCTCAACGCCAACGTCGCCGACTCGCTCCGCGCGCTCGACGGGGGCGATCATGGAATCGCCAACACGGCGAGCACGCTGGCCAGTCTGGTCACGGCGGTGCAGGGCGCCGACGCTGCGCCCACGCAGGGCGACCGCGGCGTCTACGCCGCATATCGCAAGGGCCTCGACGCCGCGCTCGTGGTGTGGCGGCGGCTCGAGTCCCAGGTACCGACCGAAGACCGTTAGCGCGCGGCCGGCGCGAGCTCCTTCGCGAGGAACGCCGTGGCGGCCGAGTCGGCCTCGTGCCACGAGTGCCAGCGGAGGAAGCCGTGGATCTCGTCGGGGATGACGAGCTCCTCGTAGTGCACGCCCTTTGCGTCGAGTCGGCGGGCGAGATCCACGGTCTCATGGAAGTACACGTTGCGGTCGTCATCGCCCTGAATCAGGATGACGGGCGATTTCCACGTGTCGATGGTCGCGTCGGGTGACGATTCCCAGGCCACCGTACGCGCACTGTCGAGGTCGCCCCGCTCGTAACGCCAGGGCGGGTCGAAGCGGGTGCGTTCCTCCACGGTCCAGTCGTGCACGCCGTGCATGTCGGCGCCGGCGGCGAAGACGTCGGAGTTGTGAGCGAGCGCCATCGCGGTGAGGAACCCACCGTACGAGCCCCCCCAGATCCCCACGTGCTTGGCGTCCACCTCGGGGCGCGCCGCGAGCCACCTCCCGCCCGCCAACACGTCCTGATACTCCCCGGCGCCGGCCGGTCCCGCGTGGGCGGGATGATGGAAGTCCCACCCGTAGCCGATGCCGAGCCGGTAGTTCACCGACAGCACCACGAATCCCCGACTCGCCAGGTACTGATTCACCGCGTACGAGTTCGAGTAGTAGTCCATGTAGTGCCAGCCGAGGAGCATCTGCCGCGGCGGGCCGCCGTGGACGAAGATCACGCCGG
>Ga0315550_1001089_pt1 | contig 16814 bp, 20 predicted proteins | sample SalMarSW160190MG_2_FD_203100 | JGI IMG/M metagenome (GOLD analysis project Ga0315550, IMG submission 203100) | Salt marsh sediment microbial communities from the Plum Island Ecosystem LTER, Massachusetts, United States - Salt Marsh Sediment SW1601-90 ... | reverse complement strand
GGCGCGCCTGCGGCCGCCCCCGCCGCCGCTGGTCGAGCCCGAGGGTGGCTTCAGCGCGCCCGGCTCGGGACAACTCGTGCCGAACCGCCAGCCCAACCGCTACGACCACGTGACCTTCACCGGCGGGGGCGCCTCGCTGCGCACGCTGTCGCGCGAGCTGGGCGCTCTCCTCGGGCCGATCGCGGAGGGCAAGGACCCGCTCCACTTCGTGGCCGACCTCTCCGGTGCGGGCGGCATGGCCAAGTCGGTCAAGCGGATCTCGATAAGTGTCAGCGGCAACAACATCTCCGTCGCGGTGGGCGGCGACAACATCGTCAGCATGGAGCGCACGTTCTACTTCGACGGACCCGGACGTCCTGCCCGCGTCTACAACAGCTACTTCAAGCTGTCCGACGACGCCCCCAAGGGCATGGGGCTCAAGGCGTTCGCCACCGAGGTGGCGGCCGCCCGGGACGCGGGCTTCCGGGAGATCGGCGTCTCGGCGGCGGGCAGCTACCGCAACATCGGGCGCCGGGGCGAGATGGTGGGCTACATGGTGTGGCCCCGTTTCGGATACGACGCGCCGTACCCGGCCGGCTACTTCCGGGAGATGCCGCCGCGAATCCAGGCCGCCATCCGGGAGATCAACCCGGACGCGCCCGAGGGCCTCCGTTTCCTGGACGTCCACGAGGCCGGCCAGGAGGCCCGGGACTGGTGGAGGGACCACGGAGAGGGACGCAGCATGAGCTTCGACTTGGAACCCGGATCACGCAACCTCAGGTACCTCACGCAGTACGTGCAGGACAAGGCGGAGAAGCAGGACCAGGGCGCCGACGAGTTCCTCAACCGCGCCGCCCGCACCCGACGCGCCCGCGAGCTGCCGGGGATCTTCGCCCCGGTGCCGAAGGACGACCGGGTGGAGGAGGCCCCCCACATGACGGAGGAGGACCTGCGCATCAGCGACGCGATCTTCGACCGCATGGGTGAGGAGCGCCGCCGCGAGAACAGGGCCCGTGCCAAGAAGAAGCGGGAGTCCGAGAAGAAGGACGAGGAGTCCAGCGAGGACGAGAAGTCCGACGGAGGCAAGATGAACGACAAGACCAAGAAGGCCACGGCCGGCGTGCTGCGGCTCGCCAAGAGCCATCCCGGCTTCCGCCGCGACCTCCTCCGCGAGCTCGTGCGGGAGGCGGGAGGTCCCGTGCGGGACATCGCCATCGGCCTGGAGTCCCAGCAGCAGATGCTGATGAACATGGTCGCCGGAGACCGGGTCCGGATCATCTACGAGCCGGGCACCGCCCAGGACCCGCAGGTGGGCGTGGACCGCATCGTCCAGCACAAGTACGACGAGGTGCTGCACGGCGTGGCCCTCCAGGCCCCGAACGGCGGCGAGGGCGTCCTCTCGGACAAGGGCGAGCCCGAGGGCGTCATGTTCTGGGACGGGGCCGGAGGCCAGGGCTACCGCGTGGTGGAGATGAGGCTCAACCGCTGGCAGCGCCTCGGGGCTGACGACGGCGACAAGGCCACCGCGGCACAGGTCCAGTTCGCGCTCGACCTCGCCAAGGAGAAGGGGAAGGACCACACGAGGTCCCAGCTGGCGGCGAAGTCCAAGGCCGAGATCTCCAAGATGATCGAGGACATGCAGAAGGAGCAGACCAAGGCATCCGAGAAGCAGGTCAGCTACGCGCTCTCTCTCCTGGAGGCCGAGGGCAAGAGCTCCCCGAGCAAGTCGAGCCTCGAGAAGATGTCCGAGACTGAGATCAGCAAGCTCATCGACAGGTACAAGAAGGCCCACGCCGCGCTGATGCAGGTGCCCGCCACCGAGGTCGGCAATCTCGTCTCCGCTCTGGAAGGGGCCCGCGACAGGCAGGCCGGCGAGATCCTGGAGGCCCTCGGGGGCCGTCACAGGCTCGAGCAGCTTCTCGGTGCCCGGGACATCAAGCTCTACAAGAACCAGATGCTGTTCCGATGGCCCAGCAGGACGGCGTCGAAGGGAACCCAGTGCGGGGTCACGATGGGGGAGGACGGCCAGTGCGACATGATGTTCCTGGCCAAGCGCGAGGACGGGAGCCTGAAGGTCGTGGCCGAGTACACGGTTCCGAAGGACGAGCTGGCCAGGACGTTCGAGAGGCAGACGGGGAGGCTCCTGCGAGCCTGAGATGGCTGTCTTCGACCCCAACCGGTGTGCTCTGGTGGAGATGTGCGACCACACGCCCGTCTGGCGCGGGAACATCCCCATCAACAAGAGCGGCGACTTCGCCTACCACGAGATGGCCGTCGCGCTCGACATCGAGCCCGGCCACGCCCTCGTCGACGTCAGCCTGATCGACAACATCAAGGGCAGCGAGCGGCCCCAGTGGCTGGTGGAGCTCAAAGCCTACGGAGTCCCCGTCAGCGATTTCCCGGGCGGTCCCAACATCCCGCCCCAGTTCAACCAGCCGAAGTGGAGCCCGGCCCGGCTGCTCGGCGACGGCATCAGGCTCCGCAACGGCACGGCCCCGGGCCACCTGTGCTGGTGGCAGATCGAGGGCGGCGAGGACGGCATCGTCCTCGGTCCCGCGGTCCAGAGCTACAACTTCATCGGCCTCATCGACTACCTCGGGATCCTGCGCCAGGGCGACGGCCTGTTCATCTACTTCCACTGCATGAACGGCACCGACCGCACGGGGGCCGTCGTGGCGGCCTACGCGATGCGCCACATGGGCATGGGCCTGGAGGAGGCGATGAGGCTCGCGGCCTCCGTCCCGGCCGCCGGCGTGATGAGCGAGTCGTACAAGAACCTCGTGGCGGCCTACGCCAAGTGGCTCGAGCAGAACCCTCCATCCTGAAGAAGGACATCGGGGAGTGGATCGACCAACGCGCGAAGAGCATGCGGTCGAGCTACAAGCTGACGAGCCTCGACAAGACGCAGTACTATCTCGAGACCAAGAGGATCTGGATGCGGGAGACCGGCTAGTCCGATCTCCACGTGGCGTCGGCGACCCAGGGATGGTCGGCCCCCTCCCCGCGGCACAGGGGGTGCTCGTGGGGCTGCCAGCGGCACCGGGACGGCCCCCGCTTGCCGCGCTTGAGGGCCATCTCTGCCTTGAAGGCTTCGCTGCGGTCCTCGTAGGGACCGTACAGGGCCCGAGGGGCCCAGGGGCGGTGTTTGGCGGTGTAGCGACCTCCGCCCTTGAGCTCGCCGTTGTGCTGGCGCAGCCGGCGTGCGGGGTCCGTGGTCGAGCCCACGTAGTGGAAGCCGGGGACCTTCCGGCCGCCCTTCGTGAATCTCTGCTGCTCGCTCTGGATGACGTAGACCCACCACACGGCACTGGTCTCCCTATAGGGCCCCCTTCGTGGAGGTCCCATGAGAACCGTACTCGCCTCGCTCCTCGCCGGTTCCCTGTTGTTCGCAGGCGGCTGCCGCACCCTCGGATCGGTGGAGGTGCACGCGCCCCCGCAGTACGACGAGGCCGGCGTCCCGTCGGACATGTACTACGAGAAGCTGGCGCGCCGCACCTCGGAGATGGCCGCCGACGGCGAGATCCCGAGCGACCCGCACGAGGCGTTCGTCCTCGCGATGCAGGAGCTCGACGACCGCGGCGTCGAGATCGAGCCCAAGGCCGAGGGCGTCGAGCAGTGGGACAAGTTCACGACGACGCTGCCGGCGACGGTCTACACCTCGAAGAACTGGGACCAGATGGACGAGGCCACGAAGGCCGTCGTGCTCTGGCACGAGATCGTGCACCTCCGCGAGTACGACGAGCACACGCCCCTCCTGATGGGCCTCATGTACGTCACCGCCGAGGGCCGGTGGGCGCTCGAGGTCCAGGCGTACCGCGAGACCTTCCGCGTGAGACGCATCTTCGGGGACACCGAGGAGAACATCCGGGCCGCGATGATGCCGACCGCCGAGAAGCTGTACGAGGGCTACGAGCTCGGGCCGATGCCGCGCGACTACGCGCTCGGCAAGGCCGTGGAGATCTGGATGGAGGACAGCCGGTAGCGTGTGCCGTGGCGCGCTCGCCCATCGTCACGCGCGAGGACGTCCTCGACTGCTGCCCGGACGCCCCGGCCGGCTTCGTGCCCACGCACCGGGTCGAGGTGCTCCACCCCCGCGACGGCCGCGTGCTGCGCTCCGACCTGGTGAGGCTGGCCGAGACCGACGACATCTCGTACGCCGTCGACGCCCGCGGTGAGGAGATCTACGGGGTGCTGCCCACGGGGCTGTGGCAGTGCCTGGAGATTCACGGAAGGGTCCTCGCCACGCCGGTGCGCTACCGCGAGTCCTACGTGCCGTTCATGGAGCGGCGCGGGGTGGTTTACTTCATGCGGGAGGGGGCCGACGGGCCGATCAAGATCGGCTGGTCGCAGAACACCGACGCCCGGCGGGCCGGGCTCCAGACTGCCAACCCGCGGCGGCTCCAGGTGATTGGCCATGTTCCGGGCACCCGCCGGGACGAGGCGAACCTGCACGCGCGCTTCTCGCATCTGCGAATGGAGGGTGAGTGGTTCCGCAACTGTCAGGAAATACACGACTATCTGCGGGATCACGGTGAAGACCCTATATCCCCTCCGTAGTAGGTGATGGCCACGGGGGCAAACGTCCTTCGTCTCCCCGTCCCGGAGGAAACGATCTGTTGTCATGTGACGGTCCCGAACGCGACCGCGCTGCTGCGCGCCGCGCCTGACGAGCCTACGGGCATGTCCTCGGTGGCGGTGGCGATGCAGCAGGTCGCGGAGCGGTTCGACGACCTGGCCATCGTCTTCGAGGAGTGTCCCGAGGCGAGCTACGTCCCGCACATGCACATCCTCGACGGCCACCTCACCTTCGTGTTCAGGGTTCCGCGCCGGTACCGCGACCAGCTGGTCCGCATGGGCTGGACCGCGGACGACATCGATGTGCGCCCGGAGGACGTCGTGTCCCCGGGCCGGGACGGTAGAGTACCCACCTAGAGAAACCTGGCATGGCAGATTCACAGCGCATCACGAAGGTGAACGTCGAGGAGGACGTCAAGTTCGGCTTGTTCGCCAACGCCTTCCGCGTGGTGGAGGAGATGGGCCCGGACTGCTTCCTCGACTTCATGGTCTACTCGGCCGCCGAGAAGGAGGCGACCGTGGTCAGCCGGGTCCGCGTGCGCCGGGAGTTCCTGCCCAGCATCCGGGAAACTCTGAGCGAGGCCATGGAGGAATTCCCCGCCGACGGGGAGAATTCGGGGGTCCAGGCCGCCGTCCTGCGCAAGAACGGCGAGACGGTTCACTGATCCAGCGACCCCCGCAGCTCGGTAGGGTGAAGCGTCGGTTTTCACCAACCGGGGTTCATCCATGCCGGAGATCGCTTTCAAGGTCAACGAGTTTCGCGTCTACGAGGTGAACGTCGAGGGCGTCGCCTTCGGGTTCATCAACACGGGTAGCGGAGGCTACACGCCCGCCAAGGGGGAGCTGTTCCAGTACGATGGGAACACCGTGATCCTCAAGGACGGACGCGAGTTCACCGACATCACCCAGCTGCGCAACGCCATCCACGCCGGCTGGTGCAGCGAGAAGACGGACGCGGTCGCGCCCCCGTACCGGCCGAAGTCGGCCGGCATCCAGGTCCGCGGGACCGAGCAGCGGGGGACCGGCCGCCCGACGCGGGTGTCGGTGGAGACGGTGCAGTCCGACGAGCGCACCGTCGTCTCGGTCGCGGACCGGACGCGCTCGCGCGAGGCCACCAACGAGCGGGCCGCACGACAGACGCCCCTGGAGACCGAGGCCGCGCGCAGCGTCGTGCCGCAGGCCGTCGGGGACGAGGGCCTGGACGAGCTCGTCGCCTCGATCGAGGAGGACATGGAGGACTGGCTCGAGGAGCAGGAGTCCGAGCGGCTGCTGGAGGAGATGCTCGCCGAGCAGGCCGCGCGCGAGGGGGCGGAGGAGGCGCAGCACGAGGAGGAGGTCCAGGCGCGTGCCGAGGCCGACATCCTGTCGCTGCTCGCGTCCGTCGAGGACGACGCGGGCGCCGAGCAGGCGCCGTCGAGGCCGGTGCCCAAGACCGCCCCCGCGCGCCGCTCGGCTCGGAACCTGCCCGTGGACGCGCAGGAGGACCGGGTGACGATGCCGATCGTGCGGGAGGACGAGACCGAGCAGGGCACCGTCATCGGAAGCGTGCAGGACGGCAAGCGCACCGTGGTGCGCCGCGAGAATGAGTTGGCCATGAACGTGGCCCCGGCCCGGCCGCCGACCGAGAGCCCGAAGCCCCGCGCGCGCATCGGAGGCACCGGGGCCATCGTGGTCGACGAGCAGCGCGACATGGGGCAGATCGCCCTCTCGGGCAGCAAGGCCCCCATCCGCCTGGACGAGTCGGCCAAGGTGACGTCGGGCCAGACGGAGACGATCCGGATGGGCGAGGGGGCACAGGTCGGCACCAAGAAGACGGCGCACGCCGTCCAGACCGCGCAGGGGCAGGAGGGCGTGGCCGTGGGCCGCGTGCTCTCACCGACCGTGCAGTCCTTCGAGGCGAACGACTCCAACACCTCGAGCACCGCCATCCAGCGCGCCCAGGAGGGCAAGCAGCTCCGCGTCGAGAAGTTCGAGACCGACGACGAGGTCGTGGCCACCGTGTCGGACGGCGCCGTCGCGAGGGCGGAGGCCGTCGCCACGGGAGATGTGCAGGAGGCCACGAGCGGCGACACGCTCGAGGATGTGCTGCCGGACGCGGCGACGGGCCCGAGGCCCGAGGTGCACCGGCGCCCCGAGGAGGACCCCGCCTACGCGGCGATCAAGATGCTCGTCCCGGACTTCGAGTGGAACAAGGACCGCAGGGTCAGCGAGCGCGTCCAGGCCGCGATGAAGCACATCGAGAACCCGCTCTACATCAAGGGCATCCTCGCCGTGGAGACCGAGCTGGCCCGCGAGGAGATCAAGAAGGCTCTCGCCGTCGAGCTGGACCGGCGCCAGGAAGCCAAGAAGGCCAAGAAGGCCAAGTAGCGGCCGTTTCGGTTTTCGGTCGATGGGCCTCTCCCTTGTGAGGGCCCTCCATGTCCTTTTCACGAAACGCAGGCAGCCAGGCCGGATGGGCCCTGATCTCCGGAGGCGTCAACGCCGCACGGGTCGAGGCTCACCGGATCCACCAGCTCCTGCAGAAGGCGCTGGAGCTCGTCGAGCACTCCAGCGAGCGCGAGCATCTGTACCAGGTGGCCGGGGACCTGATCGTGGCCATCCCGCAGCGCATGGAGGTGCTCGAGGCCCAGCTGGACGAGACCGGGTACGCGCTCTCGCTGATGGGGACCGACCACCTCAAGGACCGGCTCTCGGTCTCGCGGCGCAACCTCGTCGACGAGACGGTCGAGGGCTGCCGCGGCTTCGGCACGCAGATGCTGCGCCAGACCGCGAGCCGCGTGGCCGAGCGTCACATGGCGCGCCGGGTCGCCCGGCGTCACGCCGGGAGGGAGTAGGGTGCCCGACTTCGGGATCAAGAAGAAGGCGTACCGCCCTCTGTGGCAGGACACGCCCGGCTACAAGACGGTGGTGGACGACAAGTCCACGAAGGGCATCCTGCCGAGCCAACTCGAGAGCACGAACCCGGACCGCGGCCAGGGCAACATGGACGCCATGTGGCCGGTCGCCCCGGGCGTGGCGCGGGAGAAGGAGCGGGCCCTGCCGCTGCCGTCGAACCACGACAAGAAGCGCGAGAAGAGGATCGGCCCGACGGACTACAACAAGCCGCGGCACATCCCCTACCGCACGCTCGGCGAGCCCGGCGAGGAGTACGGGCACCCGACGAAGTTCGACTACAACATGCCGACGCGGCGCAAGTTCCCGCGGCCGCCGGCGGGCACGCTCGCCGGCGAGGACGACGATCTGGAGCTCGGTCCCGTGGACGACGTCTACGAGGAGGACCCCGTGGACGACCAGCTGGAGGTCGAGGGCGCGGGGACGACGAACAAGGGGCCTTTCCCGAGCGAGCGCCAGAAGAACCTCGTGGGGCCCGGCAAGCTGGTGCCCCTCCGCTGGTACCGGAGGCACCGGGAGCCCAAGAAGCGCAAGGAGAGACGGGAGTACAAGGTGGAGCGCCGGCAGCCCCGGCAGAAGCTCAAGCGCCGGTACCGGCGCAACTTCCCGCAACGGTACAAGCGCAAGGGCATCGACAACCGCACGCCCGCGCAGAAGACCAAGGACTGGCGCGAGGAGCACAAGCGCGACGAGGCGGCCCGCGGCGAGCGGCGGGCCGGGATGGAGGCGCTCGGCGAGGTGATGGAGATGCTCGGCATCGACACGCAGGCCGCGACCTGGCCGATCGACTGGAACACGCAGGTCAAGAAGACCGCGCCCCCCGGGCAGCTCGACCAGAACTTCGGGCCCGGGCAGAGCCGGGACACCGGGACGCCCCGCGAGGACCCGCGCAAGCAGAAGGGGGAGTCCCTGCGCGCGCCCGACGTGTTCGAGCGTCACCAGAAGGGCCTGTTCACCGACCCCAAGCCGCCGGCCGCAGGGCAGATCAACACGCCGACGACGAACAACCCGACCGACGGCTCGGGCAAGGTCATCCCGATGTCCTGGTACACCCAGGAGGTCAACAACACGCAGGCCATCCCCGACGGGCGGCAGGACCGCTACGAGCGGAACAACAACTTCGACGTCAAGCAGGGGGGCCACGGGCGCGTCGCCTTCACCGTGGCGGAGATCCTCAAGCGGTGCGACCGGAAGATCAGGGAGCGCTCCCGGGAGTACACGCCCAAGCTCGCGCGGACGGACACCAAGAACTGGGTCTGGCACTGGCGCGTGGGCGAGCACACGGTCAAGGTCCAGGCGTTCCGGCGCGGCCGCGCCGAGAACTTCACGAAGCTGAACCTGCGCGTCGCGTGCAGCTGCCCGTTCTGGCGGTGGTGGGGCCCCGAGCACTGGGGCACCAAGTCCGACTACCAGCGCGGCCCCCTGCAGGGGACCGGGGCCTACCCCGCGATCCGGGACCCGGCCCGGTGGAGACCGGTCTGCAAGCACGCCTACGCCGTCCTGGAGAAGTCGCAGCGCTTCTTCGTGAGACCCGACAAGAGCCCGCTCCGCAAGCTCGGGGCTCGGTTTTCGGCCGATAGCCCGGACGAGATAGAGGTCGAGTTCTTGAACGAGAGAATCCAAGCGCGGGTGGCGCGACGGCATCTGGAGCGCCAGATCAGCCGCAGGGTGCTCCGCCGGTACGTTGAGGGGAAGGAGTCCTGATGGCGACCTATCCCTACGAGTGTCAGGCGTGCGAGCGCCCGTTCGAGTTCCAGATGCGCATGGCGGAGTACGACGTGAAGGCGACGTACCCGTGCCCCGGCTGCGGCTCCGAGGACACGATCCGGGTCTTCACCGTCCCCTACGTGAACTTCGCCGGGGACGGCTGGGCCACCAAGAACAACCGCATCGCGGGCCAGATGAGGAGCAAGAACAGGCGGCTGGAGGCCAAGGAGCGGGAGCAGAAGGGCGACGGCATGATCCCGACGCTCGCCCCGAACGTGGGAGGCCAGCGCACGGAGTCGTGGAGCGACGCGGCCAAGCTCGCGCGGTCCGAGGGCAAGGACACCAGCGGGTACGAGCGGCTCGCTCGCAAGGAGAGTAAGTCGGCATGAGTTTCCCGATCCCGGCCCCGAGCGTCCTGTACCGGTCCCCCGCCTTCATGGTGCTCCAGTACATCAACAACCCGGACATCCTGGGCTACCGGGTGCGGGTGGCCAACAGCCTGGACAACGCCTACGGCCCCGACAACGGCGTCGGCGGCGTGGGCACCACGGCCCTGTTCGACGTGGACCGTGGGCGCACGCTGATCACGCGGCCCATCCGGCTCAAGCGCACCGCGATCTCCGGGGACATCACCCGAGGGCAGACGCGGGCCACCTTCGACCCCAACGAGTTCTTCGGCCTCAGCCCGGAGGTGCCACCCGACAGCCACCTCTGGTTCGTGCGGACGCAGGTGCGGACCGCCGCGGCGCCGGCCTTCCCGGTCACGGCCGACAACATCAACCAGTCGGTCATCACGATCGTCCAGGACCCCGACTACTTCGCGGTCCCGCGGCCGGCGCTGAGCCTCTACGGGACGGCCCCCGACATCGGCGCGGTCCCCGGCCTCCCGGCTCCCCCCGAGGCCATGGTGTTCGGGGTCCCGGCCTTCGCGGACGCCATCCTGATCACCAACCACGACGCGGCGGCCCCGCTCTTCTTCGCCGCGTCGCTGGAGCAGCCGCTGCTCCAGGTGGATGCGCAGACCACGATCTCCCACGCCAGCGGCATGAAGGACGAGCTCGTCTTCGCCGCGAACGGCGCCAACCCCAACTTCTCCATCCTGGTCTCCACCGTCACCGGCATGCGCTAGGCGCGCGTTATCGGTTATCCGTTTATAGGCCCGCTCAATACAGAGAGAACCCGAACGGGCCCCGGAGGAATTTCACGATGCCGTACATCATCATGCGCAGGACCGACATCCCCAACGGGGTGCTCCAGGTCGACGACCTCAAGCCCAACGACTCCCAGCGGAACTACACGCTCGATCCTCCGGGCCAGAGCGGCTACGTGCGCGACGTCCCGGTCAGCCAGACGGTGATCACGACCGGCGCCGGGCCGATCCTGACCGTCCGCGACGCCTGCGGGCTGGCCGCGTACCTGATCGACAACGTCGAGGACTCCTCCACGACCGCCATCACGGCCGCGGTCGCGAACGACGCGGCGGCAGCGATCATCGCGAGGGTGCAGGGCGGCCTGCCCGTCACGCTCGCCGACGTCGACGCCGAGCTCGTCGCGGCCGGCGCCACCGCCGGCACGGGGCTCGAGACGGGCCTGTCCACCGGCATGCTCAGCGAGCTGCTCTCGATCCTCTCGGGCGCCGTGTACGACCTCCCCGCGGGCAGCGAGGTGGAGGACGGCGGCAACCTGTTCAACCCGACGCGCCTCGGCTTCTTCCAGACCACGCCCGGCGTCAAGACCATCCTCGCCACGGGCGCCTTCAACGTGTCCAACGGCGCGGGGGACCTCTTCAACTACAAGCAGGCCGGCTTCGAGTACAACGGCGTCGTCGGCCCTGCCATCACCGTGCTCGCAGACGACGGAACCGTCATCTAGGAGGAGACTGGGATGCCCTACATCATCATGAAGCGGGACGACATCCCGGCCGCGACTCTCCAGGTGCTCGATCTGGAGCCCAACACGTCGCAGCGCAACCTCGTCGTGGACGCCCCCGGGCAGACGAAGTACGTGAACCCGGTGCAGAACGACGCCGTCGTCAGCTACGTCAACGGGGCGGGCGACACGCTCGTGCTGCGCGACTACTACGGGCTGGCCGCCTGGTTCCTGACCAACGTCACGGACGGGGCCGGCGCGGTCGCGACCGGCGACTTCACGGTCACCACGAACCCCGTCGCGGGCGACGCGGTCACCGTCAACGCGACCTCCGTGGGCGGCCCCAGCGTGACGCTGACCTACAGCGCGACGCCGTCCTCGATCTACCAGGTCCAGATCGGCGCCAGCATCGACGCGTCGGCGAACAACCTGGTCGGGGTGATCAACAACCCGGCGGTCGGGCTCGCCCCCTACGTCGCGGCGTCCTTCGGCGCAGGCGGCGTGGCCACCCTCGACGCGGTCCAGGAGGGCAGCGCCGGCAACGGCATCCTTCTGACCGACAACACGGGCAACATCACGACCACGGTGATGGCGGGCGGTGTGGACTCGGCGGCCCTGACCGCGGCGCAGGCCAACACGGACGCGGCGGACGTGCTCGGGCTCCTGGCCTACGGCGACCTGACCTCGGCCGCCGGCGTCCTCACGCTGGCCGCCATCAACGGGGCCCTCACCACGGGTGCCATCACGGCGGCCCAGCTGGACGAGGTGCTCGACGTCCTGGCGGGGCGCGTCTACTTCGTGCCGAAGAACACGCAGCTCGAGGCCGCGGGCGTGTTCTCCGTCCTGCCGGCCGTCGGCGCGCCCGGCGGCCCCGGGTTCGTCACCAACAGCCTGCGCATCCTGTTCAACAACGACGGGCTGCCCCTGTCGTTCACGATGGGCGAGCTCGCGGCTTTCGTGGACAACGCGTTCGTCTACCAGGGTGTCCCGGGCAACCCGAACGGGGAGGCCGTCGTGGTCTACAACGACGACGGCACCCTCTACACGCCGTAGCAGCCAGGAGGACCGAGCGTGCCGTACATCATCATGAAGCGAGACGACATCCCTGCGGGGGCCCTCCAGGTCCTCGACATGGAGCCGAACACCTCGCAGCGGAACTACACGCTCGACGTCCCCGGACAGACCAAGTACGTCAACCCCGTCGTGAACGAGGAGGTCGTGCTCATGCAGCCGGGCGGCGGCGGCACGCCCATCGTCTTCCGCCGGGAGGCGAGCGGGCTGGCGGCCTGGATGGTCACCAACGTGAACGACGGCACGGGCGCCCCGGGCGTGGGGTCGTTCACAGTCGTCTTCGCGACGCCCATCGTCCCCGGCGACACCGTCACCGTGGGGGCGCAGCTGTTCACGGCGGTCGCCGGGGCCCGGACCCCGGGCGCCAACGACTTCAGCCTCGCGTCGGGCACGGACGCGGGCATCGCGACCGATCTGGCCGCGGCCATCAACGACCCGCTCAACGGGCTCGCGCAGCCCGGCGGCCTGTCCAACCTCGTGACGGCGGTCCCCGCCGTGGGGGTGGTGACGATCACGGCGAACACGGACGGCACCGCGGGCAACCTGCTCCTCGCCAGCTCCAACGCCGCGGGGTTCTCCCCCGTCGGCATGGCGGGCGGCGTGGACGCCAACGCCCTGACGGCCGCGGACGCCAACGCGAACGCGGCGGCCGTGCTGGCCCTCTACGCCTTCGGCGATCTGACCGCGGCCGCGGGGACCGTCACGCTGGCCGACATCAACGGCGCGATGGTGACGGGCACGATCACCGCGGCGCAGCTGTCCGAGGTGCTCGACATCCTCGCGGGGCGCCAGTACTTCGTGCCCAACAACACGCAGGTGGACTCGGACGGCTCCACGTTCGACGTGCAGCCGCCGGTCGGCACCGACGGGGGCCCCTGGTTCCCGCCCGGCACCCTGCGTCCGCTCTTCCTGAACGACGGGCTTCCGCTCTCGTTCACGATGGGGGAGTTGGTCGGATACACCGCCAGCAGCTTCGTTTACGGGGGCGTGGCCGGCAACCCCAACGGCGAGGCCGTGGTCGTCTACAACGACGACGGAACATTCTTCACCCCGTAAGGAGAAACGACCATGTCCCAAGTCTTCCTCATCATGCGCAGGACCGACATCCCCGACGGGGAGCTGCAGGTCGTGGACCTCTGGCCCAACACCTCGTCGAAGAACTACATCTACCCGCCGGGCCTCGGCCAGACCGGGTACGTCCACAACATCCCGGACGCCGCCGCGACCGGCCTCGTCGGGGCCGGCCCCACGTTCACGACGTCGGCGAACCTGACCGGGATCTCGGCCTACCTGCTCGGCAACATCAACACGACCGCGGGCGCGGGTGCCCCGTTCACGGGCGCCGAGGCCGACGCCGCCACGGCGGGTCTGGTCGCGATCGCGCAGGCGGGCACCGTGCTCGACCTGGCTGCCGTGGACGCCGTCCTCGCGGGCGTCATGGCGGGGAACGTGTACCAGATCGACGCCGGGACCGACCTCGCGGCCGCCGGCGTCAAGACCGCCGCGCGGAACGGGGACTTCGTCGCCGGGACCTACAAGCAACTCTACGACATCGGGCAGTTTCTCTGCTCGAACCTCAACGGCAACGTGTCGCTCCTCAAGTCGGCGAACTTCACGTACCTCGACACCACCGGTGCCGCGGTCACGGTGTACGCCGAGGACGGCACGCTGTTCGCGTAGCGACTCGGGGCGCCGCTCGGGGTGACCGGCGCCCGCATCCTCCCCTCGGGGACGGCCACATACCAAAGACACACGGAGATGGGCAATGAGCGAAGAGCAGACGAACGGATACAGGACATCGGACCTGTACTACGCGGCGTACCTACGGGTCGCCGGGGTGAAGATGAGTGGCACGCACCGCGACGGAGGCAGGGTCTACTTCCTCTTCGATGAGGAGGGGGTGGACATGCGCGAGCTGCGGGACCAGTACTACAACCGAACCAGCAAGGTCGCGGCGCTGAGCTACGCGGACGAGATCAAGGTCTGCAAGCACCTGACCCACGAGGCGAGGAGCGAGTAGCCGCATGCGCCTGGAGCAGCTGATCGAGGGGAACGACGTCGTGCAGCAGCACGTGGCCAGCGAGCGGGAGAAGACCGCGCTCGTGGCCGTCTCCCCCATGGCGCGCCGGGCAATCAGGCAGGAGATCGTCCCGCAGATCGAGGAGAGCGTCATCTCGGTCGAGAGCGTGGACGAGCTGGGCGACGACGCCAAGCGCTCCATCGAGGCCGCCTTCTCGTTCAAGAACGTGCTCTACACGCGCCTGATCGGCTACAAGTCGATCGACCAGTCCGACGGGCAGTTCCTCGACGACCTGCTGATCGTGATGGACGAGTGGATGCGCAGCACCAAGGCCACCCTGGCCGACGACGACGACGACGAGGCCGGGGAGGACGACAAGAAGGCCCCCGAGCCCCAGACCGTCGAGGTGAAGGTGACCGTGGAGAGCGAGCCCACCCAGGTGAAGGACACGTCCAGCGACGAGGAGGTTCCCCTCGCCGTGGCCGACATCTTCGACCTGGGAGACGTGAGGCTGTAGCGTGGCGGTGTGTTTCACGGTCGGCCAGGAGCTCGGCCGCAACGACCTCAAGATCTTCCTCGTGGACGAGCTCGGCGTCCCGTGCAACGCGGCCGAGATCAGCTACGCCCTGTACTTCGTGGACCAGAGCATGGGCCCTCCCGGGGTCGAGGTGCTCATCGGCCCCGCCGCCCGCACGCCGGTGAACCCGGCCGTGGGCGAGTACTACGCCGCCATCATGGTGCCGCCGGGCGCGAGCGCGGGGGACTACCGCATCCGCTGGACCTTCAAGAAGACCCTCATGGACGAGGACCAGGAGGTGGTCCAGGAGTTCGGGGTGAGCGACCCGGCCAGCTGCACCGACGGCCAGCCGCTGGTCTCGACCTGCGAGGCGGGGCTGATCGACAAGCTCCGGGTCATGCTGCGGGACAACAACCCGGACCGGAACTACCACTTCCGCCCGCCCACGCAGGAAGGCGAGATCAAGCGCTACAACCGCGTCTTCGGCTACATCTGGGAGGACCACGAGCTGCTCTGCTACCTCCAGATGAGCCTGGACTGGTTCAACTCGTTCCCCCCGGAGACGGAGGGGATCGCCACGCTGAACCAGCTCTGCGCCCAGAAGCCTGTCTGGCGGACGTTCATCCTGTGGGGCGCCGCGGTGTTCGCCCTGCTGGCTCTGAGCATCAACTGGGTGGCCGACGAGTTCGACTACTCGATCGGCGGCATCAGCCTCAGCATCGAGAAGTCCAGCAAGTACGAGAGCCTCAAGCAGAACGCCGAGCAGCAATTTGACAAAGCGACCGAGGCCAAGGCCCGGACCGTGAAATTCATCCGCGGCCTCAAGCAGCCGAAGTTCGGCTTCGGGGTCCGGTCCAGTTTCGGCCCGAACGTGGGCCGGGGCGTCCTGAGCCCCCGGAGCTTCGTCTAGTGGCGGACGAGGGCGACGAGCCCGAGAAGGCCCCTCCCAAGGTCGTGGTGCCGTTCCCGCTCGAGGGCACCGTGGGGGCCGGGGACGTCGTCCGGCGGGTCACGAGCGCCCTGGGCGTCTCCACGTGCTCCGCCTGCGAGCAGCGCCGCCGTCGGATGAACCGCTGGGTCGGTTTCGGCCGCCGCCGCCGCCGTTAGCGGGGCTGCCGCGCGGGCTCCCGGCTCCGTGAAAAGCGGCCGGGTCATCGGTTTTCGCTCGATAGCTGCCGGTAGACAGGGGCCTTGCGCCTCGGCCCCCCGAGCTCCGCCGTGGCACAGAGCAACATCGTCGCCGTCCTCATCGTCAGGTGCACCCACACGGGGGTGTACGCGGACGGACGTCCGAACACCGGGTCGGTGACGCTCTACGATCTCGACGAGATCACCATCCAGAAGAACCGCACCCGCGCGGTTCCCATCCCCTACGGCTCGGGGACGACGCTGCCGCCCGTGGACATCGCCATGTCCACGCGGACCTTCGTCTCGTGGCACCAGGGCGACATCTGCATCAACACGATGCAGGGGCTGATCACCTCCGAGATCATCTTCCAGCTCCGGGACAAGGGCAACTGTGGGGGGCCGGCGGGGACGGGGCAGTCCCTCCGGCCGGCGGTCCTCAACATCGAGCGCGTCGGCGGGGTGCTCCGCTTCGTCATCCCCGACAACGTGATCCCGACCACCCTGGACTCCATCGGGTTCATGGTCGGCGAGCCGATCACGGTCACCGGGCTCACCGGGGCCTTCCGCAACCTCAACGGCGACTACGTCATCACGGACGCCGTCCCCGGGGACGGCCTGGCCGGCGCGGCCGCGGGGTCCTACCTGGTGGAGGTCGAGTCCGCGGGGGCCGACATCGCCGCGGCAACCCTGGCCGGGGTGAACCTGTGCCTCAGCGAGGGGCGCGTCGTCACGCAGTTCAACAGCGGCGGCGACGTCGGGGGCTTCGGGACGAACGTGTTCGGCTACGTCGGCGGCCAGTTCCTCCCCGGCACAGGGGGCGGCGGCGGGGTCACCAACCTGCAGGAGGCGTACGAGGGCGGCAACACGATCGTCACCAGCGCCACCTTCGGCGACATCGACTTCAGCGGCACCGAGGCGATCTCGCTGGACGCCTCGATGGCATCGAACTTCACGGTCGACGGCGCCGACCTGAGCCTCGGGACGACGACCAGCGGGGACGTCGTGATCTCGTCCGCGGGCCTCATGGACCTCGACGCGGTCGGTGACCTGTCGGTC
>Ga0315550_1001087_pt1 | contig 16827 bp, 14 predicted proteins | sample SalMarSW160190MG_2_FD_203100 | JGI IMG/M metagenome (GOLD analysis project Ga0315550, IMG submission 203100) | Salt marsh sediment microbial communities from the Plum Island Ecosystem LTER, Massachusetts, United States - Salt Marsh Sediment SW1601-90 ... | reverse complement strand
GTCGTCGAGCGCGTCATAGATCACGTGACCGCCCTCGACTATCCCCGCCATAAGCTGCACATCCAGATTCTGGACGACTCGACCGATGACACCCTCCGACTTTCGTGTATGCGAGCGGCCTTGCACCGCGAGCGCGGGGCGGACATTGTGGTTTTACAACGGCCCGACCGCGATGGATTCAAGGCCGGGGCACTGAAATGGGGCCTGTCTCACACGCAGAGCGAGTTCATCGCCATCTTTGACGCCGATTTCTGCCCCCCGCCCGACTTTTTACTCAAGACGATTCCACACTTGGTCGAGAACCCAGAGATAGGCATGGTGCAAACGCGCTGGACGTACCTCAACGCCGACTACTCAGCACTGACCCGGGCCCAAGCGCTATTATTCGACGGTCACTTTGCCATCGAGCAGGTCGCGCGGTGCCGCTCGGGCTTGTTCATGACCTTTAACGGAACGGGGGGCGTATGGCGGCGACGCTGCATCGTAGACGCCGGAGGATGGGAGGATGACACACTTTGCGAGGATTTCGACCTGAGCTTTCGGGCACAGCTCGCCGGTTGGAAATTCCTCTATCGTCGAGACGTTGCGGCGCCAGCCGAGTTGCCGCCCCAGATAACGGCCTTCAAGCGCCAACAATCCCGCTGGTCACAGGGAGCGGCTCAGACCCTGCGCAAGCTGGCGTGGCCAGTCTTGCGTAGCAAGAAAATGCCGTGGATAAAAAAAGTGCTAGGGGTGTTGCATCTGAGTAACTATCTCGCTCACACGCTCCTAGTGCTCCATCTCCTCATCTCGCTACCCATGCTGCTCCTGCCCGGCTCCGGACGTCTGCCATTCGAAGACTTTATCGGCTTGTTGGGATTGGGGCCGCCGCTGGTCTTTGTCATCGCCCAAAAACAGCTATATCCGTCTGATTGGTGGCGACGGCTGCGCGCCTTGCCGATGATGTTGATCCTAGGGGTCGGCATCGCGTGGTGCAGTGCGCGTGCAGCGTGGCGCGGACTGACCCGGTGGGGGGGCACGTTTATCCGCACGCCCAAGTTCTGCCTTGAGGATAAGGACGATCATTGGGCCAGCAGTCGCTACCGGCTAGGGGCCGACAGCGACACCATAGGGGAGATTTTCCTGGCGCTGTATGCGCTGACCACGACCATCGCCGCCTTCGCTACCAACAAATACGCCCTGATTCCCTTCACCCTGACGTACGCCATTGCGTTTGGGGTAGTTGCCGGCATGGGAATCATACAGGGACGCCCTCAGGTAATCCGCTGCCTGCGACCTCAGCGCTAAAGACAGCTCGGCACGGACAGCGCCTCCTCAGTCCTGGGGAGGTTGAAAGCGCCGAATTTCCCGCACCGGCACTTTGATCTGGCGTCGACACTTGGGACATTCCACGTTATAGTGCTTTGCCGACGTCTTTTCAATCTCCTCCAGTGCAGCCGCCAGCGCCTCACGGCTCAGGGTGAACATAAAGCGACATCGCTGACATCGTACCTGCATCGTCTCATCTCCTCCTTCTCTTCAGTGTCTATCGATTCCATTGTAGCGCAGTTAGATCAGATGGACAAGGACAAGACAATCAAACAATCGTAGACCGTTTAGCGCGACACGCGATGACAATACCTACCAGAATCAACATCCCCCCGGTCAAGGCCCAGCATGACGGCCACTCACCCAGTAACCACCAGGCCAGCAACGTAGCGCCGATGGGCTCCCCGAGAACGGCAATGGTAACGTAGGTGGCCGAGAGGTAGCGCAGGGCCCAGTTGAGCGACGAATGCCCCAATATCTGCGGCACGAGGGCCATCAACGCCAACCACAGCCAAGTCCCCTGACGCTGAGGAAGCACAGGCAGACCAGAGAGCAGCACGACGAGAACCAGCGCCACCGCGGCGGTACAATAGACGGGAAACACGTACGCCAGAAGCGAAAGCCGCGACCGCAACCGCCGCCCAATCAAGAAATAACCTGCCGCCGCCACCCCTCCCAACAGCGCCAATACGTCCCCCCACAAGCGGTGAGCCCCCTCGCCCAGATCCCCCAATCCGATAATCACGCTGCCAGCGACCGCAATCACGAGCGCTGCGACCATCCACCGCGACAATCGCTCATGTAGAAGCATATGAGATGCCAACCCGACAAAGATCGGTTGGGTCGTCACCAACACCAGCGACGCCGCCACCGACGTATAGGCTAACGAGGTGATCCAGGTGGCAAAGTGAAGCGCCAGCAGCAAGCCGGCACCCAGGACGTATTTCCACTCGCGGCAGGTCAATGTACGCAACTCCGAACGACGCGCGGTCAACGCGACTGGGGCCAGAATCAACGTGGCCAATGTCAGCCGCCAAGCGGCGATCGAGAGAGAATGCATTTCCGCCTGGGCCAGTCGAATGAGCGTGGCTGCCGTGGAGACCGCCAGCACTCCCACGCCGACGCCCACGTAAGCGCGAACGTTTCGTATCACCCAGACCTCCGTCTTGAGGCGCAAAAGGCTTCTTGACAAAGACGCAAATCTTATTACAATATCGAAGATCGGCCTTATCAGTTGAAAAAGACGGGCCGTCCAAACACCATTATTAGAAATGGAGGCAAAAATGGCATACGTGATCACCAGCAAATGCGAGCGCTGCGGCTCTTGCATCGAGGTCTGCCCAAGCGACGCGGTCTATCAGGTTGAAGGCAACCCCGAATGGCCGACCTACTACATCTTCCCGGAGAACTGCATCGAGTGCGCAGCCTGCGAGGCCGAGTGCGAGGCCGAAGCGATCTATCACGAAGATGAAGTACCCGAGGATCTCGCCGCCGCCATCCAGAAGAACATCGACTTTTTCGAAAGCGGGCCAGGCAAAGATCTCGTGTAATCCACAACTACCAAGTGGACACAGACACTTCAGACAGGCAGTTCCACCACGCGCTGTCTAACCTCGGCCACTACAGAGAGCCGGTTTCACCTCTCCAGGCGAAACCGGCTTTGTTCTTCCCTCAAAGTGACTATTTGGTATAGATCGGGCTGCTAAAGATCCAACCACGAGAACCCAACTTATGCCGGCGGTAAGCCGCCACGCGGTACGCACCCGGCTCGTCGGTGGTGTGCTTGAGATGCGTCCCCTTCGCCTGCGCCACGACCCGCCCGTTGAATATCAACCGAATATCAGCCTCGTGAGGCGTATGGACCTCGAAAATGGTCGCTCCGATGCGCACCAGTTCCTCACCAATCAGCACCTGGTTGGTGCCGCTGCGGGCGAGGAACTGAAAGCCCTTCGTCGGGGCCAAAAGATCGTAGCCCACCCACGTGCGGCCAGCCCGCAGCGCATCGTAGATCAGCGTCTTGTCGTGCTCCAGAAACCCATTCAGCGGATGCTCCGTCAGGATGTGAGTGTTGACGCAGCGAAAGAGATAGTCGTAGGGGAACAACACGCGCTCCAGAGGACCCAGCGAAAAGGACTCCGCATGGGCATCGGCGTTGCCGATCGCGGGGACCCGCTTGCCTTGAGAAAGTAGGTAATCCCAATGACGCAACATATCCCGGAACGGCCCGCGAATGCCCCGGTCCGGGAAAAAAGAACAGTAGACTGCTGCCAGCACATTCCTGGTCACCAGTGCCTTGAACTCGGACATGTAATTCCAAATCTCGAGGCCCACATATCCCGTGACGTCCCAGTCTACCCAGGGGATGGGCTCCTCACGGCCAAATCGACCAGCGTACTCGTAGGGATGTGCCAAATAACAAAAGCCCCCGTGCTCGTTCACGTCGTCGATCAGCGCCTGAGGGTCACCGGCTTGCAGAGCCATCTCGGCGCCGGCGTCATACACCAGCAGGTGATTGGCCTGAGGCTGACGTCGCACGTCGTGCACCTCCTCACCGATCAGGAGCAGCACCCCGCCATAGTATCCCTCCAACCCGTCCACCCACACGTTGTGGTCGGTGACGACGACGAAATCGAGCCCGGCCTCCTCCGCCGCCTGCGCGACCTGGGCATGAAGCGCCTCCCCATCCGAGTAGGATGTGTGCACGTGCAGGTTACCCGCGTATTCATAGACGTTCATACAGTCATCCTTCCCATCGCAAGACCAGTTCCCTGGCCGCACGCACCTCGTCCAATCTACTCACCGGGGCGTGGTGAGGCGCATCGTGAAGCAAGTCGGGATCTGCGCTGGCCTCCTCTGCGATTCGCAGCAAAGCCTCGGCAAAGGCATCCAACGTCTCTTTGCTCTCCGTCTCCGTCGGCTCGATCATGAGCGCCTCGTGGACGATGAGGGGAAAGTAGTTGGTGGGCGGGTGAAAGCCATAGTCGATCAGCCGCTTGGAGATATCCAGTGCGCGCACGTCAGGCGCATCAGGCACGTGCCCCTCACAGACGAACTCGTGCATACAGGTACGGTCATAGGGCACCCGGTAGGTGTCCTCGACCAGGCTCATCAGATAGTTGGCATTGAGCACCGCGTGCTCAGCCACCCGCCGCAGACCGCCCGCGCCCAGCATGCGGATGTAGGTGTAGGCGCGCACCATCACGCCGAAATGGCCGTAAAAGGCCTTCACCCGGCCAATCGACTTGGGCGGCAAGACGAAGGTATAGGCCAAATCGTCAACTTGGTCCACGACCGGGCCGGGCAAGAAATCGACCAGCGAAGGTGCCGCGCCGACAGGGCCGGAACCGGGTCCGCCGCCGCCGTGAGGCGTGCTAAACGTCTTGTGCAAGTTGTAGTGCAGGACGTCGAACCCCAGGTCGCCGGGGCGCGCGATACCCAATAGGGCGTTCATGTTCGCCCCGTCGCCGTACATCAACCCGCCCCGCCCGTGAACCAGCGTGGCGATCTGCTCCACGTGCTCGTCGAACAGCCCCAGCGTGTTGGGGTTGGTCAACATCATGCCGACCAACCAGTCGCCGTGCTCGTCGCACGCTGCCTCCAACGCACGCATATCCACGTTGCCCCGTGCATCAGACGGAACCTCTACCACGCGCAGGCCGCTCATCGTCGTGCTGGCCGGGTTGGTGCCGTGGGCCGAGTCCGGGACCAGGATCACGTCACGTGCCACGTCGCCACGATCCCGATGATAGGCGCGCATCATCAGCACGCCGGTCAGCTCGCCGTGGGCCCCCGCCGCTGGCTGGAGGCTCACACCGGCAAACCCGCCGACCTCTTTGAGGAACGCTTGCAGATAGTACATCAAGAAGAGCGCGCCCTGCACCGATTCCTCATCCTGGTAGGGATGGAGGTTCACAAAACCCGGCAGGCGTGCCATCTCCTCGTTGATCTTGGGGTTGTACTTCATGGTACAAGAGCCAAGTGGGTAGAACACGGTATCGACAGAATAGTTCATCTGCGAGAGCAGCGTGTAGTGGCGCACCAGGTCGACCTCACTCACCTCCGGCAGCGGCAGATCGTCCCGCACCAGCCCCTCTGGCAGCGCAGCAGGCGGCACGTCCAGGTCCGGTAGAACAGCGGTACAGCGGCCCGGGCGGGAGCGCTCAAAGATCAAGGGCTCAGAATGATGCATTCCACCCACCGGACGACCTCCTCGGCAATCATCAACGCCTGTTCGTATTCCTCGCGACTCACCGGCCTTGCGATGCCCGGATATCGGGTGAACACCGCAAAGCGAGTCAGTTGAGCCGCCTCCTTTACCTGATCTGGAACTGGTTGCCCGACTTGCTGGATCAAGGTCAGCAGTTGCGCCAGATCGTGGGTATACGGAAAATCCACACCCCGCCATATGAGGAGCGCCTTGAACGCCTTCTCTACCGCCTGTTGAGCCTCAAAGCAGAGATCCTCGAAATAGGCACCGGTAATATCCGCTTTCGCGATAGCCAGGTTACTCTTGGCTCGTTCCAGCCAATCTTGGGGATCGTTGGGCGGGTATTCAGACACTATAAACCACTCTCCCTTCTCGCAAGGCCGGTGCGATTACCAATGGCGGGCTATCCTTGTACCGCTCGACCTCTTCCGGCGTCACCACGATGACGTCAACCGCCTGACCCAGGCCAATCAGGTTCATATAGATGGCCCCGGTGAGACGTCCCTGGTGGAACTCGCCCTGCTTGACGACCAACAGATCCACGTCGCTGTGGGGACCCATCTCTCCCCGTGCGGCGGAGCCAAAAAGGATAATCTTTTCCGGTCCGGCAACCTGCACGACACGCCGGATGATTTCTCGCAAGGTTTCTTCACTTAGGTTCATTCCTCCACCTCCTCCAACGCTTCCACCAGCGTGTCGATCTCCTCGCGCGTGTTCATCTCCGTCGCACACAGCAGCATGTGATCCTTCAGATGCGCGTAATCCCGCTCCAGGTCGTAGCCGCCGATGATGCCCCAATCTTCCATCAGGTAGTCGTTGATCTCCTTTACAGAACGTGGGCAACGAACCACAAACTCTTTGAAAAACGGTTCGTCATCGATCGCAGTGAATCCGTTTATTTCTCTAATCCGCTGTTGTGCGTAATGCGCCTTGTGATAGCACAGCTCCGCCACCTGCCGCATCCCACAACGGCCCAAGGCGGCCATATAGACCGCAGCCGCCAATGCGACAAGCCCCTGATTGGTGCAGATGTTGGACGTGGCCTTTTCGCGGCGGATGTGCTGCTCGCGCGTCGAGAGGGTGAGGACAAAGCCACGCCGACCCTCGTCATCCATCGTCTGGCCCACCAGCCGGCCCGCCATCTTGCGCACGTATTTCTCGCGGGTGGCAAAGAAACCCAGGTACGGCCCACCGAAATTGAGCCCGGCGCCTAGCCCTTGGCCCTCGCCCACCACGATATCGGCGCCGAGTTCACCCGGCGGCTTGAGCAGTCCCAGGGCAATGGGATCGGCCACCACGATCAGCAGTGCTCCCGCCGCACGCGCCGCCTCTGCCAGTGGCCTCAAATCCCCAATCCGGCCCAGGAAATCGGGATACTGGACAACCAGACATGCCGTCTCGTCGTCCAATCTCCAATCTCCGATCTCCCAATCTCTAATCTCCAAACCCATCCCCTGCGTATACGTGCGCACCACAGCGCGATACTCGGGATGCACCCACGGCGAGATGGCGACCCTGCGCCGCTTCATGCGATGGACATTGGCAGCAGCAATCACCGCCTCGGCAGTGGCCGTCGCGCCGCCGTAATGAGAGGCATTAGAGGCCTCCATACCCGTCAACGCACAGACCATCGTCTGGTACTCAAAGATGGCCTGGAGGGTGCCCTGGCTGACCTCGGGCTGGTAGGGGGTATAAGCCGTGTAGAACTCCCCCCGGCGGAGGACGGCGTCCACCAAAGCGGGGACAAAGTGATGATAAGCACCCGCTCCTAAAAAGCAGGGACCGTCGGCAACGGTGAAATTATCCCTGGCCAGGTTCTCGAGCTCGCGCCGCGCCTCCATCTCCGAAAGAGCAGGCGGCAGATTCAGATCAGGGAAACGGACGTGCACGGGCACGTCCACAAACAAATCATCGATAGACTGAACGCCGATAGCGGCGAGCATGGCCTGTCGATCAGCGTCGCTGTGAGGGATATAGGGCACAAGTCACCTCGAATACAGAATACAAGACGCAAGATACAAGATACAGGATGCAGGATGCAGGATATGATCTTGCCTCTTGCCCCCTGCTTGCTTACTCCTCTTCCTTGGCGACAAAGTCTTCGTACTCTCCCGGGGTCATCAGATCGTCGAACTCGGCGGGATCAGACGGGATAAAGCGGACCATCCAGCCCTCGTCATAGGGGTACTGGTTGACCAACTCTGGCGCGTCCTCCAACTCCTCGTTGATGGCGACGATCTCCCCGCCCATCGGCATATATACGTCGGAGGCAGCTTTGACCGACTCGACGACGCCAAAGATACCCCCCTGCTCGAACGTATCCCCTCCCTCCGGCAATTCTACATAGACGATATCTGAGAGAGATTCCTGAGCGTGGTCGGAGATTCCACAGACAATCTGATCCTCGTCCCACCGCGCCCACTCGTGACTCTTAGCATACCGCGCTTCTTGATCCAGTTTCATCGCTGCCACTCCTTTTCGTAGCTACAACTGACTCGTCCTGCAACCGACATGCTACACGTATTATACTCAACGAACTTTACGAGAGCAAGCGTCGTTTAGCCACTTCCTGCCAGCCGCGATAACCATCCCAGGATACCGCGCGACGGCTTCTCGCCCTGAGCCACGCCTGTCTGCCCATTAACCAAGATGGTATACTGTCTCTCCCCGTGGGAGTAGCGGACAATCCACAGCGGCACGATGATCAACTTGAACGACATGACCGACAGTCGCGCCACACCCGGCCCGAAATCCTCGATCCGCTTACCCAACCGCTCGGCGACCGACGTCCGCACCTTTGCCCGCGCCTTGATCGAAGCGTCCGCCATCGAGATGTCGTACGTCTCGGCGGGCCAATCCGCGAGATAGCCCGGATCATACGGCGCCAACTTATCAAGATGGAAACTGCCCACGACGGACGCCATCTCTTGCGGCAAGGTGTTGCTGGCAGGCGTCAACACATCATCTGCCAAGCGCCTCTGACCTTTCCAAGCAACGTCGATATCGAATGTCCACATCGGAATATAGACGCCGTTGAGGGAGACGACCGGAGCAGCGTCCAACTCTTCCGCCGCCAGCCACTCGAGAGCCGCGCGACGCGCCCGATCCTGCGTCACCACAAAAGGAATCACTCCCTCGGGAGGCACCAACTCGCGCAACTTGGTCTGCTCGACGACGTAGACAGAGGCACAATAGGGACACGTGAACGACAGTTTCTCAGGCCCCAATACAAAAGAGGCGCCACAATCCTGGCACACGTAGCACTTGGTAGCCACCGGACAGGTGTGCCCCTTGGCCGTGGCCAGAGCCAGAACGAAATCCTGCTCGTCGACCGCACCATCGCCCGCCAGCGCCTCGGAGCGCGAATGCCGAGCGCAGTACTCGCAAATCAGCGACGTACCCATCGGCGCAAAGACCATCCGTCCACCACAATTTGGACAGATGAACCGTCGAGCCTGGGCTGGTTGGGGAGTATCGGGCACTTTAACCGGTACGTGGTTCGGATCGACGATGTCGGCTGGATCGAGTCGCCCATCCAGTATGGCCAGCTCGCGTCGGGCCTCAGCGTGCATCGGGTCTGCAAACAAGATCTCTTCCAAGTGTGCGCGCTTCTCAGCCATGTCATCGGTGATCCTGCTTAGCCACAGCCGGGCTTTGATGCATTGCTGGAGCGTGGAATCCAGGCGCAGCGCCCACTCCAGATAGCGGCGCGCCTCGTCGTTGGCGCCGTCCTTGGCCGCCGCGATGCCGCGCACCAACAGGTCGCGCACGCTATCGGACATCCTTACACCACCCTCGGCACCCGGGCCAGGATCTCGGAGACGACCTCGTAGTTGATCGTCCCCAACCAGTCGGCCACCTCCTCGGCAGTGATGGCGTCCTCGCCCTGTATGCCGATCAGCACGACCTCATCCCCGACGCGGACGTTGGGGATGTGACTGACGTTGATCATGGTCTGATCCATGCACACCCGTCCCACGATGGGCGCGCGCTGCCCGCGCACCAGCACCGACTGCCAACGGGTGGGCGCGCGGCGGAAACCGTCGGCATAGCCCACGGGGATGACGGCAATCGTCTCCTCGCCCTGGGTCTGATAGGTGTTACTATAGCTGACGTAGCTACCCGGCGGGAGCATCTTGACCTGGGCAATGCTGGTCTTCCAAGCCAATGCGGGACGAAAACCCTCCGGCAGTTGGACATTGGACGAGGGCTGAAGGCCATACATCGCCAAGCCCAAGCGCACCATGCTGAAACGAGTCTCCGGCAGGCGCAGGAGCGCGGCAGAGTTGGCGCAGTGAACGAGCGAAAATGTAATGCCGATGCCCGCCAACCGCCCCAGCACCTTCAGGAACCGATCCAGTTGCCGGCGCGTGTACTCCAGACTCTCATCGTCGGCCACGGAAAAGTGGGTAAAGATACCCTCCAGGTCAAGGCCCGGCAGGCCACGGATCTCTTGCACGAAAGAAACCAACTGGTCGGGTAGCAACCCCAGGCGTCCCATCCCCGTATCCACCTTGACGTGAATGCGGGCGGTGCGGCGCAGTTCGGTGGCAGCGCGGCTATAGGCGCGCGCCACGTCGGCGTCGTAGAGGGTGAGGGTCACGTCGTGCAACAGGGCCTGCTTGGCCAGCCAGGCCGGCGTGTAGCCCAGGACGAGAATGGGAGCGTCCACTCCGCTCTGGCGCAAGCGTATCGCCTCGTTAACCGAAGCGACACCACAGGAATAGGCCCCGTTGTTCAGCGCGGTGCGCGCGACGGTAATCGCGCCGTGGCCGTAGGCGTCGGCCTTTAGCACCGCCTGTATCTTGACCTCCGGCCCAACGATCTCTTTGACCTGCCGCACGTTATAGGCCACCGCCTCCAGATCGACCTCTACCCAGGTGGGACGGGCGGGGCGAGCGGCCCGCGCCACGATGCCATCGACGCGCTGCACTAACCTGGCGGCATCATCCGGCTGAGCCAGGAGCCCTCTCGCCACCTCCTCCATGCGCGTCTCCACGTCGCCCTTGATCAATACCACATCGCCCGCCTTCAACTTGGGCTCGAGAAACCGCACCGCGTCGTTGGCCGTGTAGGTCACGAAAACTTGTCCGCAGGCAAGTCCGGCTTCCTTGGCCGCCTCGGCGACCCAAGTCGCCCGCTGCCCCTTGGTCACCAGGAGATCGACAAAGGCGGCAGCGGTCTGTCCAATCAATCGATGCCCTTCCACAGCGTAACCACCCAGTTGCGCCATGTCCCCCAAAACAGCGATACGACGCTGCGCGGGGTAATCGGCCAAGGTGACCAGGGCCTGCAGCGCGGCTTCCGGGCTGGAACTGGCCGAGCCATCCAGCAGAAGGGAATCATTGACGCCAGGCAAAACCTGCAGCCGCCCGGCCCCCGGCCGCAGCTCTTCCACCGCGTCCAGAATGTCACCCCAGGGGACGTGATAGGCCAAACCAACGGCGATAGCAGCGAGGATCGTATACGCCTGGTGACGGCCCAAGAGGCGCGTGCGGACATCCGCCTTAGGCGGATAACCGGGCGTTCCACGACCACCAACGCCGGGAAAATGGACGACGAACTGAAGGCCTTCTGGATCAGGCCGCAAGTCAGAGGCGACGATATCGGCGTCGGGACTCAGGCCATAGGTGATCACCTGAGCCTGGGTGCGCTCCCGCATCGCCCGCACACGGGCGTCGTCATAGTTGAGGATGGCCACACCCTCCTGCGGAAGCGCCTCCACCAGGCGGCCCTTCTCCTGGGCGATGGCCTCCAGGCTGCCCAGGTGGGCCAGATGGGCGTGGTTGACCGCCGTGACAACGGCCACGCGTGGCCGGGTCAGCTCGGCCAGGTGAGCGACGTCGTCAAAGGCGTTGCAGGCCAACTCCAGAACGGCGACCTCGTGCTCAGGAGCCAGCGCCGCCAACGAGAGCGGCAGGCCAAAGCGGTCGCTCAGATCGGGCGCATTGCCAAAGACCTGGCGGCCCGCGGCCAACACAGCCGCGATAGCCCGGCTGGCATCGGTCTTGCCGGTGGAGCCGGTGATGCCCACCACCGGGGTATCGTGCTCGCGCAGGACGTGGGCGGCCCAATCAGCAAGGGCAATCTGTGTATCGGGAACGACGATACACGGGGTCGTGCACTCATCCGGCGGGAACTGGCACAGCACACCACCAGCCCCTTTCAGCACCGCGTCGGGGATATAGTCGTGCCCATCGCCGCCCTCGGTCTTGATGGCGACGAAAACCTCACCGGGCTCGATGCGACGTGAGTCGTAGCAGAAAGCGGGAAACGACTCGGGAGTCGAGGGACCTACCAGTTGTCCGCCGGTGGCAGCTAAAAGATCATCCAGGTAGATCATAGCTTAAAAGGCGATAACAACGGGCGGCGCGGGGAACCGACTTCCTGGGCGCGCCGCCCTCAGTGGGCGGTACGGGACTCGAACCTGTGACCTCCTCCTTGTAAGGGAGGCGCTCTAACCAACTGAGCTAACCGCCCAAAAGCACCCTCAATTATAAACGTTTATGCATTCCCCGTCAACGCGCGCTTACAGGCGGGGCAGGACGATCTCTTTCTGCGCCTGGTACTTGCCCTTCTTGTCGGCATAGGAGATCTCGCACTCTTCATCCGCCTCGAAGAAGAGCACCTGCGCGATGCCCTCGTTGGCATAGATCTTGGCCGGCAAGGGGGTCGTGTTGCTGATCTCCAAGGTAACATAGCCATGCCATTCGGGCTCGAAGGGCGTCACGTTCACAATGATGCCACATCTGGCATACGAGCTCTTTCCCAGGCAGACCGTCAGCGTGCTCCGAGGCACGCGGAAATACTCCACGGTGCGGCTCAGGGCAAACGAGTTGGGCGGGATGACGCACACGTCGCCCTGGAAATCGACGAAGGAATCGGCGTCGAAACGCTTGGGATCGACGACGATGGACTTGTTAGACTTGAGCTCGGCCAGCGCGCGGGAGGCCATGTCGCGGCGATGGGTCAGGTACGGCCACACCTGCGACAGGATGTACTGCACGTCGGCGGCCTTGTTTACCACGAGCTCGCAGCGCCCATCGTCGGCATCGCGCACCGAGCCCGTATCGAGCGTCGCCTGCAACCGTTCCAGCATCTGGCGGTCCTCGCTGGCGACGACGAGCGCCAGACCAGGACGCCCCGGCTGGCCGGAGGTCACGTAGCCGACCTGCCCCTTGGCGTCCAGCACGCCCGCGACGTAAGCACACTGCACGTCCGAGAGCTTGGCCGCCGTGATCTCTGGCTGAAAGATCTTGAACTCGTCGGCCACCCGGATGTCATAGCCATAGGACGAAAGTCCGTAGGAGATGACGCCGTCGCGCACCTGCCCATCCACGAACGGTTCGATCATGCGCTGCTCAAGTGCCATCTTGCGAATCCAACGATCAGGCTTAAGGCCCATGTAGTAAACTCCTTGATCAAGATCGAAAAAGATGCAAGAAGCAGGCTTGCACCTTGCTTCTTATCCTACATGCGCTCCGGCGTGCCCATGCCCATGAGGCTCAGGACACGGGCCAGGACGAGCTTGGCAGCCCGGACAAGCATCAAGCGCGTGCGCGTCAGATCGGGGGCCTCGGCATCGACGACGCGGCAGTCCCGGTAGAAAGCGTGAAAGGCCGAAGCCAAGTCCTTGGCGTAGAACGTGAGGTGGTGCGGCGCCAACTGCGTCGCTGCCTGCATCACGATCTCTGGTAGCTCCAGCATCTTGCGGATCAACGTTAGCTCGCTCTCGTGAGTCAACAGAGAGACGTCGGCGGACGCCTCTACATCCCAGCCAAGCCCGGCAGCGTGGCGCAGGATGCTGGCGATACGGGCGTGAGCGTATTGCACGTAATACACCGGGTTCTTGTCCGATTGCTCGACCGCCAGGTCCAGGTCAAAGTCCACCGTCGAATCGACGGTACACGTCAGGAGCATGAAGCGGATCGGGTCCGCGCCGACCTCGTCGAGCAACTCGCGCAGCGTGACAAACTCTCCCGTGCGTTTCGACATGCGCACGTCCTCGCTGCCCCGCTTCAGATTGACCATCTGGTAGAGGATGATCACCACACGCTCCAGGTCAAGCCCCAACGCCCTGGCCGCCGCTTTTACCCGCGGCACATCTCCGTGATGATCGGCCCCCCAAACGTAGACCGCTTTATCAAAGCCACGGTCGACCAATTTATCCCACGCATATGCAACGTCAGAAGCCAGATACGTGGGACGCTCACTCGGCTCTGGGATCACCTGGGGAGAGCGGATGAGGACCACATCCGTCTCCAAATCGGGAGTAGTGAACCAGATCGCGTCCTCTCGCTCCGTAACATAGCCCTTATCGCGCAGCTTTTGGATCATGCGATCAAGCAAGCCGGACTCGTGCAGGCTTTTTTCGTGGAACCAAGTATCGAATTTCACACCCAGCGCAGCCAAGTCACGCCGTATCCAGTCGATCATGCGATCGATGCCCTCCGCCCCCAAAGCTCGGACGGCTTCCTCCTTCGGCAGGACGAGGTACCGCTCACCGTACTTCTCAGCCATCTGCTGCCCGATTTCGGTGATGTACCCGCCGTGATACCCGTCTTCCGGGAACGGCTCATCCCGTCCCAGCGCCTGGGCATAACGGGCATACACACTCTCGCCGAACTTGCGTATTTGTGACCCGGCGTCGTTGACGTAATATTCCCGCTCGACCTTGTACCCCGCCGCAGCCAATATGCTGGCCAACGTGTCACCGATAACTGCATTTCGCGTGGATCCGACGGTAACAGGTCCCGTCGGATTGGCACTCACAAACTCGACCTGCACCCTTTGACCGCGCCCAATATCCCGATTGCCAAAAGCCTCTCCGGCCTCCAGGATCACCTCGACCTGAGTTGTGAGCCAAGATGCATCCAGCGCGACGTTAATGTACCCCGGCCCGGCGACCTCGACCTCGCCCACGAACGCCGCCGACGGCAGATGCTCAATCACCCGCGCGGCGATATCACGCGGGGACATGCGCGCTTCCTTGGCCAGCCGCAGGCAAACGGGCGAGGCATAATCGCCGTGCTGAGATTGGCGGGGACGCTCCACGACGACCCCCGGCGTCTCGAACGGCGGCAACGCGCCGCTTTCTTGCGCGGCTTTTAACCCTGCGGCAATCAATGCTGCAACCTGATCTTGGATCAACTCCGTCATCATCCTCCCCTAGTCAAACCCACAGCAGCCCAGCGCTACGCTCCCCATCGGTCAGCTTCAATTCCCTGCGGAACCATGCCACCAACTGCTCTCGCTCTGCCGACGGCAAGAACGAGCTGTCAACAGCTATCAGGATAGCGCGCTTGATCTGGTCAAACGTCATCCCCATGGTCAACATGGCGACCACATATTCGTCGGTCAGCGTCGTATCGCTGACACTGGGGTCATCGGTATTGATCGTCACCCGCAGATCGAGCGCCAGCAGATCCATCAACGGATGCTGCCCGAACCGACGCACAGCTCCTGTCTGCAAGTTACTGGTTGGACAGATCTCCAACGCGACCCGGCGCTCTTGGAGCAGGCGCACAACCTGTGAGTTCTCAACGGCCCGTATGCCATGCCCGATGCGCTCGGCTCCCAGCAAATCAACCGCCTGGCGCACATTCTCGGCCCCGCCAGCCTCCCCGGCGTGCACCGTTACATGCAACCCTTTCCGATGCGCTCGCCGGAAAACGTCGACGAAGCGATCGGCCGGATATCTAATTTCATCCCCGGTCAGGTCCAGGCCAACGACTCCGTCGTCCAGGTGAGCGACGGCCAGATCGGCGATTTCAAATGCGACGTCCAAACTCACGTCTCGCCGGATCGACAGGATCAGATTAACGCGCACCTCATAGTCACGCTGAGCACGGGCAACTGCGCCACATATCCAGGTAATCACCTCGTCGAGTGAAAAACCCTGCACCCGAGCCTGGGCCGAGGGATTGAAGCGTAACTCCAGGTATTTGATGTTATCTTCCGCCGCGTCGGCCACCGCCTCGTACGCTATGCGTTCCACGGCGTCTCGAGAGGGGTAAAAGCGCTGCAGAAGACGAAATTTTTCGAGAAAACGATGGAAATCCGGTTCGTCGTTGGCCACGGTCACGAAAGGACGTAGATACTCGATATCGTAACTAGGAAGGTCAATCCCATGCTCTCGGGCAATCTCAGCCAACGTCTGGAGCCTCAGAGAACCTTCGAGATGCCGATGCAAATCCACCTTTGGCAGAGCGTGCAACTGCGCCCGCAAGCTAGATACAGTATTAAATTTTCCTTTATCGAAACCTTTGATGCTCGGCATATCACTCGTTATCACTGTGATCAACCGCGTGGCCATATCGATCCTCAAGGACTTGCAAAGAATGACTTGGCACAGCGATGCGACGAAAACACCCTGGACCCATCAGACGGCGATTAGAATGAGCTTTTACAGGTCTGAAACAGCAAGATGCGGTGGGCCGTTATGTGGCCTGGATCCAGGCAAAGGTATCGACAAATCCTCAGGAATCACAGGAGGCTTTAGCTCGAAAGTTCCTGGTTCTCGGTCTGAGGTGCATCAGCCTGACACTTGGGGATTGTGAAATAGAACGTGCTGCCCTCTCCAGGCACGCTCTCCACCCACATCTCCCCCCCGTGAGCTTCCACAATACGCTTGGCTATGGTCAAACCCAACCCAATACCGGGGAACCGCCGCCGCGCGGAGCCGTCCACCTGGTAAAACCGCTCAAAGATTCGCTCCTGCTGATCCTTGGGAATACCGACCCCCTCATCAGAGACGGAGACCTGCTCCATCTCTCCAATGTCCTCAACCGTCACTGTGATGTGTCCGCCCTGGGGACTGAACTTGATCGCGTTACCCAGCAGATTGTCAAACACCTGCTGCAATCTACCCGCATCTCCCTTCACAGGCGGCAGATCGTCTGGTATGTTCTCCACCAAGATCAATTGCGCCTGCTCGGCCGTGGCGGCACAGCCTTGTATTGCTCGCCGGGCCAACTTGGTCAACGAAATGAAAGCTTTCTTGGGTAACTTATCCGCCTGCTGCAAAAACATAATGTCGCTCACCAGGCGTGTGACCGTGTCCGTTTTCTCGATCACGACCTCAAGATATTCCTTCTGCAAATCCGTGAGCGGACCGGCATCACTGGCCAGCAGCAACTCTACGTACCCTTTCACAAAGGTCAAAGGTGTCCTCAACTCGTGCGATACATTTTGCACCATCTCGTCTCTGAGCCGGTCAACCTCTTGCAATTCCGTGTAAGCCTCTGCCAGGTTCCTGGCACGTTGTTCCAGGCTGGTATACAACCTGGCATTTTCTATAGCAATCGCGGCCT
>Ga0315550_1001086_pt1 | contig 16831 bp, 17 predicted proteins | sample SalMarSW160190MG_2_FD_203100 | JGI IMG/M metagenome (GOLD analysis project Ga0315550, IMG submission 203100) | Salt marsh sediment microbial communities from the Plum Island Ecosystem LTER, Massachusetts, United States - Salt Marsh Sediment SW1601-90 ... | reverse complement strand
GGAAGTCATGGCGACGCAGCCTCTGGAATCGAAACGGTTTTGAGCGAGGACAAGGCTTGCTCGATGGCCCGGGAAAAATCGGCTGGCCGCAGCCGCAGCATCTCGACCGGATAATGCCGGAAAAATCCGTCGATCGTGCGAGGAAAATCATCCAGCGCCGAATCGCGCAACGCGGCTTCCAGGTCGGCGACCATGCGCCTGGGATTGACGAAAAAATCGCCCGTAAACCACGCCTGCTTGATCCGGTTTTTCGGCACATCAACAGCCAGCGCGGCGCGCAGCAACCCGCCTTCGGCTTTGTACAGACCCTCGAGCATCGGCGCCTCCGAAAGCGGGCGGTTGACCAGATTGATCCAGCCGGGATGATCGATCTCGGCAAGTGCCAGCGAAAATTTCTGCTGTTCGGTTTCATTGAGCGCGGCCGCCGGTTCGAACTCGACGCCGAATCCTTCCGCGAAGGACCGCGCCAGCGATTGCATCACCTCTGCCCTGTCAGGCGCGGCGCCCAGAAGGTCCTTCAGGTTGGCCACGCGTTCGCGCGCCGAGGCGACGGCCTTGTCGGACAATTTTTCCACCGGGATGCGCAGCACGCGCAGCATCTTTTCGATGTCGAAATCGATCAGCAGCGTTCCCTGGTACATGATCGAATCGCCCTCGAAGGCGCCGCCGGTGCCGGATATCTTGCGGCCGTCGACCTCGATGTCGTTGCGCGGGCGAAACCGCGCGTCCACGCCCAGGCGGCGGATGCCGGCGGCTGCCAGCTCGCAGATCCGCCGCGAAATTTCCTGCATGTCGGCGGTACCCAGGGCGCGCCGGTCGAGATACAGCTCCCAGCCGAGCTGGGTCTCGTCGAAATAGATCGCACCACCGCCGGTGATGCGCCGCTGGATCGTGATGCCGTGCACGGCGCAATAATCCGCGCGCAGCTCCTGTTCGACGCTCTGATGGAATCCCACCAGCGCGCTCGGCCGGAAACGCAAGAAACGCAGCGTGTGCGGGATGCGCCCTTCCTGATGCGCCTCGAGCATGACACGGTTGATGGCGATGTTCTCGGCCGCCGGCCGCAGACCGGTATCGATGACGCGCCATCGCCCATGTCCTGAAGCGCTCACGACCTGCAACACCCTCCCGCGGCTCCGCTCACCACGGGAATCCCCTTCAGGCGACGTTGCGCCTCCTGTTGCTTCAAGACGGCCTCCACGTCCAGGGCCAGGCCGTCGTTGTCATTCAGCGCCATGACCTCTTCGCCCACGGCAATGGAGCAGCAGGCGGGGGTGACGCGCACCGAGCGACCCAGGCGCACGGCCAGCTCGACCACGCCGTCCGAGGGGTGCGCCATGCCGTTGACCCCGGCCATGACCGCGTAGGCATCGATGACGGTTTTGGCAGACCCCGGCGGCCGGGCGCAGCCCAGCAAAAGCGGGATATCCGGTAACGCGGCACGCGCCTCGAGAAAGAAGCGTCCGACCTCGCGGGAATCGGGTGTCACGAACGGGCGCTTGGGCGTCGCGTACATCGGCATGACCACCACCAGCACCAGCGCGTCGGGCAGGTGGCGCTGCAACATCTCGAGCGCCCTCCATTCGCCCAGCAGCCGGCCGTAATGCAGGCCGATCACGATATGCGGCACCACCTTCATGCGGGTGCGCGTGAGCACCTCGAGCGTGCGCTCGAAATCCGCGACGGGACGCTTGAGGTGGTAAACCTGGGTGATGGTTTCCTGGGCGCCGATCACGTCCATCATGGCGACATCGATCCCGGCGTCCTCCATGCGCTGCGCGGCGCCCGCATCCACCAGCGCCGTGTGCACGGCGATCCGGAACGCCGGCCAGGCGTCCTTGATCCGGCGGATAACGGGATAATAGGGATCGTATTCAACCTCGTTACGGTGATTGGAGCCGCCGGTGAGCAACATGCCGCGCGCGCCCTGTGTCACCAGATCGTTGACGGTTTGCCACAAGCGCTCCGGCGAGCGCGCCGCGATCATCGGTTCGAGAATTTTCGCCTTGCAGTGATCGCATTGGAGCTTGCAATCCGCGCCGGTAATGGAAACAGCCGGCCAGGCGTTGCGGCCGCAGCTGTGAATCTCCGTCGATTCGAACGACTTGAAGCTGGGGGTGTAAAAATGGATACCGGGGGGCGAGACCCGGGGAGACAGGCTGCGCGTTTCCAGCTCGGCAATGAGATCGCCATGCCATGGCGCGTCTTCCAGCGCCTCGATGCTCTCCACAATGTCACGCCACCCGGCCATGCACTGTCCTCGCGCAAGCTGTGGTGAAATGGGATCCGCGGCCGCCGGCGCGGCGTCTTCAGCAGCCCTTGAAGCCGTCCGCCTGCATCTTGGCTTCGAATGCCGCCAGCGCCTCCGCTCCCGTTTTGAGGCCGGCGATATCCGACTCCCAGTTGGCCGGCTTGAGTTTCACGATCCAGCCCTGGGCGTAGGGATCCTGATTGATCGCGCCGGGCTTGGCGGTGACTGCTTCATTCACCGCGACGACTTCACCCGCTACCGGTGTTTTCACGGGTCCGACCCACTTGCCGGACTCCACCGTTGCGCAGGACTTGTCCTTCTCAACGGCCTTGCCGACTTTCTTCGGTGTGTAGGAAACGATATCGCCGGCGAGCGAACAGGCGTAAGAAGTCAATCCGACGGTCACGTTGCCGTCCGCCTCGCGCTTTGCCCAGACGTTGCTCTCGATGTTGTAAACCAGATCTTCAGGAATATTGCACCCTCGCACTGCGCCCATATCTTGAGCCTCCTGCTGTCATTGAGACCGTTCGAAGCCTGTTATTTATCCCAAAGGATAGGCAGGTTCAATGCCCCGTTTATTGACATGCCTCAAATCCACTGCCAGGAACGCGCGCCGAAAAAAATAAAAAAGGGCACGGTTTGTGCCCCTTTTCAGTCCCGCTGAGATACCTGAAAACCCAAACCCGGACGCGCGCTCCCCTCCTGCCCGGGCGTCACGGCAATCACCCGTGTCCCATCCATCTCGGGAAGACGGAGTGATGCAGTACCTTACGCCTTCTTCAGCAGGAAAGTGTACTCGCCGTTGGCCTCGTTGGATTCGAGCAGCTGGTTGCCGGTCTGCTTGGCAAACGCCTGGAAATCCTTGACGGAGCCCGGGTCAGTCGCAATGATGCGCAGCGTCTGTCCGGTGGTCAGCGTGTTCAACGCTTTCTTGGCACGCAGAATGGGAAGCGGGCAATTGAGTCCGCGTGCGTCGAGATCTTGGTCAGCCATTTTTCCTCCTCGGTTAAAAACTAACTTTGTAAACACCTAAATGCGAAGGCGGCTATATTATAGATTTCTAATTTTGGATGAAACAGGGAGATGCCAACGGCACTGCCTGAATGCCAGCTATAATCCACCAGCTTAATTCTGGCTTAGCAACCCCGCTTACGGACTACATTCTTGATACTGTTTAAGAAATAATATAACTTATTGATAAGTAAATATTTATACCGTTTCCAAAGCGGCGTCGGACAGCCGCCTCGCTCCTTTTCAGGCATGCGGGGGCCATCCAGATATGCTGGCAAACATCGCTGCAAACTGACGGTCAAATTCATCGTGAATGACTTTCTGATCAGGCCTGAAAACGCGGCTTACCGGCTATCAGGCCCTAAACACCGCTCTGATGCACCCACGCGGCCGGCAGACCCGGCATCGAGGATTTTTCCCATCGGCCCTACAATTAAGGCCATGTTACGCACGTCATGCCGGGCGCTGTTGGCGGCCAGCTTGCTATATCAGCTTGGCCCGGCACCTGCATACGCGGACAACACCAATCTCCCGGATCTGGGAGATGAATCCCTGGCGGTCATCTCTCCTGCCCAGGAGCGCAAGCTCGGCCAGGACTATATACGACAAGCACACCAGACCTTGTCGTTCATGGATGACCCCGAGATCAGCGAATACATACAGACCCTGGGACAGAGGCTGGTGGCGCACAGCGACGAGCCGAAGCAGGATTTCCGCTTTTACGTGATCGATAATCCGGCCATCAACGCGTTCGCCCTGCCGGGCGGATTCATCTGCGTGCATACGGGGTTGATCCTGGCGACGCAAAACGAGGGTGAACTGGCATCGGTTCTCGCGCACGAAATCGCGCACGTCACCCAGCGCCACATCCCGCGCATGATCGCCGAATCACAGCGTACCACGCTGCCGGCGCTGGCCGCGGTCCTCGCGGGAATACTGATGGCGAGCTCGGGTCATCAGGGCGGCGAGGCGGCCATCGCCCTGACGGGGGCCACCGTGGCGCAAAGACAGCTTGCCTTCTCGCGTGAGTTCGAAGAGGAAGCCGACCGTATCGGCATGCATACTCTCGCGAGGTCGGGCTTCGACCCGCACGAAATGCCGGATTTCTTCGAGCGCATGCAGAAGCTCAACCGGGCGAACGAGACGAATCTGCCCGAGTTTCTCCGCACCCACCCGGTGACGACGAACCGCATCGCCGATTCACTCAACCGCGCCGATACCTATCATATTCATGAGGGCCCCGACAGCCTGGAATACCTGATGGTGCGCGCGAAAATCCGCGCGCTCACCGCGGACAATCCGGACGACATCGTACGCGGCTTCAAGGACGATCTGGCGCAGGGCAAGCACCGCAACAATGTCGACGCCGATCGCTACGGCTACGCGCTGGCCCTGCTGCGTACCCGGCAACTGGATACCGCGCGCGTCCAGGCCCAGAAGCTTATTGAGCGTCATCCGAATGTGGTTTTCTACCGGGTGCTGCAGGCGGAAATCGAGATGTCCGCGGGAAACTACAAGCAGGCGCTTGCGGTTTATGCCGCGGCCTACGCCAAGGCGCCTTCGGAGGCAGCGCTGATACGCTACTACGCCGGCGCGCTGCTGAAAACCGAGCACTACCGTCAGGCCAGGGATCTGCTCAAAACGGCGCTACAGCAGCGGCCGGACGACCCCATATTGTACAAAATGATGGCCGAAGCGGCGGGCAATACCGGCGCACAATACGATGCCCACCGGGCGCTCGCCGAACATTATTACCTCATCGGCAATCCCAATGCGGCCCTGGAGCAACTGCAGCTCGCCGCCCGTTCCGCGGGCAACAATTTCTATCAGCAGTCCAGCGTCGATGCCAGAATCGCCGCCATCAAGGAAGAGATGGCGGCCAATCAAAACAAATAATTACAGCGCACGGCAATTCGGCCGGAATAGCCCTTTTGCCCTGAATACCGGCCACGGCAGAGACATAAATTTGGGGGAATATATTTGCCTGTCCTGCGTCTTTGTATTCACGGTTTGGCTTAAACCCCGTTTAAGGAAAGCGATCCGAAGCGCAAAATAAATGAGGTAATAGCCCGGATTGGGCTTGTTATTCCCAGCGTGAGGAATATCCTATCTTTCTTTAAAATAAGAAGACGTGAATGTAAGTATTTCAATATACTCCGCGCGTTCATCGCATACCGTCCGTGCAATGCCCGTGGGGAGAGCTTGAATAGCAGGCGCTTCGTTCAACAGAAAACAGCAGGAGGAGCAATGCGGAAAACAGTCATCTTCACGATAACAAGTGCCGCCACGGTGCTGCTGGGGCTCGGGTCATTGCTGGCGGCTCCTGTCGCACAGGCCGCGGGTCAGCTGCCCGATCCCGAGGTGTGCGAGAACAAGGTCAATCCTCCATCGGATGCCGTAACGCAGGGCGGATGCATCGTCCTGGCACGCAAGAAAGGCAATTGCGTCGCGTGCCACGCCATTGCCGGTGCGAAAGCCGCCGGAGATGTCGCCCCGCCGCTGGTTTCCATAAAAGAGCGTTTTGACAGGGCCAAGCTGCATGAACAGATCTGGGATGCCTCCAAGGCCAATCCCAACACCGTCATGCCGCCGTTCGGTCGGAATATGATCCTGACGCCGGAAGAAATCGACAAGGTCGTGGATTTTGTTATGACGCTGTAACGTCCCCTGCGGGACCGGACACGTTAGAAACAATTTTACGGTTGATGACATTAAACATTTGGAGGACCCCGTGACGCATCTCTCCCGCCGTACCTTCTTAAAGAGCACCCTCACCACCGCGGTGCTGGCCACCGTCGGCGGCACCGGCCTGCTCGCCACCCGCCGCGCCCTGGCCGCCGAGTGGCCCAAGGCCGCCTTCACCGCCAAGAAGCTCGAGGAGGCCGTCAAGGCCCTCTACGGGACCGACCAGATGAGCCCCTCGGCCTCGGTGAAGTTAAAAGCCCCGACCCAGGCCGAGAACAGCGCCCAGGTCCAGATCCAGGTCAGCGCCGAGATGCCCAACGTCGAGGACATCGCGGTGTTTGTCGAGCAAAACCCGAGCCCCCTGGTGGCCCGTGCCAGCTTCCACGGCGCCGAGGGCTACTTCTCCGCCCGCATGAAGATGGCCCAGACCTCGGACGTCTACGCCGTGGTCAGATCCGGCGGCAAGCTCTACTTCACCAAGCAGAACGTGAAGGTGACCGTGGGCGGGTGCGGGGGTTGATCCCGAAGACCAAACGAATATCGCTGAGGAACACGACATGGCAACAGACAAGCAGACAAAAATCCGGACCAGAATCCGTAACGGTGTAACGGACGTCCTGGTGCTGGTGGATCATCCGATGGAAACCGGGCTGCGCACGGACAAGAAAACCAAGAAGAAGATTCCCCCGCACTTCATCCAGGTCATGAGCTTTTTTCTGAACGGCAAGGAGGTTGCTACCGCCAATCTGGGTACGGCGGTATCGAAAGACCCCCTGATCGGCATCAAGCTAAAGAACGCCAAACCCGGCGACAAGCTCAAGATCACCTGGAGCGACAACAAGGGGGAAAGCGGTACCGGGGAAACCACCATCAAGGCCGATTGAGCGCGACGCTTGATCTCGCCCGTGAATTTACCATAGGAGAAACCGCGATGAAAAAAATATTACTATTTCTGGCTGCTCTCGGTGTCATCGCTGCAACATCGCCAGCGGTTGTCGCCGATCCGGCTTCGGACCTTAAAAATTTCCGGGAGTATTTCAAAAAGAAATTTCCCAGCGTCCCATTCGACGAATATGCCAACGGTTACTATTACCTGCCGGGAATGGAGTCCTATCGGGAACAATGGCAACTGTACAACGAGTTCCCGCCTTACGAGCTGGGGCTGTCCGTCGGCAAGAAAATATGGGAAACGCCGTTCAAAAACGGCAAGACCTTCACCAGCTGCTTCAAGAACGGCGGCCGGAAAATCGCCCAGTATTACCCCTATTGGGATGAGGCCAGCCAGCAAGTCCGGACCGCCGAAATGGACATCAACGCCTGCCTGAAGAAAAACGGCGAGCCCGAGTTCACCAACCTCGACAAGGACCAGAAAACACGGGTCAAACTGGCCGATGTGACCGCCTACTTCTACTCCCTTTCAAAAGGAGAACGGGTCAAGATCGACATCTCCAGCCCCGGTGCCGTCAAGGCCTATGAAGCCGGCAAAAAATTCTGGTGGCAGCGCCGCGGGCAACTCAACTTTTCCTGCGCCAACTGCCACATGGAGCTGGCCGGCAAAAACCTGGGTGGCAACCAACCGCTCAGCGCGGGGCTGGGCCATCCGGTGGGCTGGCCGGCGCAACGCCTGGCATGGGCCCGGCTCGAAACCATCGATCAACGCTACGCCACCTGCAACAAGAATGTTCGCGCCAAGCCATTCAAGCATGGCAGCGAGACGTATAACGACCTGCAATTCTATGAGACCTTCATGAGCAGCGGGCTGCCGCTGACGGCACCGTCCATGCGCAACTGACGCTCATCGTTGTTGACCGCACAAAAAACCCGGCATTCTCGCCGGGTTTTTTTTGATATCGAGGAATAAGAGGACGCTGTGATACGTCCTTAGTTAAAGCAGTACAATCAAACGCAAATCCGTCCACTTGGATTTTCATCGTTTAATATACCTCCGGTAGATCATATCTGAAAAAATGAGCCTTTCCCGACGCGAATTCCTGCAAATGCTGGCTGTCGGCGCCGCCGCCGGTCTTGTTTTCGAAGACGGCATCACCGGCCGCGCGCTGGCCGGCGGCAAAACAACCGGCGATCTTTACGACCTGGCTGCTTTCGGCAACGTCAGCCTGCTTCACATCTCCGACTGCCATGCACAACTGATTCCGACCTATTACCGCGAGCCGAACATCAATATCGGGGTCGGACCGGCCACGGGCAAACCGCCGCATCTGGTGGGCGAGGCCTTGCTCAAGTATTTCAATATCGCGCCGAATTCCATCGAAGCGCATGCCTTCACCTATCTCGACTTTGCCGATGCCGCGCGCCGTTACGGCAAGGTCGGCGGTTTCGCGCACATCGCCACGCTCGTCAAGAACCTGCGCGCCAGCCGGCCGGATCGCACGCTGTTACTCGACAGCGGTGACACCTGGCAGGGATCGGCCACCTCCCTGTGGACCAAGGGACAGGATATGGTGGACGCGCAGAAGCTGCTCGGCGTCGACATGATGACCGGTCACTGGGAATTCACCTACGGCGCGGAGCGGGTCAAGGAGATCGTCGAGAAAGACCTCAAGGGCCACATCGAATTCCTGGCGCAGAACATCAACGATAACACGTGGGGCGAATTGATCTTCAAGCCCTACGTCATCCGCGAGATCAACAAGATTCCGGTCGCCGTCATCGGCGAGGCGTTCCCGTACACCCCCATTGCCAATCCGCGCTACATGATGCCGGACTGGACCTTCGGCATCAACGACGAGCACATGCAGAAGATGGTCGATGAAGCGCGCGGCAAGGGCGCGCAGGTGGTCGTGGTGCTGTCGCACAACGGCATGGACGTCGACCTCAAGATGGCCTCGCGCGTCACCGGCATCGACGCCATTCTCGGCGGCCACACGCATGATGCCGTGCCCGAGCCTTCCCTGGTTTCAAACAAATCCGGCAAGACGCTGGTGATCAACTCGGGGGCCAACGGCAAGTTCCTGTCGGTCCTCGACCTGGAGGTCAAAAACGGCAAGGTCGCCGATTTCCGCTTCAAAATGCTGCCGATCTTCGCCAACCTTCTCCCGCCGGACGCGGAAATGGCCGCCCACATCGAAAAGGTGCGCGCGCCTTTTCGCGACAAGCTCGGCGAGAAGCTCGCGGTGACCGAGGGATTGCTCTACCGGCGCGGCAATTTCAACGGCACGTTCGATCAGCTTATCGTGGAAGCGCTACTCGCGGTTCAGGGCGCCGACATCGCCTTCTCGCCCGGCTTCCGCTGGGGCACGACCCTGCTGCCGGGTGATACGATCCTGATGGAGCATCTGATGGACCAGACGGCGATCACTTATCCGACCGCGACGGTGAACCACCTCACCGGCGAGCAAATCAAGATCATCATGGAAGACGTCGCCGACAACCTCTACAACGTCGACCCCTATTACCAGCAGGGAGGCGACATGGTGCGCGTGGGCGGACTGCAGTACACGATGGATGTCAAGCAAACGCACGGCAAGCGCATACAGAACGTGGTGGTCAAGGGCAAGCCGCTCCAGGCCAACAAAAAATACAAAGTGGCCGGTTGGGCCAGCGTTCAGCAGATCCAGCCCGGCAAGCCGATATGGGACGTCGTCGCGGAATACCTGCGCGCCAGGAAAACCATTCACGTCGAACGCCCCTATACCCCCCGGCTCAAGGGTATTTCCGGTAATCCGGGTTACGCCAAGCTTTGAAGTAACCGGTCGTCCCGGCCGGCTTCCGGGGTGGTGTCCCTTTCAAGCCCATGTTGTAGAATGTGCGGCCTTTAGCGACTCCAAGGGGATATCCACGATGTCCAAGAAGCATCCGATCATCGCCATCACCGGTTCGAGCGGCGCCGGCACCACCACCGTCAAGCGCGCCTTCGAACACATTTTCCGGCGGGCACAGATCAGCCCGGTGATTGTGGAGGGAGACAGCTTCCATCGCTACAATCGCGTCGAAATGCGCGCGGCGATGAAGCAGGCCGAGGCCAGCGGCAGCCACAACTTCAGCCATTTCGGGCCCGAGGCCAACGTGTTCGACGAACTGGAGAGACAGTTCAAGAATTATGGCGAGACCGGCATCGGCAAGAAACGCTACTATCTACACAGCGACGAAGAGGCCGCGGAGCACAACAAACGCCTCAACACCAGCCTCAAGGCCGGCGAGTTCACCCCCTGGGAGGACATTCCTCCCGGCACCGATCTCATGTTCTACGAAGGCCTCCACGGCGGCGTGGTGGACGCCGGGAACGGTGTCGACGTCGCCAAATGGGTGGACCTGCTGGTCGGCGTGGTGCCGATCGTCAACCTCGAATGGATTCAGAAGATACAGCGTGATACCGCCGAGCGCGGCTACTCCGCCGAGGCGGTGGTCGATACCATTATGCGCCGCATGTACGACTACGTGCACTACATCACACCGCAGTTCTCGCGCGCGCACGTCAATTTCCAGCGCGTGCCGGTGGTGGACACCTCCAACCCCTTTATCGCACGCGATATCCCCACGGCGGACGAGAGCCTGGTGGTCATCCGCTTCCAGAATCCCAAGAAAGTGGACTTCCCCTACCTTCTGAGCATGATTCACGGTTCTTTTATGTCCCGTCCCAACACCATCGCCGTGCCGGGTGGCAAAATGGGCTTCGCCATGGAGATCATCCTTACCCCGATGATTTACGAACTGCTTGAAAACAAAAAGAAAGCTTAAGCCGATTTTCCCCGCCGCCCGGTGAAATTTGCGCTGATCTGGCGCGGATCTTGCTGCTATCTTTAGTTAAGTATGAAGAAAAAGGTCCCCGTTCAGGAACTGCGCTTGGGCATGTATGTCTCCGAGCTGGACCGCCATTGGCGCGAGACGCCGTTTTTGTTCCAGGGTTTCGCGATCCAGTCGGAGGAACAGATCGAGGAACTCAAGCGCTATTGCCAGTACGTCTATATCGACACCGAAGAGGGATACGACGTCTCGCCGAAACGCCGGCCTGCCGCGACGCCGTCACTGAACATCCGTATACCCGAGGAAAAAACGCGGGAGCCCGTGCATAACATGGAACAGGTGCTGGAACGCTTCACGCCAGGACACCGCCGCCCCCCGCGCTATCAGGACGTCAGCACGATCGAGGAAGAGATAGGCCACGCGCGGGAGATCGTGACGGAGACCCGGGAGGCCGTGTATACCATCATGGATGACGTGCGACTCGGACGAAGCATCAACACGGCCGGGGCGAAAAAAATCGTCGCCAACATGGTCGACAGCGTCATCCGCAATCCGGATGCCCTGATGTGCCTCAACCAGCTCAAGAAGAAGGACGAGTATACCGCGCTGCACAGCCTGCGGGTTTGCGTGCTGGCGCTCGCCTTCGGACGCCATCTGGATCTTTCCAACGAAGAACTGAACCTGCTCGGGATCGGCGCCCTGCTGCACGACATAGGCAAAATGAAAGTGCCCAACGACATCCTGAACAAGCCGGGTAAGCTTACCGACGAGGAATTCGATCTCATGAAGAGCCACGTCCCGCGCGGCGTGGAAATCCTGGAGCAGAACCATGGCATCTCGCAAGCTTCCGTCGATGTCGCCCGCTTCCATCACGAACGCTATGCCGGTGGAGGCTATGCGCGGGGATCCAAGGGGGAAAATATCGGTCTCTTCGGCTCGATCGGCGGCATCGTGGACTGTTATGACGCCATCACGTCCGACCGGTCGTATCACACCGGCATGTCGGCGCACGATGCGCTGAAAAAAATGTATTCGTGGCGCGGGCGGGATTTCCAGCCGCTCCTGGTCGAACAGTTCATCCAATGCATGGGCATCTATCCCATCGGCAGCGTGGTCGAGCTCAACACCGGCGGCGTCGGCGTCGTCATCTCCATCAACCGCAAACGCCGGCTGAAACCCAAAGTGGCGCTGGTTCTCAGCCCGGACAAGACCCCCTTGTCGCCCGTGAAAGTCATCGACCTGATGCACCAGGCCGGCGAAAGTCGCGGACACGAAGTGGAGATTCGCAAGGTGCTGCCGCCGGGCGAATACGGCGTTGTCCCGACCAACTATATACCCCTTGGAGCCTGAAGCCTTTCCGGACACACCCCTCCGCCGTACGTATTATCCCCGGGATTATCTCTTCCGGATTGCTGGCGCAAGCCGCTGTCGCTACGCATAATACAAACCCTTGGAAACACTCCGTTCCAGTGATCCGCATCTGTCCAGAGGAGATTTTCTGAAATGAGCGATGCCCTGAATTACCTGGTCAAAACCCGCCCCGACGCGATGACGGCCTATTTGAAGTTTCTCAAGGAAACGGGCAAGTCGCTCGATCCGAAAACCCGCATGCTGATCACCGTCATTACCAAAGTCGCAACGCAGACGGAAAATGGTTTTCGCCAGTACCTGCCGCGCGCGCTCGACGCCGGCGCCTCGCCCGGCGAAATCCTCGACGCCATCCTGCACGCGTTTCCCGCGCTCGGGCTGGCCAAAATCGTGTGGGCCATCGACATCCTGCTCGACATGGATATTCCGGAATTCCGCGCCGATAACCTCGGGGCCGAGAAAAGCTGGCACGACGTCCGGTCCGTGGATCAGGTCCCCGAGGGGGAAATCACCTATTGCGACAGCGATGGACGCAGCCTTTTCATCTATCTCGCCGCGGGTGAATTCCACGTCTATGACAGCCGCTGCCCGCATCAGCGCACCAACGTGCCGCATCTCGCGCTCGAGGGCTTCAAGCTCACCTGCCCCAAACATCAATGGGCGTTCGATATCCGCAGCGGCAAATGCGTGGAAAAGGGTAACCGCCCGTTGAGGCGCTTCGAGTCCAAGGTGGAGAACGGTCGGCTGTACGCGCGGTGGTAACGGAATCGTTGCATGATGGGATACTTCACTCCCGAGGAACTCGCCGCCCAGCTAAAGGACGCCCGCGCGCCTGGCAAGTGTCAGCATGAGGAGAAGCGCGCCAATGCCTTCGCCCTGGTGCAACAGGACATCGCCCGGCTGATCTGCACGATCATCGGATATTTCGACCATCTCGTCATCAAGCGCGGCGAGCTGGCATTGGTCATCGGTACACGCGGCGACCTGCGCAGCCTGACCGTCACGCTCGAGCTCATGCGTCACCGGCAGCGGATCGGTCTTTTTTCCTACGGCGACCCCGTCTTGCGCGCCGGCGACCGCAACGGCCGGGACTGCATGGCGGAACGCAAGGGCAGGCACGCGCTCAGGATTCACGCGTGCGAAGGATCGTTGCCCGGTCTGCTCGCGATGCGCGCGCTGCTTTACACGAAATTGCCCGCCAAGGGGCCGGTGCTCACGCCGCCGGCGGACTGAGGTCCCAGGTACGGAGAATTTCATAGCGCGCGCCTTCGGCCCGCGTGTGCGATTGCGCCAGACAAAACTGTTTCACGTCCCAGCTGAACGGACCGATCCGCCGGTTTTCATTCCACCGGTGCACCTTGCGCGCGAGGGTCAGATGCGCCGCGTAGGACCGTTTCTCCGGCCGGTAACCGCACCCGGACAAACCGGTGGAGAGATCCTGCACCAGCGCAGACAATGGTTGCGGCGTTTGCCTGGGGCCGGCCCAGAGGATACCGGACCGGGGCCAACAACCCATCTCCTCCAGGACCAGCGTAAAGGCCTCGGCACGAACCGTCGAGGCGACCTGCTCGACGCATTGCCTGAACGATGCATCGACCGGCCCGAGAAACGCCAGCGTCAGATGAATATTTTCCGGTGCGACACTCCGCCCCTGCCCATGCAGACTCTTTACGACAAGGCGGTGCAGCTCATGGCTCAGCTCGGCCGGCGGCCACACCGCCAGGAACAGGCGCCGGGTTTCGGTCGTTGCTGAGGAGGAATTATCCGCAATCATCGGCACACCACTAACGGTAGTTTACGCGCTTGCCGGCGAATCAGACGGGCTTGCTGCCGGCCGCATGGCTTTTCTCAATCTTGCGCCGGATGCAACCGCCTTTGATCGATTGCCCGGCATCTTAAGCTTATTTAATATTTCATTCGGCCGGAACAAGAAAAAATCAGGGCTGTCATAGTATCCGTCCTTTAACATTCAATTAAGATGGAGGCCTCGCCCGATGAACGATGCAAACAATCCCCGTTTTACCCGCCGCGCTGTCCTGAAAGGCGCCGTGCTGCTTGCAACCGCGGTCACAGCGTTGTCCGGTGCGACGCAGCAGGCCCTGGCGGGAAACAAGGCATCGAAAGCGGCCATGCAATATCGCGACAAACCAAACGGTAAAAAGGAATGCAGCAACTGTATTCAGTTCGTCCCGGGGAAGACGCCCAAGGCCATGGGCAGCTGCAAGGTCGTCGCCGGCAAGATCAGCCCGCACGGCTGGTGCCTCGCCTACGCGCCAAAGAGCTAGTACAAACGTCGAACAGTCGGCTTCACCCCCCGATATTGGCGGGTGACACCGACTGCACACTAAGGTTTCTCGCTCGATAGCCAGTGAAGACCAAGTGACGGGGGAGCTTTACTCATTTCACCCGGAAGACACCTCTGACAAGCCGGACCTGGCCATCCTCGAGACTGCGTCGCGCGTTTCCGGCCTTTTGCGCGAGATTGTCGACGAACACCGCCAGGCCCAGCTGTCCCGGCGCGGCGGGCGTGGCGTTTGCGGTGGTCATGCTCAAATGAGCATCGCTGGTATCCTCGAAGAGTTCAGCGATGAATCCACTCTCGCCGAGAACCGAGCGCATCTCTTCGGCAGAGACAAGGCAACTGTCGGCGGGGTCGGTGGCCCAAGGGAGCGGAAAATAGGACGTCGCCGTTTCCCCGGCGGCCATCTCCTGGAAGGCGAACCGGCCGCCCGGCTTGAGGACCCGATAGACCTCCGCGTAGAGCTTGCGCTTGTCCGCGATGTTCATGCCGACATTTTGCATCCAGGCGGCATCAAACGAATCGTCGGGGAAGGGCAGCTCGAGCGCGCTGCCCTGGTGCACTGCGATACGGTCGTCGAGGCCGGTCAGCCGATTCAGCAGTACCGCGCCGGCGCAGTAATCAGGTGATAATTCGACACAGTCGACGCGGCAGCCGTGCGCGGAAGCGATCAGCCGGGCGGCACCGGCCAGCCCCGCGCCAATATCGAGAACGCGATCATCGGCCCGAATCTGCGCCAACTCCAGCAACTCGCGTGAAGCGCGGAGTCCGCCCGTGTGGAAATGGTCAAGCGCCGCCAGCTCCTCGGGCGACAGGCGTTGCTCGGGATTCAATCCGGCCGCGCGGACCGCCGCCAGGATTCGCGCCTCGATGTCGCGGGCCGAATAATGTGCTTTCAGACCAGCCATGAACTACCCCTCATCAAGATCCGCCGTGTTCGGCACGCGCCGATTGCCTGCCACAGGCCCAACAGTTGAGATACGGACAATCCCGTCAGTATATCCTCGGAAGCGCAGGTGGCTGTAAGAGTCGTCTAACTTCCTGTCTTGGCGTGATTTTGTTCTTTTCCGGTCCGTATATCTCCAGAAGGTACGGACCGTGAATAGAGCGGGTTCGATGTTGGAGGCGATGACCGCTATGGGTTGTGGATTCAATGTCGCGCATGAGAACCGGGGGGCGCCGCCTGATGCCGGTCAACGGCGAAACGGCGGCGTTAGTCGGAAGTCGATTGCAACACAGCACACGACGCGGGACGATGATCGCGCTTTCCCCCTGGAGCTTTACCGAGCGAGCACGGATGCTCGCAGGCAAACCCCGCTTAAACGCGGGGTTTGTCGTTTCCAGGCACCGCTCGATCCCGCCTCTTCCTTGCTCTTCCGCACCCCATCGATATGCATGACGGCAGAACACCACGAAAGAGGCGAGTCGGGCACGTATGAGGATCGGCATATCTACACCAAACTGCTATATGGGAGGATAGAATATCGGACAGAGCCTTTCCGGGACATACGCTAAATGGTTGTTTAATGGTGGGCCGTGCAGGAGTCGAACCTGCGACCAATTGGTTAAAAGCCGGTATGACGCATGACGGGTTTTCTTTGGCGCATCATGTACTTGTCGAGTGTGCGCTGTCCGATATTTTGCCGAGATCAGCCCACCAATTGCCTCGAAGAACTACGTCATCAGTTGAAATATCGGACAGGCGATTTCCGCACCGACGCATAGCGATCATTCGGAGCCACTTCCTCCAAGAGTTCGCAATCGGCCAGGAGCAGCAGACACCGGCTGCCGGCGGCATGACGATGGACAGCGCGGCGAGCCGCTTCGCGCGCACGGCCCCCAGGAGGCAGAAGTCGAAGGAGGCGTCCCGCGGGCGCTCAGCGCCCTGTCGCAAGTCACGCAACAGTGCGCCACCTGCCACGCCAGCTACCGGCTGCGATAAAGGCGGAAGACACCGAACGTGGTTATTGATGTGCATCAAAACCGGTTGGCGGGACTTGTGTATCATTTCCGCCGTTCCCCCTGCATCCGGGAAGCAAATCCAAAGGAGGTCGTGTGTCTCTGGTTAGCGCCAGCCAGCTGGCCAAGACCTATCGCGCCGGTGACGTGGACGTCCCCGCCCTGCGCGGCGTGGACTTCGCAATCAACGCCGGTGCCTTCGTCGCCTTCGTCGGCCCCTCCGGCAGCGGCAAGAGCACGCTGCTCAACATGATCGGCTGCCTCGACAAACCGACCGCCGGCCGGCTCATGGTGCTCGACACCGACGTCGCCACTCTCGGTCGCGATGCCGCCGCTGACTTTCGCGGCGCCAATATTGGTTTTATCTTCCAGGACTTCAACCTGATTCCGGTGCTCACGGCCTATGAGAACATCGAGTATCCCTTGCTCATGGTTCAGGACTGGTCGGCGGAAAATCGCCGCGCACGCGTCACCGAGCTCCTCGCGGCTGTGGGAATGTCAGACCAGGCAGACAAGCGCCCGGACCAGCTATCGGGCGGGCAGAAGCAACGCGT
>Ga0315550_1001083_pt1 | contig 16853 bp, 10 predicted proteins | sample SalMarSW160190MG_2_FD_203100 | JGI IMG/M metagenome (GOLD analysis project Ga0315550, IMG submission 203100) | Salt marsh sediment microbial communities from the Plum Island Ecosystem LTER, Massachusetts, United States - Salt Marsh Sediment SW1601-90 ... | reverse complement strand
GTACGAGCCCGTCTGGATTAACCCGAAGGACGCCGAAAAGCGCGGCATCAAGGATGGAGATATAGTGAAGGTGTTCAACGAGCGGGGGGTGGTGCTCTGCGGGGCGCGCGTATGGGAGCGTATGAGACCCGGTGTTACATATGTGGACCACGGGGCGCGCAACGACCCGATAATCAATACGGTCGACCGGGGCGGCGCCATCAACACCATCGCTCCGAACGGAATAACATCCAAAAACGCCTGCGGCCAGGCCACCAGCGGCTACCTGGTCGATGTCCAGAAGGTCACCGAGAAAGATTACCAAGAGTGGCGGGCGAAAGACCCCGAATCATACGACGCCGCTTTTGAGAGAGAATACGACCAGGCTTCCGGCCTGCGCTTTAACGCCTGGGTCGAAGGAGGTATGGAATAATGAAGGTATTTGTCATCGATGTCGGGATTTGCAACGGCTGCTACGCCTGCCAGATTGCCTGCAAGGACGAGCACGTCGGCAACGACTGGTCGCCCTACGCCAAGCCACAACCGGACACCGGGCAGTTCTGGATGAAACTAAACGAGTACATCCGGGGCACGGTGCCCAAGGTAAAGATGCATTATATACCCGTTCTCTGCCAGCACTGCGACAAGGCGCCCTGCATACCCGCCTGCCCGGTCAAAGGGGCTATCTACAAGCGGGACGACGGGCTGGTGATTATCGACGCGGAGAAATGCACCGGCTGTAAGGCCTGCGTGGACGCCTGCCCTTACGGGGCTATCTACTTCAACGACAGCCTCAACATCGCCCAGAAATGCACCGGCTGCGCCCACCTGCTGGACGGCGGGGAGTGGAAGGTACCGCGCTGCGCCGACGCCTGCCCCACCGAGGCAATTAAATTCGGGGAGGAATCAGAATTCAAAGGCATGATAGCCAAGGCCGAAGTGCTTAAGCCGGAATTAAAAACCAAGCCGAGGGTATATTACCTAAATATCCCCAAGAAGTTCATCGCCGGCACGGTTTACGACCCAATCGAGAAAGAGGTGGTTATAGGCGCAAAATGCACGCTAACCGGACCAAAAGCCGGCAAGACGACGATGGTTACCACAGACAGCTTCGGGGACTTCTGGTTCCACGGGCTGGCCGACGGCAATTACAACCTCACGATTGAAGCCAAGGGGTTCGCGGCAAAGTCTTTCAAGAAGCTCAACACAGAGAAAGACGTCAACCTGGGGGACATACCGCTGGGTAAGGCGAAGAAAAGATAGTCGGAGGTTAAAAAAGGCTTAAAAGGGGGAGTGTAAATACTCTCCCTTTTTCTATCTGCTACCGGGCTGAACCAGCTCGACTACGAGGCCAGCGGCATCAAGGTCGAGGTAAGTGACGCCACCGCCACCCTTGAATTGAGAGGTAAGTAATATATCGGAGCCCCGGCCGGTCAGATGCTTCACTTCTTTTTCAAGATTATCCACTATAAAGCCCAGATGCTGGATGCCCTCACCTTTAGCATCCAAGAATTCCTGATGAGGCGATTCTCCGTCGATGGGTTGTATTAACTCAAGCTCCATGTTACCGATTTGAGTGGTCTGAATCGACACTCTTTTACTGGGGACAAAAGGTTTCCCCCGGTAAGTTTCCCGGGCGTCCGCGGGTAAATTCCTCGGCTTAAAAGGGCCTATACCCAGGGCAGTCAAACGCTTAACGGCTTTATCCATATCCCTGACCACAACCCCGATGTGGATCAGCCGCGTAAAGGTAGAATTTCCGGGTACATTACTTTCCATGGTTATCTCCTCAATATATTCGCTAGATATAATTAAGATTAACACTAATACGGATTAATGTCATTCCACACAATTTATTTGCGCCGTAATATTTTTTCACTTAAAATTATAATAGCCCACATTAATTCCGGAGGTACTTTATGCCAAGGAAGAACAACATCGTCATCATCGGGGGGACGGCCTGCGGGCCTAAAGCCGCGGCGCGGGCGAGGCGCCTGGACTCCAATGCCAAGATAACGATTATAGAGCAGCGGGACAATCTCTCTAGCGCCACCTGCGGCCTGCCCTACTTCGTCGGAGGAATAATCAAGAACAAGAGCGAACTCGTCTCCCGCGGGGTCGAGTTTTTCCGCAACGGGTTAAAAATGACGGTCTTCACCGGCACCAGAGCCACCGCGATAAACCCGAAAGCACACCGCGTTGAGATAGTAGATATAAAAACCAATAAGAAGCAAACACTCGATTACGATAAGCTGGTTATTGCCACCGGTGCCACGCCCACCGTGCCCAACTGGGAAGGCAAGGACCTCAAGGGTATTTTTACGCTTTCCGATATTCCGGACGCCGTCGGTATCCGCGACTACATGGCAGGACTTAAGAATAAAAAATCGGTGATTGTGGGGGCGGGGTTAATCGGGCTGGAAGCGGCGGAGAACTTCGTCGCTATGGGATTGAAGGTAACGGTACTTGAAATGCTGGGGTGGCCGCTGCCGACTCTCCTTGATGAGGAAATAGCCGCCCAACTTGAGAAACACATGAAATCCAAAGGCGTTAAGCTGATGTTCGGGCAGCGCGTCACCGGCTTCAAAGGGGATAAAGCGGGCAAAGTTAATAAGGTAATGGTGGGAGATACCGCTATCGATGCCGGGATGGTGCTGCTGTCGCTGGGCGTGAGACCTAATGTTACCCTGGCTAAAGAGGCCGGGCTGAAAATCGGGACGACAGGCTGCATCGCCGTCAACGAGTACCTGCAGACCAGCGACCCGGATATTTACGCCGGGGGCGACTGCGCGGAGATGGTCAATATCATTACCGGTAAAAAGACACTGGTCCCAATGGGGTCGACGGCCAACAAGCACGGTCGGGTTATCGGCACCAACATTACGGGCGGTAAAGATACATTCCCGGGGGTGGTGGGGACAGGCGTCGTGAAGGTCTTCGACCTCAATGCGGGGCGAACGGGACTTAACGAAGCGCAGGCGATAGAAGCCGGCTATGATACCGTCACCTCGCTCGTACCAAGCGAAGAACACGCGACTTATTACCCGGGGGCCAAAGATATACTGGTAAAGCTGGTGGCGGAAAAATCCAGCGGCAGGCTGCTGGGGGGACAGGTAATCGGTCCGGGGGAGGCGGTCAAGCGTATCGACGTGCTGGCGACGGCATTGACCATGGGTGCTAATGTGGATAACCTAGCCAATTTAGACCTCGCTTACGCACCGCCCTACAACAGCGCCATGGACCCGCTGCACCACGCGGCAAACGTCATCCGCAACAAGCAGGCGGGTTACGCACGGGCGATATCACCGCAAGAACTAAAAAGAAAACTGGATAAAAACGAAAAGTTCGTCCTGCTGGACGTGCGCTTCCCGATGGAATGGAAAGAACAGCGCATCGAGGCCCCGCAAACAAAACTGCTGCCCCTGCCGGAGCTAGACGAGAGAATGAGCGAGCTCGATAAAGACGATGAGATAGTGATTTACTGCAAAACCAGCATACGCGCCTACCAAGCGCAAAGGACACTGGATGATGCCGGTTATAAAAATGTGTGCTTCGTGGACGGCAGTTTAGACGCTTGGCCATACGAAACCGCCAGTAACAAACAGGAATCAACTAAATAGTATCTTAATCTTTAGTCTGCGTGTCCGAGGAGTCGGTGGGATTATCCGAGTACTGCGGCACGCCCCTCAAGAAGAAATTAGCTACAATCGCCAGTAAAGCAACTACCATGAACATGAAGAATATATACGTCAGCGCGGAACTAAGAGCCTCACGCAGCGTAGTAATCAACTGGTCGAACAAGCCAAGTCCGTTAGGTCCCATACCCTCAAAGATGCCCCGCATATTATCGTAAGCGGCGGGGTCGATAATAGCCTGCGGATTGTCAAGTATGCCCGAAAGCTCGGCCGGTGATACGGCAGCGGTTACCTCCGGCGATATATTAGCCTTGAAAGACGACGCAAAACGGTTATTCAGAACCGAACCCATAAGAGCCAGTCCTACCACGCCACCAAGCGGCCGCAGGAATGAAATAAGTGATGTGGCCGTTCCCAGAACCGGATAAGGCACGCTATTCTGGACGGCGAGAGTATGCACCGGCATGACACTCCCATTACCCAACCCGGCAATAACCAGATAAACGGTTGCTACGGCGAAGGTCGTGGTTACCGACATGCCGGAAAGCAGAAGGAAGCCCACGCAGGCAAACCCCAGCGAAATCGTTCCCTGTATGCGGTAGTGCCCTCCGGTCCTGGAGAGAAGCTGGCCGCCAACGAAGCTCCCGAAAGCCATACCCAGCATCATGGGCGTCATGAAGCCGCCGCTCTCCGTTGCCGACGCGCCCAGCACACCCTGGAAAAAGAGCGGCACAAAGGTCATCACGGGAAAGAAGGATGCGCCCTGGAGAAAAACTACAATTGAAGACACGGAAACCACACGATTTTTAAACAGGTCCATGGGGATGATGGGTTCAATAGCTCTTTTTTCTACCATAATGAAGGCAAAAAGCATAACCGCCGAAAAGATAAAGAGGCCGATGATAACGGAAGAGCCCCAAGCGTAGTCCACCCCTCCCCAGTTAAGCCCCAGTATCAGCGGCACCATAAACAGTGACAGCGTGATAATGCCAAGATAATCAACACGGTGTTTTGCCGCAGCAGGACGCAGCGCCGGGAACAGGAAGATAAATATAATGATAACGGCAATACCGAGAGGCGTGGTGAGGAAAAAGCACCAGCGCCAGGAAAGGGCATCGGTAATGATACCGCCAAGCGTAGGGCCGATAACGGTAGAGATACCGAACACGCCGGCCATCAGACCCATATATTTGCCCCGCTCGTTCGGGGGGAAAAGGTCAGCGACGATGATGAAACCGAGGGCATTCATGGCGCCAAAACCAAAGCCCTGCACGGCGCGGAAGATGATAAGCTGGTTCATCGACTGGCTGAAGCCACTAAGCAGCGTACCGATAACGAAGATAATCATGCCGGTAACCAGCACCCACTTACGGCCGTACATATCAGACAGCTTACCCGCCATCGGGAGGGAAAGCGATTCAGCAATAATATAGGCGGTCTGCACCCAGGTGTACTGGCTGAAACCGGAGAGGTCGGCGACGATTCTCGGCATAGCCGTAGAAGTCACCGTCATAAAAATCGAGCCGAGAAACATGGTGAACATCGTGCCGATGAGCGCCGTCATAACCTGGCGCCGCGGCAAGTGACTCTGGTATGTTTCAATCGCTAATTTTTCCACAGTGTTCTCTTAATATTTATTACTAAAGCTTAGAAAATAACTCGTAGAGTTTATGAAGAGAAACGGACAATTCTTCAAGCTCGGCATCGGTAAGGCAAGCCAGCTTTTCTTCGACGCCGGTACGGATAACACGGTGAAACTCCTCCCCAATCCTACGTCCCTTATCAGTCAGCGCCACATTAAAAATCCGCCTATCGGCGGGGTCAGGCCGGCGCCTGACTATACTCAACTCTTCAAGTCGGTCCAGGAGATGGGTCATCTGGGACTTGGGTATCTGGAGTCGCTCTGCTATTTCCGCTATATGCAGCGTTCCCTCTTCCTGAAGGGTCTTCATAATTTCAATATGCGGCAGGGTAATATGCTCTTCAATCTGCCTGAAAGCCGTTTTCACCAGCTTACGCTGAAGACTGCGGCGTATCGAGGGGGTGATAGCCAGTAAATCTTTAGTGACCTTATCCAGAATCTCTCTAGTCATCGGAATATTATATTAGTTCACTATATAAATAGTATAATTTGTAAACTATTATACCACTCTTATAGACCGTCCGTCAAATTATCCGATTTTTAAGTGGACGTAATCAACCATCTGTACTAAAATAAGAGAAATCTTGTCCGGAAAGAGACAAAAATGAATCAGTGGCAAGAAGCCAGGAAAACTGTAATCGAAGCCGCCCGGAGGATGTCAGAAAAGGGGCTGGTGGCAGGAACTTCCGGGAATATCAGCCTGCGATTGCCCAGCGACGGGAAAAAGCAGCTGATGGCGATTACCCCTACTTCAAGGCATTATGATACTTTAAAAATCGATGATATACCGATTATCGACTTTAACGGTAAAAGAGTAGCGGGCGAGTTACCACCATCGATAGAAACGCAAATGCATATAGGGATTTACCGGGCGAGAAAAGACGTCAACGCCATTATCCATACGCATTCCGTCTTCGCCAGCGCAGCCGCCGTGGCCGGAATCGATATTCCGCCGCTGCTGGAAGACCAGGTAGTCTATCTGGGCGGAGAAATAAAGATGGCGGATTACGCGGTCAGCGGCTCGCCGGAACTAATGACCAATGCCGTAGCTGCCCTGGGCGAAAGGAACGCCGTCCTGCTGGCGAACCACGGCGCGGTAGGCACGGGGCGGACCATGCGGGATGCCTTTACTGCCTGCGAGCTTATCGAGAAAACCGCCAGGGTCTATTTTCTGGCTTTGTCCGCCGGAAAGGTCAACCAGCTGCCGGAAAAAGCCATAGCCATACAAAAAGAGCTCTACGCCAAGTTGCAGACCAGGGAAGAATAATACAGGAAGTATTTATCACCACAGGCCCATGACACAAAAAATGGCGAGAATATTCAGCTTGGGCATATGTTTATTACTGCTGCTTGGCATATATTCCTGGCCTAAACCGGTCTCGGCGGGCTTATCCGTGTGGTCGGCGGAGACAATCCCAACGAGACTGAACGAGGTACTGGGCCGTCCCGGGATAGATGTCCGGGACCTAGCCATCGGCAGCGATTATTTGACGATTTATGCCGCCCCCGGCAACAGCGTCGGGGGCAACTTTATTTATAAGACCATCGACAGCGGCTCAAACTGGACGGAGTATCCAACACCTATATCAGCCGACCTGATAGCGGTCGCTCCGGATGATAATAATCTCGTGGTCATTGCCAACAGCACTACGGCGGCGGTACACATCAGCTTCGACGGAGGGGCGACATGGCAAACGATGGGCACCGTGCAGGAGACCCCCGGTGGAGCAACTGCAGCAGCTATTTATGATATAGAAATATCACCGACCGCGAACGGAATACAGTATATAGCCGCTGCCGGTAAAGAAGCGGCAGGCCTAGCCAATGTCTGGTATTTCAACTACGGCTCGGCGACGCAAGCCTGGCACGAGACCAACGACCTGACCGGCTTTGCAACGGATAACGAAACAGCCACACTAACTTTTTCACCCAGTTTTATGTGGGACAACACGCTGGCGGTGATTACCGACAACGCCAGCATTACCGCGGGGGTAAGACTCCAGCTTCTTAACATTAATTCCGGGGCATGGAATGGCGACGCTGGTTATACGGGCTATCCAGATACGATAATCAGCGGTAATATAACCAGACTCACTTCAGCGTCGCTGGCGCTTTCCCCTACTTTCCAGGGAGACGACTTCGACAGCCATAAGGTTTTCATCGGCATGACGATAGACGGCGACGCGTCAGCCAATGCCACCAGCGGTATTTACAGAATAATGAATACAATCCAGACAGCTCTTCTTCTTAATGTAAATATCCATAGTATCGGTTTCAACGGCGCCTATTTGATTGCCGGCACCTATGATTCCACCACCGTCTACCGTTCCATTAATCCATCCGCGGCTATTCCGACGCTAAGCTTTACAGACGCCACCAAGAGGCCGGGCGGGGAAAACAAGGTATTAGTCGCATGGCTGGGCAGTGTTGCCATAGCAGGAACATCAGGGAACGAAAGCACCTTCGCCGTATCGGCGGACAGTGGGACTACCTTCGATGATATCAGCCTTATCGATACGGCTATTACCAATGCCAGAGACGTGGCCGTTACCAGTGACGGCAGCAGGGTATACCTGGTCACCGATGACGGCGTCGATTTGAGCCTCTGGCGTATGGCAAGCGACTGGAAAAGAGTATTAAGCCTGAAAGGCACCACTAACTATATCGTGCGCGTAGAGCCATCAAGCGGGAGTATCATCTATCTTGCCCAAAAAGGCGGGACCACCATTTACTGCAACAGCAACAGCGGAGCATCTCCATGGTCAGTCCGCACCTGCGCTGTAACTGTCCAGGATATCGCCGTGGAAAGTGCACAAGTTGCATACGCTTTAAGCGCCGCCGGGGCAGTATCCAAGTCCATTACCAGCGGTTATATCTGGGGTGTTGCTGTACCTACCCACCTTGGCAATGGGGCTACAATAGTCAGTGCAGGCACACACAATATACTAGTCGGCAGTCAAAACGGATTCGTAGCTTATTCAACAGACGGAGGCGCATTATGGAAAATGATTCCACAATCAATCGGGGCCGGTGCAGGTGATGTTCAAGTAGTGGCGGATGAAAGCTTCGCCACAAATAAAAAAATCTACGCCGCCAGCGACACACCCGGGCAGAATATCGTTACATGGACAATCGGCAGCAGTATTGCGTGGACTGATATTTTTAACGGCGTCGTTACAGGAGGGATTTACGGCCTTGCGATTACAAGCAATATTCTCTATGCACTGGAATATAATGCCATTGCTAACCAAAGCATACTCTGGCGGCATATCTCGCCGTCAACGGCGGCGTCATCATCGGCAGAATGGAATGCCAGCATTACTAACTTTATCACCGACGCTGATGACCCTAATGTCGTACTAAACGCCACACCGCGAGCTTTGAAGGCAAGTAACGGAAAACTATGGGCGGTCAAGACTAACCTGACTAATAAGCTTTACAGTTATACCGATGTCATCTTTGACGCAACAATAGAATTAGTTGCGCCTGCACAAGGAAGCATCGTGCACGTAAACTATCTAAACGGCCTCGCCTATGATGTACTTTTCACCTGGGACCGACCCAGTGTTGCGACTGAATACGAGCTTTTTATCGCTTACGATGAAAATTTCTTATACCCGACGGCGACCGTTACCGTGAACATGACAAATGCCAAAGCTTATGTTCTGGTAGGGCCGCAACAGGTTGGTCCCGCCAACATCGATTTCATACCAGGGACAGCCTATTACTGGAAAATACGCATTACAAAGCCCGGCTACAGCTCGTATTCCGTTACCAGATACTTTGTCATAGATGCCTTGCCGGACGTGTCAGCACAAATGATAGTGGAAGGCCAAAGCGGCATGGTTACGAGCCCGAATCCGGCGTTCTCGTGGCTGCCCCTGAAGGGAGTTACCGAGTACCAGTTCAGATTAAGTGACAACCCGGAAATGACCGACCTTATTCTTGACGAATTTGTCAGCACAACCGCTTTCAAGGTGAATATTACGCTGGAATACGGCCAGACGTATTACTGGCAGGTCAGGCCTATAAAACCCAAAGAAGGTAACTGGTCAGCGCTGGTTGTCTTTACGGTGGCCGAAGAGCCGACTGAACCTATACCCCCGGTAATAATAGAAGAAGCCCCGCCAGTAGAGATAAGCATACCGCCGCTACAACAGGAGGAGTCATTTTTACTGCCGCCAACATCCGTGCTGGTTACAGAAGTGACCCCAGGCTTTTTCTACATCATTATTTTTACCTTAGCGGTGCTGGTAGGTGTTGTCGCTTTAATGATATATAACACTTTTAAAGGACGTCCTGTGGTCAAACTGCCAGTGAGACGCCCGACCGGCCCCAGGCGTAAACACGAAATACCCGGGACCGAAAGAGCGCGAGAGTCGGTCGAAACGCCGAAGAAAGCAGCCACACGACCTCCACCGATTGAAAAGAGCAAGGAAGGGGCCTCGGTCGTTTTCGCCGCTAAGAGCTTCATGTGGATGCTGACGGAGGGGGTGGGGGCGGACGGAAGTAAAACCGCATTATCAGGAAAAGAGGAGCAATCCCTGGGAAAGAAGATTGCCGAGAGAATTCACGAACTGACCAAGAAAGAAAACCTGTACATTAAACACCCGGAAGACGCCGCCATGATGCTGCGTATCTGGCTGCAATACGGCTCCAGGGACGAGACCAACCGGTACCTGACCAAGACTTTTTCAGCGAGTCCGGAGAACGCCATCAGGTTCCTTAAGTGCTATCTGCCACCGGCCTCGGCGGAAAAACCCGAGCCGTCCGCCGATGACTTTACCCGCACGCATTACGACAGTATTAATGAAGTCGTCGACCCGGATAAAGTATATGCGGCATTGACCAAGGTCTTTAAATTCAAAGCAGATACCATCGAAGAGAAAGTGCCCGTTAAACCGACCGAAAGGAACCTGGCTTTTAAATTCATGCGTCTGCATCTCCAGAAAAAAGACGAGGACTCAAAGAAACCGCGTAACAAGTAATTGTCTGCAGACATACACGCCGTACGTCCCTAAGCTATCCCGCCACGCGGCTCGTTTGACATCATTCTTTAAGATAAAGTAAAATATTTACAGCACGATTCCCCAAGGGGGTTATTTGTGCCGAGCGAACAATGGGGACACAGTTACTTGAGACCTCTGCCGTTCACCATTTTTGCCAATACCAAGTCCCCACCTGCTAGAAAGGCAACCGGCCTTAATAGGACATCAGAACTATATCGGTGATATGGGATTACACGTGACGGGAAGGGACGCAATTTCGCATTACTCTTACTTCACAGCAATTAACATTGCTATCGGTTGTGTTTATTCTCAACGCTGGTTCGACAGCAGCTGATACATCTTGATGGCTTCAAAACCATCATATTTTCCCTTGCCTTACCGTTCTACCATGATGCAATCGGCAAGTTGACATACTAAAAAAGGATTTAAAAAAAGAAAAAACTGGAGGGAAACAATGGCTTATCCGAAATTCAAATCAATTTTACTTGAAAAGGACAAAGAATATCCCAAGGTAACTTATCTCACCCTGAACCGGCCGGATAAAAACAACTGTATCAGCATCGGTGAAGAGTACATGACCGGCGATATTAAGAAAGCCATGTGGGAAATCAACCATGACGATGACTGCAACGTGGTTATCTTCAGGGGCGCCGGCAGGAACTTCTGCGCCGGGTTCGACCTCTCCATGGTGTACCGCGTATACGGCGGGGCCAAGGGAGTTAAACCCAGCCAGAGAATCAGGCTACAGACGGACCAGGACCAGCTTTACGGCTTCCCGCAGGCCATCCTGGACTGCAATAAGGTAGTCATGGTGCAGGTACACGGCTGGGCTATCGAGGCCGGCCTGTACATTACCAAGGCGGCCGATATCGTTGTCTGCGGCGATAACGCCAAGTTCTCCCAGATGGGCCAGCGGCTGGCTTTCGGCGGCCTGCCCACCCTGCCTATCGAGCTTGTAATGGGCCACACCAAGAAGGTCGAGGAAATACTCCTGACCGGCCGCACCATCAGCGGCAAAGAAGCAGAGGAAGCCGGTTATGTTACCAAGTCGGTCCCCGACGAAGACCTGGAATCAGAAGTACATAACCTGGCCGCCGCCATCTCCCTGCTGCCACGCGACTGCGTGGTGATGGGCAAGTTCGCACGCCGCCACATGCTGGACAGGCTGGGGCTGACCAATCTCAAAGAGGTTATCCTCTATCACACCTTCAGCACCAACCTTAAGTACAGCGAGGATGAGCGAGAGCTTATGTTCATCCGCGACCGCGAGTCCATGGGCGAGAGGGAAGCGTTCCACAAAATGCACGAGAAGTACGAGGAGCGGCTTAATAAGACCAAATACTTCCGCAGCTTCCGCCCGGAAAAGAAAAAATAAGAACCTCTTAGTCACGTTATAAGGAGTAAAGCAATGGCACAGGCAAAATATCCTGAATTTGTTAAAGACGACTATTTTAAGATGGACGTTGAGTGCCACCTTAGCGGCGAGGCGAACAAGAAGTACTTCAACTACTTCCCCGAATACAGGAAGTGGGTTTACGGCACGGCGGAAACCGCCCGCGCATTTAATGCCGTTCCCCACCACGTTACTAAAGACTGGAAAGAACCGCCTGTAACTAAAGCCGAAAAATCAGATATACCGGAAGAAGACAAACTGATAGTTTACCTTGACCGCTACGGCGTAGATATGGCCTGTATCCTCCCGGAATCCATGATGGAAACCACCGGTTATTCCACTAAATGGTCGACCAACGGTTATCTGCTGGCCGCGGCTGAAAAATACCCGGACAGATTCATCGTCCAGCCCAACGTCGGGCCTTTCATCAAGAGGGGTATGAAAGATGTCCTGTGGGAGCTCGACTACCTGGCACAGGAAAGGGGCTGCAAGATATTCAAGTTCTATCCTCCGGAAGATACCTACATCAACGACGAGAGGATATGGCCTTTCTATAAAAGATGCGATGAACTGGGCGTAGTAGTTTCCATCCACACCGGCTGGAGCTGGTGTCCCCCGGGTAAAGCTAAATACTGCCTGCCCGTCCTGCTGGATGACGTCGTTAACGACTTCTACGACCTCAAAATAGTCGCTTTCCACGCCGGCTGGCCGCACTGCCATGACCTGAACATGGTAGCTTTATCCCATCCCAACGTATATATCAGCTTGAGCCTGATTATGCCCTGGTACAAAGCGGCGCCGCAGCGGTTAGCCGAAATCATCGGCGAAGCAATCCAGTTTGCCGGGCCGGATAGGGTTGTCTGGGGCACCGATTTTTATGGTCCCGGCGGTCTTTTCCGCGAAGCAATAATCGGGCTAAGAACATTCGAGATGCCGGAAGACCTGCAAAAGGGCTATGGCTTTGCCCCGGTAACCGATGAAATCAAGCGCAAGATTTTCGGAGAAAACCTAGCTAAAATACTGGGAGTTGACACGTCCAAGAGACGTGTGAAATAAAGGAAAAAAGAGGAAAGGAGTAAGAAATGTCGGATTTCCCAATTTTATTCTCGCCCATCAAACTGGGACCGCTGGAGATAAAGAACAGAATCGGCGGTTCCTGCACCACCACCGGCGGCGCCGACCAGAACGGGTACATCAGAGAAGAATGTATCTATTCTTACGCCGCGCGTTCCGAGGGCGGAGCCGGCTTCATTACCATTGAGTGTACCTTTGCCACGGACTGGGGTGCCAAGACCACCAGCTTCGGGAACCCGCGCATCAGCGGCCGCAGCTACTATGAAGGCCAGTCCAACCTCGCCGAGGGCATTAAGCAATGCGGCGCCAAGGCGTTCATCCAGATTACCCCCAGCTTCGGGCGCCAAGGTTCCGGACGCATCTCCGGCGAAACGCCGGGGGCGCCTTCCGCTATCCCTTCCGAGCGACCGCAGGACTATGAACAGAGGATTATGCCCCGCGGCTACGAGACGAAATCCCAGACAATGGGCCGCACCACCGTACCGAAGGTACTGACGGTTGAAGAAATCGAATACATGGAGAACACATTTGCCAATGCCGTAGCCGGCGCCAGAATCTGCGGCTACGACGCCGTGGAATTTCACAGTCCGCACGGCTATCTCATCCACCAGTTCCTCTCGCCGCGCTCCAACCAGCGCAACGATTATTACGGCGGCTCGCTGGAGAACCGCTTCCGCTTCCTGCGCAATTTGCTCATCAGCGCCCGCAGGAGGGTCGGCCCCGACTTCTGTCTGGGCATCCGCCTTAGCGGCGACGAGCACATGCCGGGCGCCATCCACGAGGACGAGCTGATACAGGTAGCCAAGTGGTGTGAAGACCTCGGAGCCAACTACATTCACCTCTCCGACGGTTCTTATGAAGCACGCAAGTGGTTCTTCCCGCAGGACCCGTTCTGCTTCATAGCTCACGCCAAGAATTTTAAGAAAGAACTCAAGATACCTCTAATCGTACCCGGCCAGCACGACCCGTACCTTGCCGAAGAAGTCCTCCGCAAGGGCTGGGCCGACGCCATTACGATGGGACGGCAGCTTGTGGCCGACCAGCGCACCCCCCAAAAGTGGCAAGAAGGCAGAGTGGACGAGGTGGTCCGCTGCGTGCGCTGCAACGTCTGCCTGGCACGGTTCAACCGCGGCCTGGCGATACGCTGCGCCGTGAACCCCAACATCGGGCGTGAAAAGTACGACCCGAAATACACAACGAGCGATACCGCCCAGGCACTCCGGCCTCTTCCGGAACCATTCATGCCGCCCTGCCAGAACACCTGCCCGGCCGGCCTGGACGTTAATGCTTACGTTCTGATGGCCTCACGAGGCTACATGGACGAGGCCTACCGCTATCTCAAGCAGTCTACCCCGTTCCCAGGCGTTCTCGGGCGCGTGTGCCCGCACCCCTGTGAAACGGAATGCAACCGCGGCAAGCTGGACGACCCAATTGCCATTAACGATATCAAGCGCTACATCGCCGACTGGGTGATGGAAAACGGCCTGCCGGACTATCTCAAGAAGCAGTGCCTGCCGGAAAAACTGCCCATCACCAAGAAAGAAAAAGTAGCCGTGGTAGGTTCCGGTCCCGCCGGTCTTACCGCCGCCTACTTCCTCATTAAGAAGGGCTATGCCGTAACCGTATTCGAGGCGGCCCCGGTGGCCGGCGGCATGATGGCCTCCGGCGTTCCAGAGCACCGCCTTCCCCGGAAGGTCGTGGAATGGGAAATCAATAGTATCAAGAAGATGGGTGTTGCCATCAAAACCAACAGCGCCGTGAAGAACCCGGAAGACCTGCTGAAGAAAGGCTACAATGCCGTTTTCATGGCCGTCGGTTCGCAGAACAGCGCCAAACTCAACGTGGCCGGGGAAGACGCTAAAGGCGTTATCCAGGCCCTGCCCTTCCTGAAAGACGTTAACATGGGCAAGAAGCCGGCCGTCGGCAAGAAGGTCGTCGTCATCGGCGGCGGCAGCGTCGCCATGGACGCCGCCACCTGCGCCCTGCGCCTCGGCGCCGGCAGCGTACAATTGGTCTGCCTGGAGTGCAGCCATGATGAAATGCCGGCCCAGGTCGAGGAAATCCAACAGGCTATCGATGAAGGCATCAAGGTCGATATGAGCTGGGGTCCCAAGTCCATTACCACCAGCGGCGGCAAGGTCAAGGGCGTCGAGCTTAAGCGATGCGTATCCTGCTACACAAAATCCGGCGCTTTCTCCCCGGTCTATAACGAAAAAGAGATCAAGAAAATCGACGCCGACATGGTTATCACCGCTATCGGCCAAAGAGTCGACCTCTCCTTCATGAAGGACAGCAAGGTCAAGGCTACCAAGCGAGGCACTATCGGGACGCAAGCCCGCAGCCTGGCGACTAACGTGGCCGGTATTTTCGCCGGCGGCGACGTCGCCCGCGGCCAAGGACTGATGATTGAAGCCATGGCAGACGGCAAGCAAGCCGCAATAGCCATCGACTGCTACCTGCGCAAGGTAGAACTCCCGCCTCCGCCTCCGGAACCAATCCTGGCGGATGTCGAGGAGCCGGCCTTCCAGTTCCACTTGAGGGAATATAAGAAGGAAGACCGAGTTAAGACCCAAGTTACCGCACCAGCCAAGCGAAAGAGCAATTTCAAAGAGGTAAACCTGGGCTTTAAAAACAAGGAAGCCTGTGTCGAAGAAGCCAGGCGCTGCCTCACCTGCCGCTGCTCGGCTGTAAGATACTAAAACTAATACGCGACCCAAGTTAAATATGCGGGGAGGGGATGCGAGACACATTCTGTCTCCCCCTCCCCAAGGTTTTTTAAGGGGGAAAATCCCTCTTAATCTCCCTTTTTCAAAGGGAGAGACTGGAAAAGGAATCACCCCCTCACCCCCGTATCAAGTACGGGGCAGGCTTAATCCTCTCCCACGAGGAGAGAGGACGAAATTTACAGGAGGTCAATTATGGGCTGGCAAGAAGATTATAAGAAAAAACTGGTAACGCCGGAGAAGGCCGTCAGCGTCATCAAGTCCGGCGACCGCGTCTGCTTCGTGCAGGGGAACGAGCCGCAGGCATTAGGTCTCGCCCTGGCGGCGCGGCTGGGGGAGATAGAAAACGTCCTGCTTTCACTCCGCACGCCGGGAAGGGACTTCGGGTGGTACGACCCCGTTTTCGAGATGTCCTTTAAGATAGAGGTGGGCTTCCCGCTGCCAATCGTTCGTCAGATAATCGCCGAGAGGCGGTGCGACCTGGCGATAGGCGGGCTGGGCTTTATTTTCACCGAGGAAGATAGAGGGCCGGCCGATGTTGTAATGGTGGAGCTTTCACCGCCGGACGACCACGGCTACTGCAGCTTCGGGGCTTCCGTGTGGACAAAAAAGACGGAGGTCCGCCGCGCCAAGATAGCCCTGGCCGAGGTAAATAAAAACCTGATACGCACCTACGGCGATAATTATATCCACGTAGATGAAATAGATTACTTCGTAGAGCATACGCCGTCGGGCAAGACACCAGGCGGTACCGACCTGCTAGGGAGAAAGAACGTAGAAGCCGGCGAAGCGGAAAAGAAAATCGCCGCGTATGTATCCGAACTCGTTAACGACGGCGATACACTACAGGTAGGCGTGGGTTCCACCAGCGAGTGGTGCTGCACGCTCGGCACTTTCGAAGGCAAGAAGGACCTCGGCTGGCATTCAGAGACCACGCCCCGCGGCATCATACCCCTGATACGCAAGGGTCTCATTAACAGCAGCCGTAAGACCATCAACACCAATAAAGCGGTTGCCACCGCCTGCGGAGGCGGCTCCAAGGAAGACATGGACTGGGTAAACATGAACCCGGCTTTCGAGCTGTACAGCGCCGAATACTGCCTAGACGTGAGGACAATCGCGGCGCACGATAACATGGTGGCGATTAACAGCGCCGTAAGCGTGGACTTTGCCGGGCAGATTGCCGCGGAGTCGATAGGCCCCCGGGTAATCAGCGGGGCGGGGGGACAAACATCCTTTGCAATCGGGTCTTTTCTTTCCAAGGGAGGCAAAAATATTACCGTCTTGACCTCAACGGCGGGGAGGGGGGATAAGAAAATCTCCCGCATTACGCCCATGATGGTCGAAGGCACGATTGTTACCGTACCGAGAACCATCAGCGATTACGTTATAACGGAG
>Ga0315550_1001082_pt1 | contig 16855 bp, 10 predicted proteins | sample SalMarSW160190MG_2_FD_203100 | JGI IMG/M metagenome (GOLD analysis project Ga0315550, IMG submission 203100) | Salt marsh sediment microbial communities from the Plum Island Ecosystem LTER, Massachusetts, United States - Salt Marsh Sediment SW1601-90 ... | reverse complement strand
CGGGAGAGGAAGATTCTGAATTCGGGTCAGAGGATTTTTACGATTATGTTGTCGTGGAAACTTCCGGAGATTATGGAAAAACATGGTACCCATTATTTGATGGTTATGACTCCAGGTACATAGAAGCATGGGAGTCAGCATATAACAGCTCCATTGATGGTATGAACTCAACATATTTGGGCAAGGAATCAATGATGATTCGCCGCACTATGTTCCCCAAAACCTCTTCATACATCTCCCCGGGTGACACCATACTGGTCAGATTCAGGCTTTTCTCCGACCCCTATGCCAATGGATGGGGCTGGGCTATTGAGGATTTCCATATAGGTCCTGTTATAGACCAGATCAAAAATACAGGTTTTGAAACTGCTGTTGCATATCCCAATCCGGGCAAAGGTTTGGTAATGATAAAAAATCCGGAAAGCCCGGGAATACCATACAGGTATGATGTCTATAATTCAACAGGAGCTGTTATAATGACAGGGCTTACTGAAGGCAGCGAGATACTGACAATAGATATTACTGATCAGCCACAGGGAATATATTTTATTGTACTGCACAGGAACAACAGCAGGAGAACTATAAAATATGTTCTGATAAAATAAGTAATCAGTGGCCATTACGGCCAAAATACACTTTCGCGACAGATGGCAGGAAATTTGCATGTAATTTTCCAGCTCATGCAATCCTGATGTATTGTACCGGTAATTACATTTCAATATCGGAAAAATAGATTAATTTTGCGTGAATTTTAAAATTCTGTAAGGCAGATAAAAATGAGTATTATTACAAAAATCCTGGGACTGTTTCTGGGGAACAAGTATGAGAAGGACATTAAGGAGATTAATCCTCATGTCGAAAATGTCCATCTGGAATTTGAAAAACTAAGGGATCTCTCGAATGATCAGTTGAGAGATAAAACCGTGGAACTGAAAAAGGTAATACTTGAATATATTGAGGAAGACGAAAGAGAAATAAGATCTCTTAAAGAGAAAGCCGAGACAGAAGAGGATGTTTATAATAAAGAAGAGATATATGCCCAGATTGATAAGATAGAAAAACATACAGATGATAAGCTGGAAGAGATACTTGATCAGTCTGTTCCGGTAGCATTTGCTATAATGAAAGAGACTACCAGACGATTCAAGGAAAACAGCACTCTTGAAGTGACAGCCAGACAATATGACAGGGATCTTGCAGCTACCCGGGAGAGCGTAATTGTGAAAGGTGATAAAGCCTACTGGAATAACACATGGTTTGCAGGCGGAAATGAGATAGTGTGGGATATGGTACACTATGATGTTCAGCTTATCGGCGGGGTTGCCCTGCATAAAGGTAAAATAGCCGAGATGGCTACAGGTGAGGGAAAGACAGTTGTTGCAACATTACCAGTCTTTTTAAATGCACTGGTTGGCAGGGGTGTCCACATAGTGACGGTTAACGATTATCTTTCAAAACGTGACTCGGAATGGATGGGGCCTATGTATGAATTTCATGGTCTGACAGTTGACTGTATTGATAAACACCAGCCCAATTCCGCCGACAGGAGGAAAGCTTACAATGCTGATATCACCTTCGGTACCAACAATGAGTTTGGATTTGATTACCTGAGGGATAACATGGCTATAAATCCTGAAGACCTTGTACAACGCAAACACCATTATGCCATTGTTGACGAGGTTGACTCTGTGCTGGTTGATGATGCACGTACCCCCCTTATAATCTCAGGACCAACAGCTAAAAGTGATACACAGCAGTTCGATGAGCTTAAGCCAAAGGTTGACAAGCTGGTATCTGCTCAAAAAAAGCTTGTTACACAGGTGCTTGCAGATGCAAAACGATTGATTACCGAAGAAAAAACGGAAGAGGGCGGCAAGCTTCTCCTTAGGGCATTTAAAGGCCTTCCAAAAAATAAAGCCCTCATCAAGTTCCTGAGTGAAGAGGGAAATAAGTCACTGATGCAGAAGACAGAAAACTTCTATATGCAGAATAACAGCAAGGATATGCCGAAAGTAACTGATGATCTTTATTTTATCATCGATGAAAAGGCAAATTCAATAGAGCTGACTGAGAAAGGACTGGATCTTATCTCAACCTCGGTTGAGGATGCAAGCTTCTTCATATTGCCCGATGTGGGATCATCAATAGCTGAGCTTGAAAAATCAGGGAAAAGCGACCGTGAGAAACTGAAAGAAAAGGATGAGCTTCTGCAGGATTATTCAGTAAAATCGGAAAGAGTTCATACAATGACTCAATTGCTTAAAGCATGGACCCTTTTCGACCTCGATGTGGAATATGTTGTAATGGACAACAAGGTGAAGATAGTCGATGAGCAGACAGGAAGGATACTGGAGGGAAGAAGGTACTCCGACGGACTTCATCAGGCTATTGAAGCCAAAGAGAATGTGAAGGTTGAAGCCGCAACACAAACCTATGCAACAATAACACTTCAGAACTACTTCAGGATGTACCATAAGCTTGCGGGGATGACGGGTACAGCAGAAACAGAGGCTGGAGAATTATGGAATATCTATAAACTCGATGTGGTTGTCATACCAACCAATAAATCGGTTATCCGGGATGACAGGGAAGATATAATATACAAAACAAAGCGGGAGAAATATAATGCTGTCATAGACGAAATATCAGAGATGAATCGTCAGGGAAGACCGGTGCTGGTTGGGACAACATCCGTTGAGATATCTGAACTGCTGAGCAGAATGCTTAAGATGAAAGGATTAAAGCATAATGTTCTTAATGCAAAACTGCATCAGCGGGAAGCAGAAATTGTTGCCGAAGCAGGTAAGTCGGGTACAATCACCATAGCTACAAATATGGCCGGACGAGGTACTGATATAAAGCTCACCGATGAGGTTAAGAAAGCCGGCGGACTTGCCATTATCGGTACTGAACGACACGAGTCGCGCAGAGTCGACAGACAGTTGCGAGGCAGATCAGGAAGACAGGGTGACCCGGGCTCTTCACAGTTTTTCGTCTCTCTCGAGGATGAATTGATGCGGCTCTTCGGATCGGAAAGAATAGCCGGAATAATGGATAGTCTTGGTCTCAAGGATGGTGAGATGATACAGCATTCAATGATCACAAAATCCATTGAAAGGGCACAGAAGAAAGTAGAAGAGAATAACTTCGGCATCCGTAAAAGACTTCTTGAATACGATGACGTAATGAATTCACAGAGGGAGGTCATATATAAGAAGCGCCGGCATGCCCTGCTTGGTGAAAGATTAAGTGTTGATGTGGCAAACTCAATGTATGATGTTACTGAAAGTGTTGTTGATACATATCATTCGGAAGGAGATTTCGAGGGATTTGAATTTGATCTTATACGCTCATTTTCAATAGACTCGCCAGTACCTTCATCCGACTTTTTGAAAATAAGTGCACAGGAAGTAACCGAAAAAGTATATTCAAAAGTCCTGGATACCTACAAAAGAAAAATTGAATCAATATCACAGCAGGCATATCCGGTGCTGAAAGATGTTTATGAGCGAATGTCACATGTATATGAAAACGTTGTTGTTCCCATATCAGATGGTGTGAGGGTTTTTCAGGTCGTGACAAACCTTAAGGCAACGGCTGAATCGGAAGGCAAAGAGCTGGCAAAAGCTTATGAAAAGACTGTTGTTCTTGCAACAATAGATGAGGCATGGAAGGAGCATCTTCGCGAAATGGATGAATTAAAACAGTCGGTTCAGAATGCTACTTATGAACAAAAAGACCCGCTTCTTATTTATAAGTTTGAGTCTTTTGAATTGTTTAAAACCATGTTGGATAAGGTGAATAAGGATGTTGTCAGCACACTGATGAAAGGATATATACCTACACAGGATCCGGAGCAGGTAAAAGAGGCACAACGGCGCAGGCAGATGGAGAACCTGAAAACATCCAAAAGCGATTTCTCACAGTATGGAACAGGAGGGGGCAGTCCTGAGGAGAGGGACAAGAAAACTGAACCCGTGCGGGTAGATAAGAAAGTGGGAAGAAACGATCCGTGTCCCTGTGGAAGCGGGAAGAAGTATAAACATTGCCATGGTGCACAACAGGCTGCAGGAGCGCCAGGTGCACAGTCGGCCAGACCTGATGCAAAGTAACCGGATTTATCCGGCCTCTTCAACAGCTTTTTGTATTCTTGTATAAACTGTACGGTTTACCGGGACAAGTGGTAACCTTAAATTGTTGTTGCACAGGTTCATGACACTCAGAAATGCCTTTATCCCGGCAGGATTACCGTCAGCAAATAATAGTTCGATTATCTCCAGGAAACGAAACTGTATTTCACGGGCAGCTTTGAAGTTGTTCTTCAGCAGGTGATTTACAAGTTCGCTGCATTGTGAAGGGAAGGCATTTGCCAGTACTGAAATAACTCCGGCCCCTCCGGCTGCTATTATAGGCAGGTTAAGCATGTCATCACCTGAGATTACAAGGAAATTTTCAGGTTTCCCTTTTATTATCCTCATTATGTGAGGCAGATCGCCCGAGGCCTCCTTTACAGCAACAATGTTTTCACATTCATGAGCAAGCTCAAGACATGTATCGGAACTGATATGGCTGCATGTCCTTCCCGGAACATTGTAAATGATCACAGGCAGAGGACTGCAGGTTGCAATAGCTTTAAAATGCTGAAAGATCCCCCTCTGGTTCGGTTTGTTATAATATGGGGAAACAGATAATATTCCATTAACACCCTCCAGATTCAGTCCCCTTATAGTGTTAATAATTTCCTGGGTATTGTTTCCGCCTATTCCTGCAACAACCGGTGTACGGTTGTCAATTGCTTCAACAACATAAGATATCAGAGCCTGTCTTTCATCTCTGCTGAGGGTAGAAGCCTCACCGGTAGTACCCATTGCGACAATATAATTGACTCCTCCTTCGATAACATGGTTGATAATGCGGCCCATGGCGGCGAAATCAATACTTGAGTCATTTTTGAAAGGTGTTACTATGGCTACACCTGTGCCTCTGAATTTTTTCATATCTGGGTTTTGTCAATTTCAACAGATGATCCTGAATTTATCATTTCAAGATAATGAACCACATGGGTAAGGTAATCCTTGACAGAGACCGGTTTCTTTAATTCAATCATCAGGTCGAAGGTATTACTGTTTGTTCCCGGGTCGAAAAGTCCAACCTTAAAACTGGATTTGGACAGGGCTGATATGTATGATAAAGGAAATTTCTTTTCGAAATTGACATCGATCAGTATATCAAACATCGTATTGGTAAAGGAGTCAGCTTCTGCCGACATCGGGATATAGAAAAAACTGATCTCTTTTCTGCGAATGCATGACAGGTATCTTAAAGCTGTATATTTATCCGGGAGTTCCTTGCCCGGGTAGTAGCCAAGAATGGTCACACTAATGTTCCTTTCATTCATATTCTGGTGAAATTCTGAAAGATTCACGAAATCTTCAGGTTTTGAAGCATCCCATATTATTCCTATATTCTTTATCCGGCTGATATTTGAGTAGAATACTTTTCTTTTGACCTTTCCTGTCTTTTTTAAAAGGATGAAATTTCCGATTTTCAGCCTGATTTCCCTGAAGAGTTCCATAATACAAACCTAATAGTTTTTTGCTAATGTAAACAGTACAAAATTATTTATCTTCTCCGATTAATTTCAGGAATTCACTTTCACTGACCAGGGGAATGCCCAGTTCTGATGCCTTTTCCTTTTTGGAGGATCCCATATCTTCTCCTGCCAGTATAAACGATGTATTACCTGATAATGAGGTAGAATTCCTTCCCCCGTTTTTTTCGATTATCTTTTTGTACTCTTCACGGGAATGCTCTTTGAAAACACCTGAAATAAGTATTGACTTTCCCTTCAGCCGGTCACTAATGGTAATTTTCTTGTCCTCACCAGAGAGTATTAGTCCATATGATTTTAAACGGTCTATAATTAGAATATTATCCTTATCAGCAAAAAATGAGATTATGCTTGATGATATTTTTGGGCCTATCTCAGGAATACTGGTCAGTTCATCATTCGCAGCTTTAATCAGTTCATCAATCGACCTGAAAGTTTCTGTGATGGTTTTAGCAACAGTCTCCCCGACATGCCTTATGCCGAGAGCGTAGAGGACACGGCTGTAAGGAACATATATTGAGTCTTTTATGCTCTTAATGATGTTCATTGCTGATTTCTCACCCATACGTTTCAGCGGGATTAATTGTTCAACAACAAGATCATAGAGATCTGCATAATTATTTATCAGTTTATTATTAAAAAGAAGGTCAACAGTCTCTTCTCCAAGACCATCAATGTTCATGGCCTTTCTGCTTATAAAATGTTCAATTCTTCCTTTTATCTGAGGAGGGCAGTGAAGATAGTTTGGGCAGAAATGATTCGCTTCTCCTTCATTTCTGACAAGCTGAGTACTGCATTCCGGACAGTTTGCAATAAATTTTATCTCCTGACTGGTATCGTTTCTTGAAGAATAATCTACTCCCACGATCTTTGGAATTATTTCCCCGCCCTTTTCCACATAAACCATATCATTAAGGTGCAGGTCAAGAAGCGCTATCTGATCAGCATTGTGCAATGATGCACGTCTGACAGTTGAACCAGCCAGGAAGACCGGTACAAGGTTTGCAACAGGAGTGATTGTGCCTGTTCGGCCGACCTGGTATGATACCGACAATAGCTTTGTTAATACCTGTTCAGCCCTGTATTTGTATGCGATTGCCCAGCGGGGAGATTTTGCCGTATTACCAAGTTTTTCCTGGAGATCAAGGGAATTGACCTTTACAACAACTCCATCTATATCGAATGGCAGGTTTTTCCTGCCAGATTCCCAATAATTTATGAATCCGGTCACCTCTTCCAGTCCTCTGCAAAGCCTGATACTGTCAGAAACCCTGAAACCCCATTTCATAGCTTCTGTCAGATTATCATAATGGGTTTCATGAGGCAGATCCTCTGACAAAAGAAAATAAAACAGGCAGTCAAGTCGCCTTGAAGCCACAATTCGTGGGTCTAACATCTTCAACGTTCCGGAGGCTGCATTACGAGGATTGGCGAACGGAGGCAGCTCTTCGTTTATTCTCTCATTGTTCAGCTTTTCGAAAACAGTCCTGGGCATAAGTATCTCGCCCCTCATGATGAACTCCTCAGGGATATTTTTACCTGTAACTCTTAATGGAATGCTGCGGATCGTTCTGACATTGGGTGTAACATCATCTCCTTTAGTACCGTCTCCCCGGGTAAGTGCCCTCACCAGGGTTCCGTTCCTGTAGTTCAGGCTGATTGAAGCACCATCAAATTTCAGCTCGCAAACATATTCCACGGATCCGCCGGCAGCTTTTTCTGCTTTTTGATTAAAGTCGCTTAACTCATCTTCATTATATGTATTGCTGAGCGAAAGCATGGGATATTGGTGATCGTATTGCCTGAACTCATTTCGTATATCACTGCCGACCCTTTGAGTAGGCGATTCTTCAGTGATATGTCCGGGGAATTTTTTTTCCAGTGTATCAAGCTCATTCAGCAGCAGATCATATTCAAAATCGGAGATAACAGGTTTGTTAAGAACATAGTATCTTTGGTTATGTCCTTCTATCTCCCTGCGGAGCTTCTCTATGCGTGCCCTTGCTTCAGATTCTTTCATATTCAGCACTGATCAGCTCCAGACACCCTCAATTATTGTATTGCATTTGATGCATCTGCCGTCTTTAATATTGTTTGTTGTTATTCTGTAACCCTGTCTGGCAATAACAGTCGTACCGCAGTTGGGACATCTTGTATCAGCCATTTCATTACCGGGAACATTACCGATATAGACATATTTTAATCCTTCACCTTCAGCAATTTTTGATGCTGTTCTTAACAGTTCAACAGATGTTGGAGGCAATTGCTCAAGCTTGTAAGTGGGATAAAACCTGCTGAAATGCAGGGGGGTATCTTTAAATCCGTTTTCACTGAGCCATTTGCACATTAAGCCTATTTCATCAGTATTATCAGTCCATGTGGGTACAATAAGGTTGGTTATTTCAAGCCAGACTCCCATCTCCTTGTATATCTTCAATGCATCCAGCACAGGTTGAAGCTTACCTCCGGCGAGCCTGAGATATGTATTATCATTGAATGATTTCAGGTCGATGTTGGCAGCATCAATAACGGTGCAAAGCTTTTTTAACGGTTCAGGATTTATGTATCCATTTGATTTAAAGATATTTTTTATCCCCGATTTTTTTGCAATAACAGCTGTTTCGTATGCATATTCGTAAAAAGTCACAGGTTCTGAATAGGTATATGCAATAGAGCGGCAATTGTTATTTATGCTCTCTTCCACCACTTTTTCCGGTGGCAGGTTAAAGTTTCTTGTTTTGTCGGGACTTGTTTGTGAAATAGCCCAGTTCTGGCAATTAAGGCAGACCATGTTGCATCCTGCTGTGGCTATGGAATATGCTCTCGACCCCGGGAAAAAATGATAAAGTGGTTTCTTTTCGACAGGGTCGACATTAACGGAACATGGATTGCCATATGCCATGGTATAAAGCTTCGATTTGCGTACTATCCTGTTTCTGCAGTCACTTATCTCACCCTCTTTAAGTACACATTCATTTGGACAGATCCGGCACATTATCCCTCTTGGTGTCTCTTCCTGGAACATGGCCACTTTCCAGTAAAGTACCTGTTCCTCCATGATAATAGAGTTCATAACTCTGTGGCAGGGCATCGTGACAACACCAGCTGATAGTGCAAGGCACTTCTTTACAAAGTTACGTTTGCTGATATCAAAATTTTTATCTGTCATATTAAGAGCCGGTACAAAAAATAAAACTACTATTTGTTCCTGTTTGTTCCAAGAAGAATCCCCGCAAAAATCAGACCTGATAATAAAATTATTGAGATTTTTATACCAAGAACAGGTACAGCCACACCTGAAATAATTATGAATCCGAATGCTGAGCCTGCAAGATCAGCACTGTAGGTTCTGGCAGATGCCGAGCCATCATTATCTGTGAAAGTCAGTTCCCTGAAAATATGTCCTGTCAGGAATGAGGGAATCAGAACGGAAAATAAAATAACAAATATCGCTGCCAGGATGCTGCTGAAGGATAACAGATAGTTAATAATCAGAGCTATTCCGGCATACCAGGCAACAAGGATCAAAGCCTTGATCTTAAGAGGTACAGGATTCAGGAATTTGAGATTTATACCTGATCCGGCCGCCAGTCCGGCCATAAAGAGGGCAAGTATCATTCCTGTTATCTGATACATATTCCCTGCAGTAAGCTGTAATGACAGTAATACTATTATTTCAAATCCGGCGAGACCTGCGGCACTAAAATACATCATGAGATTACTTCTCCGTATGGACAGGACCGGTAATACGAATGCCAGAATCATTATTATGATTGCGGGTACCTTCTCATTAAGGTTCTTACTTAAAAAATACGACTGGAAGTGAAAGCTGGCTATCGGAAATACTGCACTGTTTTCTCTTATCCCTTTATCAAGAAGAGAAATAACCTCTGCAGTTTTATTCTTAATCAGGTCATCAGAGAGGAAATCGGAACCAACATATATATTTTCAATACTTCTTAATTCTGTCAGCCTGCATATCGAAGCGGATAATTCACTGTCAGATGCAATGTAATAAAGCTTGTTACCTACAACCGGCGTAACGTAAGTGAACACTCCGTTAAGACTGTTATAAATTGATGAATACAAGATTATTGATTCTTTGTTGGGGTAGTTATCCCAGATTCCCGGCGAACACATGAAAATACCACCAGGAACCAGTCTCTCCTTTACATCATCAAAGAATTCACTTGTATAATACCTGTTCAGTGAAAGAGTGGAAGGAGGGGGCACCAGAAGCAGGACAGCATCGAGTTTGTCTCCTTTTCCTTTAAAATACCTGAAAGCATCCTTGTTTTCTATTATGAGTTCTGCATTGCCGGGGTCAGCCTTTTCTGTTTCAGCTTTAATAAGTTCAGGGTCCCTTTCAATAAATATAACCTTTTTCACCGGATACTTCAGTACCTCAGGCAGGTATGATTTCAGGGAACCGGAGATCAGGAGTACTTTTTCCGGATTTTTCTTTTGAAGCAGTGCATAATGTATATTCTCCTCTCTTTCAGCAACATCGTCGATATATGTAAGCAGCCGCTGGTTATAATAAATACTCCTTTCACCTCCATACTCTCCATATGTAATGTTCCCGTATGGAGTTTCCCTGGTTTCTGTTACTTTAATACCGGGCAGCAGGAGTTGCCTGAAAAAAACATCCGGATCAGCTATAATAATAAAAGCTGCAAGCAGTGCAACCGATAACTTTAAAATGATTTTCTTAATTCTGTCTTTAATATAGAATGTCAGAATAGTGTATGCTATCGACATCAGGATGATAGTGAGGAGAAGCTTGTATGTGTTTAACAAACCTGCTGTAAGGACCGATATTATCAATCCGGCTGCGATACTACCGGTTGTTTCAATTGAAAAAGATTTTCCGGGAATAAAATCATTTGCCGACTTTGCGGCAGCTAACAATTTCACAAAGGTGAATCCTGATACCAGGCAGAATGGGATCAGTACCAGGAAAGTAAAGATCATGCTTACCAGGAATGACGGGGTCTCTCCTGACTGAAGATAGAGCCTTGACAGGAGAAAAAACAATATTATTGATATTATGGGGCTGATTGAAAATACCAGATTTATTTTGCGGATATCATTCAATGATGAACTGCCGGCAGCTGCAGCTCCAATCGCAGACGTAATAAGCCACGAGGCAAGAAATGTTCCTGCTGTTAGTTCATAACCTCCTGAAATATTCATTATTTCCCTAATGAGCAGGATCTGAATAGACATACTTGTAAACCCTATGACAAAAAGGTTAATAGCGATATCTGAAGAGTTCATCTTTTGCAGGCTGTCAAACTTCCTGGACTCTTCAGATCTTTTAAATAACCTTGTGAAATAGCTAATATGCCATATAAGGTGGAATATTCCTGTTATTGCAAATCCGGCCCCCGTCTCAACATGCCATTTAAGGACAGATTTAACTATGGGTAAATCCCATTTATAATTGATTTGCAGGGCAAGAAACAGTCCCGCGAGTGCTGTAATAAGAAATGTGATGGCCAGGATGGAATTCCATATTTTCCTGTGACGGGCCAGGGAAAAAAGACCGATGCGGTAAAAAATAAAACTTATTAAATATAGAACAGAAACAGCGATACCTGTTCCGATGACATGATACATAATTACTTTTTGTTTTCTTTAAGCACCAGACCCTCATAGATGTAGATCTCGGCATTTCTCCAGCCATCCCACCCAAGTCCTGCTTTATCTCTAGATGTATAACCAAGGAATTGTTCAACTGTCCAGCCATTTTCCGTTGCGACCTGTGGCAGCATTGTCCCTGACCGAAAATCCTTCTTTATATAGATCCCATGTTTACCCAGGACTATCTCATTGATATTATTGATTCTCTTCATCGGTCCCAGGATGGTTATCTCCATATCAGTTTTATCATATTCCTCTTTGGTAAGAGGAAGGAATCGAGTATCCTCAAAGGCAGAAGATAAGGCTGATTCCTTTACAACCTCGTAAAGAGGATCGGATGATAAAAATCTTCCTATACAACCCCTCAGCTTACCGTCAATCTTCAAAGTTACAAATGCGCCCAGCTGTTTTTTGAGTGATTCGGGTATCTTTTTTTCATCGATAGTGATCCGTTTCTTCTCATATAACATCGTTTTTATGCTGTTTCTGGCAATGGCAAAAAGCTGATCTATTTCCGATCTGCTGAATGAAAGCACCGTTGAAGATGCTTCATTCATTTTTGTTCTTTGTTCTTTTTCAATCAGAGCTATGGCATGGTACCCGACAACCCTGTCTTTATCTCCATAAGGAGTATCTCCTGAATTACAGTAGTCTATTCTTTGAAATTCAAGATTACTATCACTTTCAGCAAGGTACATAAGCATAAGTCCTGAGGCCCATCCGCACATGCTTGTTGCCAGTCCTTTAATATTCTTTGCTGAATTCTCTTTGAGAACGTTTAGGAATACCTTCGGATCACCTGATACAATGCCCTCAGCAGTTCTATTATCAACATCAATGGCATCTTTATACGAGGGATAATGGGAGAAGTCACTGCTTATCAGGAAGAGATTATCGGGAGTGAACCATGGCTTGAGGGCTTCAGCTATCAATTTGATTGTGTTTGTATTGTTTGTGCCGATAACTATGGGTACTATTTTTGGTGTTTTATTATAATAATACTGTATCAGGGGAACTTGTACTTCAAGACTGTGCTCCTGAAGATGGGCAGTGACAGGAAAATTAAAGACCCTGTTTTCATTTTTGAGCTTGTTGGCAATATCCCTGTTTACCTCTGCCTTGCCAAGGGGTGTAATAAAGTCGCCGGTATTATATACCGATGCCCCGTCGAATGCCATTATATGGCTGGAACCGATAAGGAAGATATTTTTTATATCAGTATTTTTAGGTGTTGCTGAGATAGCCGAGGCTGCTATTGTACCTGAGAATACATACCCTGCATGAGGGCTGATAATCGCTCTTACCTTCCTGTTTTCCGGTGATTTCATGCAATTTGCAAAATGACCTGCTATATCCTTTTGAAGAATATCCCTGTTGGCCTCATAAAAACTGCCTGCTGCAACCGGTTGTCTGTCAGTTGATTTGCCCTGGGAATAGATATCCATAACACTGAAAATTGATAATAATACAATTATTACTTTGTACATGATAACAAGTTAAAATGGCCTAATAAAGTTAGGCCAAAAAAATGAGAAAATGTGAAATTAGGATAAGTTAAACAACTGTTTAAATCAGAACCATTGACTCCTTGAGTATTCCGCCGCTATCATCTGTGCCGTTTATTTTAATACCCAGACTTACATCAGGAGTCCCGATCATATCAATGAAAGGACTTAAAGCATCCTTGAGATTCTCAATATCCATACTGTCGAATTCCTCGATATGGAAATAAAGATGGATCATAAGCGTAGCTTCCGGTTTCTTAATTGAGCAAAGGGCCTTTACTATCTTAGCCAGCCAGATGGATGAGGCTGTATTAAAGTATTCCAGATTAAGTCTCAGATTGGTTGTATGTCGTGGATCAACTGCATATTGTGTAACCCACAGCAATATATTTTCATATAGCCCGGCAGCATTTTCAGGAATTGATCTTCCTGACAGGATCAATTCTCCGGTAATATGATTAAGGTCAATCTGTGGTGTCTTACCTGAAGGTTCAATGTATATATTCTTTTGTTCCACTTTAATAATATATTAACAATTAGATAGTTATGAATTTTGATATAAAAATAGCATATCTTTTACTAATATCCGCACTCATAATCAACTCTTCATCAAAAATTATTGCCCAATAGTCAAATAATTTCGACTATTTACATAAACAAATGATTTTTTCAGGTTCCGGTGTTCCTGCTTTAGATGTGATTTGTTTTATGCCAATTTATTAAAATGCTATCTTAGCAGCCTGAAATTTTGATAGAAAATATGGAGAGAATTCTTGTCGAAAAGATAAAAGAAACTGTCAGGAATCTTTATAATAGTAATCTGTGTGATGAGTTGATACAGATACAGGAGACGAAAAAAGATTTTAAAGGCGATTTCACACTCGTTGTATTTCCTTTGCTGCGTTATTCAAAGGATACGCCAGAAAAGACCGGTGAAACGATCGGAAAGTATCTTGTGGAGACTTTTCCTGCTGTAAAAGGATACAACGTGATCAAAGGATTTCTTAATCTCGAGGTCTCCGATCAATGGTGGATTGACTATTTCCGCAAAACGGTCTCTGAAAAAGATCTCTTTTCTGAATGTAGGGTCACCAGACCGGAGACAATTCTTATAGAATATTCTTCGCCAAATACCAATAAACCACTTCACCTGGGTCACATTCGCAATAATCTGCTTGGTTTCTCTCTTTACCGCATCCTCTCAGCATGCGGACACAGGGCGATAAAAACAAATATTGTCAATGACAGAGGGATACATATATGCAAGTCGATGCTGGCCTGGAAGAAATATGGAAATGGTGAAACACCGGAATCATCAGGAATGAAGGGTGATCACCTTGTCGGAAAGTACTATGTGCTGTTTGAAAAAGAGTATAAAAAACAGGTGGACGACCTGATAAAGAAGGGATCAGGAGAGAATGAGGCAAGGAATTCTGCTCCTGCAATGAAGGAAGCGAGGGCAATGCTCCTTAAATGGGAAGAGGGGGATAGTGAAACAATGAAGCTGTGGAAGATGATGAATTTCTGGGTGTATGAAGGATTTGATGAAACTTACAGGGCATTGGGAGTCGATTTTGATAAGATTTATTACGAGTCAGAAACCTGGCAGCCCGGACGTGATATAGTATTTGAAGCTCTCAAACAAGATATCCTTACCAGAAAAGAGGACAATTCGATATGGATAGACTTAAATGTTGAAGGCCTCGACCAGAAACTCCTGCTCCGCTCTGACGGAACTGCAGTCTATATAACTCAGGACATTGGTACAGCAGTCATGAGACAGGAAGACTTTGGTTTCAACAAATGCATTTATGTTGTCGGAAATGAACAGAACTATCATTTCCAGGTGCTTCGGGCAGTTCTTATGAGGTTTGGATTTAAATGGGCCGATGGATTAATTCATTTTTCATACGGGATGGTCGAACTCCCCGAGGGCAAAATGAAATCACGCGAGGGAACAGTAGTGGATGCTGATGATCTTATCAGTGAAATGAAAGAAACAGCCAGGGAAGTCTCTCTCGAACTTGGGAAGCTTACAGATTATTCTGAAGAGGAAAAGGATGAGATTTTCCGTAAGATAGGCCTGGGTGCACTCAAATATTACATCCTGAAAGTGGACCCCAGAAAAAACATGACTTTCGATCCTTCAGAATCGATTGATTTTAACGGGAATACGGGACCTTTTATCCAGTATACATTTGCAAGGATAAGATCAGTCTTCAGAAAAGCAGATCAAATGGGGATTAAATATGATCCTGAATTTCCCGGGTTATTAAAAATTGGAGACAAAGAACTAGCTCTTATAAAGATTCTGAGTAACTATACAGCAATAGTATCTGAGGCGGCAGCAGCATACAGCCCGGCAATTATAGCAAATTATTGTTACGAACTCTCAAAGGAATATAACCAGTTTTATCACGATTTTTCAATTCTTGGAGAACCGGATAAATCAGTAAGAAACCTGCGCATTGCATTGTCGGAAGTAACAGCAAAGGTACTAAACTCGGGAATGTGGTTGCTGGGGATTGAAATGCCTGAGAGAATGTAATATAGTTAGTTTTAGAAAAAATGTTTGAGAATTTAAGTGAACGACTGGAAAGATCCTTTAAGATACTTAAGGGACAGGGAAGAATTTCGGAGATAAATATTGCCGAGACACTTAAAGAGGTTCGCAGAGCCCTGCTTGATGCTGATGTCAGCTTCAAGACAGCTAAGCAGTTCACCGATACGGTTAAGACTAAAGCATTGGGTCAGGAGGTACTGAAGTCAGTAAACCCGTCCCAGATGATGATTAAGATCGTTCATGATGAGTTGGCTGAGCTGATGGGAGGCGACAAGACAGAGATTAACATAAAATACAATCCTGCCATCATACTTATCGCCGGTCTCCAGGGATCAGGGAAAACAACATTCAGTGGAAAACTGGCAAAATGGGTCGCAGGCAAAAAAGGAAAAACACCCGTTCTCGTGGCCGGTGATGTTTATCGCCCTGCAGCTATTGAGCAGCTCAAGATAATCGGGTCTCAGGTGGAGGTTCCTGTATATACCGAAGACGGAAATATGAACCCGGTACAGATAGCCAGAAATTCTGTCAGAGAGGCAAAAATAAAGGGGTACGATGTGGTTATCATCGATACTGCCGGCCGTCTGGCTGTTGATGAGGAGATGATGAAGGAGATATCCTCAATAAAAACAGCTGTTAATCCGCACGAAATACTTTTTGTGGTTGATTCAATGACAGGCCAGGATGCTGTCAATACTGCAAAGGAATTCAATGACAGACTCGATTTTGACGGGGTTGTCCTTACAAAACTTGACGGTGATACACGGGGCGGAGCAGCCCTTTCAATACGCTCAGTTGTCGATAAACCGGTTAAGTTTGTGAGCACAGGAGAAAAGATGGATGCAATCGATATCTTCTATCCCGTGCGTATGGCCGACAGAATACTGGGAATGGGAGATATTGTTTCCCTTGTTGAAAAGGCCCAGGAACAGTTCAATGTAGAGGAGGCAAGGAAGCTTCAGAAAAAAATTGCAAAAGACCAGTTCGATTTAAATGATTTTATTACACAGATACAGCAGATAAAGAAAATGGGTAATGTGAAAGACCTGATGGCAATGATCCCGGGTGCAGGTAAAGCGATTAAAGATCTTGATATTGACGACAATGCTTTCAAGGGCATTGAGGCTATAATTCGAAGTATGACACCGGAGGAAAGGACAAATCCGGTCATTCTCAACGGAAGCAGACGAAAAAGAATTGCCATGGGCAGCGGTACATCTGTCCAGGATGTGAATAAACTCGTGAAGCAATTTGATGAAACCCGGAAAATGATGAAGATGATGACAAAAAGCGGCGGTAATGCCGCCAAACTGATGGGACGAAGATAATCCGCAGAAATGTATATATTAATAGACGGCAAAAGAATAGCATCAGAAATCAGACAAGAGATTGCTGATGAAGTAAGAAAACTTAAAAGTGAGGGAAAGAAACCTCCTCACCTGGCAACGATCCTCGTCGGAACTAACCCTTCGAGCCAGACTTATGTGGCTAACAAAATGAAAGATTGCGAGGAGGTGGGATTCAGATCCA
>Ga0315550_1001081_pt1 | contig 16859 bp, 14 predicted proteins | sample SalMarSW160190MG_2_FD_203100 | JGI IMG/M metagenome (GOLD analysis project Ga0315550, IMG submission 203100) | Salt marsh sediment microbial communities from the Plum Island Ecosystem LTER, Massachusetts, United States - Salt Marsh Sediment SW1601-90 ... | reverse complement strand
ACAATCGGCATCTCGACATCGTGCCTGCGAGAAAGCTCAAATGCCGACTGTGCCGTCGCAACTCCCTCGGCAACACTCCTCGTCATCGAAAGAATATCGGCGAGCTTCATCCCTTCACCGAGTTTTATCCCGACGGTGTAATTTCTCGAAAGAGGGCTCGTGCAGGTCAGTATAAGGTCTCCGAGTCCGCTCAGCCCCGAAAAAGTCCTCTTGTCAGCCCCCATCTGCTCGCCCAGCCGGGAAATCTCCGCGATGCCCCTGGTGATGAGAGCGGCCCTTGCATTGTAACCGAGTCCGAGTCCGTCGCAAATTCCGGCCGCTATAGCTATGACGTTCTTGAGGGCGCCACCCAGTTCAACGCCCAGCACATCCCTGTGAGTGTAAACCCTGAAATAGTCGGCTGTGAAGATTTCCTGAAGGAGCAGCCCAGTTTCAGGGTTCCTGGCGGCAAGCGTCACAGCCGTCGGAAGCCTGCGTATCACTTCTTTCGCAAAGCTTGGGCCTGAAAGGACCGCCGCCTCGATACCCGACAGTTCGCCCAGAATCTCGGACACCGTTTTGTGGGTCCCCTGTTCAATTCCCTTCGCTGCACTAATGATGAGGGCATCTTCGTGGATATGCCTTACCGCCTCGCGGAAAACGGCTCTGGTAAACTGTGTCGGCACCACGTTGACTATGTAACGGGCTTTTCTGACGGCATCCACGATATTGCCTGTCGCCGTCAGGCCGCGAGGCAGTTCTACGTCAGGCAGGTAAACGCTGTTACGCCCTGCATTGTTTATCTCAGCAGCAAGATCTTTTTCATGGACCCAGAGCGCAACATCGTAACCCTTCTCGAAGAGAAGACATGCCAGAGTAGTGCCCCAGCTGCCACCGCCGATCACGGCAATATAGCTCACGCTCCGCCCCTGTCCCCCGCCGGGGAAAGCTTCCTGCAAGCGCAGGCGGCTTCATACCATTCCGGGAAGTCACACGATATAGAAGAGGGAAACCCCTGGCTCATCGCCTTTTGGCTTTCTCGATCCTGGCCCATGTATCCTTCAGGGAAACAATCCGGTTAAAGACAATCCTTTCCGCCGAAGAATCGGGGTCAACAGTAAAATAGCCCTGTCTTTCGAACTGGCAACGGCTTCCGGCCGCAGCGCCGGCAAGACCGGGTTCGACGCGGCAGGAAGTTAGTACTTCCAGTGAATGAGGATTCAGACAATCCATGAAATCGAGGTCCTCCGTTTCCTCGCCCGGAACGGTCGCCAGAAGATGCTCGTAGAGGCGCACCTCGGCTTCCAGGGCGTGCCCGGCCGATACCCAGTGAAGAGTCGCCTTCACCTTGCGTCCATCCGGCGCATCACCGCCCCGGGTCTCCGGATCATAGGTACACCGGAGTTCGATCAATTCACCGGTCTTGTCATCCTTGACTGCTTCGAGACAGGTAATGTAATAGGCATATCTGAGCCGCACCTCTCGCCCCGGCGACAACCGGTGAAACTGCTTCGGAGGGTCCTCCCGATAATCATCTCTCTCTATATACAGGACCCGTGAAAAAGGGACCTTTCTTGTACCCATCCCGGGGTCTTCGGGGTTATTGACGGCCTCCAGCTCTTCAAACCCGTCTTCCGGATAATTGACAATGACCACTTTCAGGGGACGCAGTACTGCCATAAAGCGGGGAGCCCTCTTATTCAGGTCTTCCCTGACACAATACTCGAGGAGGGCCATATCGACAGTGCTGTCTCTCTTGGCCAGCCCGATGCGTTCACAGAAATTTCTGATCGACTCCGGCGTATATCCACGCCGCCTCAATCCGGCAAGCGTCGGCATCCTGGGGTCGTCCCAACCCGAGACATGCCCTTCCCGGACCAGCCTGATAAGCTTCCTCTTGCTCAATACCGTATTACTGAGGTTAAGCCGGGCAAACTCTATCTGGCGCGGATGACACTCCGCCTTCAGTTCATCGAGAAACCAGTCGTACAAAGGCCGGTGGTCCTCAAATTCCAGCGTGCAGAGTGAATGAGTAATCCCTTCGATGGAATCGGAAACGCAGTGCGCAAAATCATACATCGGATAGATACACCACGAATCCCCCGTCCTGTGGTGGACGGCCCTCAGTATGCGGTACATGACGGGGTCCCTCATGTTCAGGTTGCCCGAAGCCATATCGATCTTTGCACGGAGCGTCCTGGATCCGTCATCGAACTCCCCTCCCCGCATTCTCGCAAAGAGGTCCAGATTCTCTTCGACAGGACGGTTGCGAAAAGGGCTCTCACGGCCAGGTTCGGTAAGCGTCCCCCTGTACTCCCTTATCTGATCGGCACTGAGATCACATACGTAGGCCTTTCCGGCCCTGACCAGCTGTACCGCATAACCATAAAGCCTTTCGAAATAGTCGGAAGCATAGTAGAGCCGGTCGTCCCAGTCGAATCCGAGCCACCGGACATCCCCCCTTATCGACTCAACGTATTCAACCTCCTCCTTGCTTGGGTTGGTATCGTCAAAGCGGAGATTGCAGAGTCCGCCATATTCGGCGGCAACACCGAAATTGAGACATATGGACTTCGCGTGTCCGATATGAAGATATCCGTTCGGTTCCGGCGGAAAGCGCGTATGGACACGTCGCCCGTGTTTTCCCGACGCCAGGTCTTCATCGATGATAACCCGGATAAAATCCTTCGGCCTTCCGGGGCCTGTGCTCATTACTGAAGCTCCCTTCTCTGTAATGCCCTCTCTGAACAGCACTCCTATTCTAACATGTCAAGCCGATAGCGAAAAGAGTGCGCACGGACGGATAATCGGGCCGATCACGGCCGGCCGCCATCAGGAACTCCTGCCCCACAGTTGTATATACCCGGCAATTACAAATATCCTGAGAAAAAAGGCAGGTATGTGCCCTACCAGTTCGGGATGCTGCTCCTTAACATACGCAGAGCTTGCCGGAAAGGTTGTTCAGAAAATCACGGGCCGTCATCTTCATACAGCGCCAGGGTCTATTGACCGTATCGCCCTGTCGAGCCTTGTCAGCGTTTTTTCACGGCCCATGACCTCCATCACCTCAAATATGCCGGGGCTTACGGTCCCTCCGGTCAACGCCACGCGGACCGGCTGTGCGAGCGAACCCAGTTTTATTCCGTGCTTTTCCATCATACCGGAGAAAACTTTTTCCAGCTCCGCGGCCGAGAAATCCGTTATCGGGTCGAGTTCGTCTCTCAGTTCGCTCAGCAAGGCGAGGCTCTTGCCGTTCAGGAATTTGGCCCTGGCCTTTTCTTCATACTCTACGTCTTCAACAATATAATAGTTGAGGGAATGTGCCAGTTCCAACAATGTGCGGGAACGTTCCTGCAAGGTCGCGATCGCCCTCGAAAGCCAGGCCTTGTCGATTGCCTGTCCCTCGCTGACTACCTTCTCCTGCATGAGAAAAGGCATGACAAGGTCTGCAAGTCTTTCCGGAGCCATGCGCATGATATACTGTCCGTTGAGCCACAGAAGTTTTTCGGGATTGAAGACCGCCGCCGCCTTTCCAACATTGTCGAATGAAAAATACCTGATGAGTTCCTCCTCTGAAAATATCTCCTGATCACCGTAAGACCAGCCGAGCCTCACGAGGTAGTTCAGAAGCGCCTCGGGAAGATATCCCATTTCCCGGTATGCCGTGACCGACGTCGCCCCGTGCCTCTTCGAAAGTCTCGTCCTGTCCGCACCGAGTATCATGGGGAGATGGGCAAACCCGGGCACTTTATATCCGAGAGCGCGGTAGATCTGTACCTGCTTCGGAGTATTGTTCAGGTGGTCGTCACCTCTGATTACATGAGTGATACCCATGTCGACATCGTCCACAACAACGGTCATATTGTACGTAGGCGTCCCGTCCGAGCGGACGATAATGAGGTCGTCGAGTTGTCCGTTTTCGAAAACAACCTTTCCCTTTATCAGGTCGTCGATAACGGTATGCCCCTCCTGAGGCATCATGAATCTCACGACGGGCGACACCCCGGGGACAGGCTTTTTAAGTGTCCTGCACCGGCCGTCATACTTCGGGAGTCGACCCCTGGCAAGGGCTTCCTTCCTCCGGGTCTCTAATTCTTCCGATGAGCAATAACAATAATATGCCTTGCCCTCCCGGACGAGCTTCTCCGCATAACTCCTGTAAACGTCGAACCGGTCCGTCTGTCTGAACGGCCCCTCGTCCCAGTCAAGGCCCAGCCACTTCATCCCCTCCACGATAGCCTCTATGTATTCCCCTGTGGAACGGGTCCTGTCAGTATCTTCTATGCGCAGAATGAAAGTCCCCCCTCCGTGCCGCGCGTACAACCAGTTGAAGAGCGCCGTCCTCGCGCCTCCTATATGAAGGAAGCCCGTCGGGCTGGGTGCAAAACGAACTCGTACGTTATCGCTCAAGAAAACCTCCTCCGTGCTAATTTTTTCCTTTTCTTATTATAAGTCTAAGGAACTTTTCTGTCCGCTCCGTCACCCTGAACCTCTCATCCGACCGGTAACCGGCAATCCAGACGATATCATCACCGCTGACCACAACGGGTATACTGTCCCTTTCATCCCTGGGGACCTTCTCGTCGACGAAGAAATCCTGAAGTTTCTTCCTCCTGCCGAATCCGGACGGATAGAAATAGTCTCCTTTCCTTCGAGGGCGTACGGCAAGGGGAAAAGACATATTGCCGGCATCGAGAAGCACAGAGTACTTTCCGTCTCCCGCCTTGCCCATCTGCCCTTCGAACGATGCGGTGATCACTGCCTTCGCGCCGGTGACAACTACATCGCCGGGGGGATCGAGCGAGTAGGAGGCTATCCTTACGACCGGTTCGGATGTCATAACCAGAAGAGAGTACTCCCTGATAACCCTAACATTCCCGGGGAGGTTGAGCCTGTCTCCGGAACTTCCGTTCCTGATCAGTTTGATAATATCCTCGATATGGGAAAAACTTATTCCCTTCAGCCCGCCCGTCTCGTCGATTGCCCTCCTGAGAACCCTTCTGAGGACAACTATTTCGAGGTTCTCCATCGGAACAAGGAAGAGTTCGATCCTTTCCGCTGTCTTCCTGCTGATCAGTTTCATGAGCGTCTTGGTAACGATCACTTCGAAGTATCGCTCCTCCTCCTGGAGGACAGATACACTTTTCAGGATCGTTTCGGTAAGATTGGGGTTGAATCCTTTCATGGCCGGGATGAGAGTCTTCCGTATCCTGTTTCTAAGATAGTCTGCTTTCAGATTGGACGAGTCTACAACGAAAGGGAGGTTCTCCCGGAAGAGAAATTCTTCGATCTCTCCCCGTTCGATCTCTATTAAAGGCCTGATGATCTTCCCCCTTTTCGCCGGAATTCCGGAAAGCCCTTTCGGCCCCGACCCCCTTAGCAGCCTCATGATGAAGGTCTCCACCTGGTCGTCGGCGTTATGGCCCAGCGCGATACTGTCGGCTCCCTCCTCCCGGGCCGCTTCGTGAAAAGCGGAATATCTGAGTTCACGGGCCGCCTCCTGTTTGTTCAGACCATGTTCCCTGGCAAAAGATGTGACGTCCACCGACTTCACGGAAAAATCAATCTTCAGGCTCCCGCAAAGTTTCCCGCAGAATTCGATCTCCAGAGGGACCTCCGCAGGCCTGAGGTTGTGGTTGACGTACAGGGCGCGGATCGTCAGGCGCAACTCTTTTCTCAGACGGTCCAGGACGTGAAGGAGGCAGACTGAGTCCGGCCCGCCGGACAATCCTGCCATAACCGTCTCTCCACCGCTGAGCATCGCGTATCTCTTAATGGTTCCGGAAACGTGTTCTGTTAAATCCATGTGTAACCCGACTACAATTATATTATTATAAGTACCATGGGCTCAAGGAGCAGGAACCGTCATGGCATCACGGATGAGAGATAGAAAAGTTTCTCCGCAGCACAGACAAAAAAAAGAGGGCGACGCACCTGCCGGACGCCGGACGGCTGTTTACGGGGACACCGCTTCGATCTGTACCAACGCAAAATGCGTTATGCGAAAGAATGCTAAATGTTTCGGTTACGAGGGATGCCCCGGATTTAAAGGCAGATGATCATTTTGCGGCTTCCGCTGCCGGAAGCGTAATATTCTTCACCTGGCCGGAACTGCCCGGTTTGCCGATGTCCGTTCCATCCAGACGAATGTCTATTCCTCCGGCATTGCCTACTTTGAGAGATGCCTTGCCGGAGAAGGACCAGTTCTGCGACTGCCCCGGCCGAAGAAGCATCTCTTCCCTCCTGCCGTTTTCGAAGGTCACGGATATCCACGTAGTGTCATCTGCAGTAACGGACAAACTATGCCGGCCGCCGGCTGCAACCTTCGCCCCGGATTCCCCGCTGCGTTGAACGGCATCAGTCTCTGCGAGTGCCGAACCGGTTTGTGCCCCTCCGGGTGCTTTTCCCGCCACAGGCGTCCCGGTCAGAGGTTCGGCATTTCTCCCCCTCGGAGGGCGGGGAAACAACAGAAAAGCGACGATGACCACCCCGAGCACGGCAATCAGATAGCCTACTCTGGAACCTTTCTTTTGTGAAAATGCTATTGGGATTATCGTCGAGGGCTGAGGCTGCGACAGGTGCTCTCTGTAAAATTGGACAATGGGATCCGCATCAACGCCGACAAAGGCTGCATAACACCGTATATAGCCCATAGTGTATACCGGTACAGGGAGCTTTTCAACGGCGTCATTCTCTATTGCGGCAAGATACTCTTCGCCGATCTTCAACGATTCTGCTATTTCATGGATTCCAAGACCCAGCTCTTCGCGCTTGTTTTTTAAGATCTCTCCCGCCAAACCCGCCTCATTTTTCTTTAAGATAACACATACATCTATTATTTTTAAAGAATATGGGATACTTCGCGATGCCGGAATCGTAAACATCCATGGTAATATAGGTTAACAATGACCAGAATCGTCATAACAGGCATAGGTGCGGTTACGCCTGTCGGAAATAGCTTTCATGAATCATGGGAAGCGATAAAGGCCGGCAGAACGGGGGTGGGACCGATTACGAGGTTCGACGCATCCCGCATCCCCTGGAGGGTAGCAGGGGAATTAAGAGGTTTCGATCCGTTGCCTTTTATTGGGCCGAAAGAAGTAAAACGTACGGACCCTTTCGTTCATTACGCGGTGGCAGCCGCTGTCATGGCTGCCGGGGACGCCGGACTGATCGATGGATACGGGGCCGGACATAACCGCGTGAGAAGTCGGCACACCGGCTATCTCGGCACAGGGGGGATCATAATAGGCTCAAGCCGCGGCGGTATAAGTACAATAGAACATGCCCTTTCAAGAAATCCTTCCCTTGCCGCTCCGCGGGCGGTAAGCTCCCTTTCTCTCAGACTCTCCCCCTATCTCATGCCGGCTACTACCATCGGCATGGCCGCGTCCCTCAGCGCACGGATACTGGGGATCAAGGGGCATTGTCTCGGCATTTCAAACGCGTGCTCTTCAGGCCTGAATGCCGTAGGAGAAGCGTTCAGATTACTCAGGAGCGGATACGAAGGGCCCGTGCTCTCCGGCGGTTCCGAGGCCCCCATCTGCAGGTTGTGCGTTGAGGGATATGGCCGCGCCGGCGCGTTATCCGCGATAAGAGATTTTTCAGCCAGCAGACCTTTCACCCGGACCCGGGACGGCTTCGTCATAGCCGAAGGCTCCTGTGTCCTGGTATTGGAGAGACTGGATGCTGCGGTCAGAAGGAACGCCTGCATATACGGCGAAATAATCGGCTATGCAAATACGACAGATGCGTTTCACCAGACCAGACCTGACATCAGAGGAGAGGCCGGGGCGGTAAGACAGGCTGTCGCCGCTGCCGGGGTCAGACTGGAAGAAATCGACTATATCAATGCTCACGGGACTTCCACCCCTCTCGGAGACATGACTGAGGCCGGTGCCATCGCCATGGTGTTCGGAGACCTCACGCCCGGCGTTCCGGTCAGTGCGCTGAAGTCTATGACAGGCCACATGCTGGCGGCATCGGGATCGCTCGAAACGGCCTTTACCGCCATGAGTCTGAAGGAAGGCATCATACCGCCCACTCTGAATGTTCCCCCCCGGGACGACTGCTGCAATATCGCTCTGGTGAGAGAAGTCACCATGAAGAAAATGAGGCTTGCCCTCACCAATTCTTTCGGCTTCGGAGGGTTAAATGCGGTAGCCGTTCTGAAAAAATTTCCCTGACCCGCCTGATGGAGCCTTCTTCTCTTTACGCATGCTGAAAAACAGTTAGAGCATTCTTTCGCCTGAAAGAAATCTTGCCGCATCCTCTGCGGGGACAGGATAACTGAAGATGTTTCCTGGAGTTCGTCACATTCAAGAGAACGGAGAAATTCCAGGTGCTCTTCTCTTTCAACTCCTTCCGCGATCACCTTCATGTTCAGGCTGTGTGCCATTGCCACAATCGCCCTTGCGATAACTGCATCGTTCGGGTCGATTGCTACGAACGAGACGAAGGGCTCGACCATTTTCAATTTATTAATGGGGAAATACTTAAGATAAGAAAGGGACGAGTATCCCGTCCCGAAGTCGTCGATGGAAATGTGCACCCCCATCCTTCTGAGGGCCTGAAGCGCCTCGACGGAAATCTCGGTGTTATTCATAAAAATGCTCTCCGTCAGTTCCAGTTCCAGGAATTGCGAACCTAGACCTGTTTCTTTCAGGACCCGGCCGACAAGGGACACTATATCACCCTGCTGAAATTGCCTGGCCGAGATGTTCACGGCCACCCGGACAGGCGTCAGCCCGGCTTCCTGCCACAACTTGTTCTGTGTGCAGGCCTTGTGCAGGACACATTCGCCGAGGGGGAGGATGAGACCGGATTCCTCCAGCAGCGGGATAAATGTGTTTGGATAAACCACGCCGAAGTCCGGACGGTCCCAGCGCACCAGGGCCTCCAAACCGCTTACACGGCCTGTAAGAAGATCGATCTGCGGCTGATAGTGGAGGAAGAACTCCTCCCTTCTCAGGGCTAGACGAAGGCTGTTGTCGATCACCATCCTGTTGAATGACTTTATGTTCATTGCCGGCGAAAAGAATTTGTATGTATTTTTCCCCGCCTCTGCCGCATGCTGCATGGCCGTATAGGAGTTTTTTATGAGGGAGATGTCCTCATCGCCGTCGTCGGGATACACACTGATGCCTATGCTGGCGTTAACAAACAGTTCGTGCCCCCCGAGAAAGCAAGTCGAATTCAGAGCGGTGAAAATCTTGTCGGCGACATGGGTTGCGTCATCGGCATCGGTGACCTCCGGAAGGAGGATCATAAACTCGTCCCTCCCGGGCCTTGCCACCGTATCGCTCCTTCGAAGGCAGCCCCTCAGCCGGTCGGCCATTGTGCAGAGCAGCTGATCGCCAAATTTCTCTCCAAGCGTGTCATTGATCAGCTTGAGGTAATCCAGGCTGACAAACATGACGGCGACCGCATTTCCCCTGCGCCTGGCAAGCGCGAGCGCCTGTTTCAGCCGGTCACGAAAAATTTTCCTGTTTGGAAGGCCCGTCGCCGCATCATAAACCGCATTGTCCTTTTCTTCCAGATCCGCACCTCGCCCCTCTCATTATCATCATCCCCTTTCGTACGTCACCCTCCCTTTCTAATGAAGCCTGTCAGGAAACCGGCTTCTCATAAATCCTGTATTTTTTGTACAGCTCCCCGCCTATCATCTCGATTGTCCTCTGGACTGGTATATTATCTTCAAGTATCCACGAAAACTCAACTCTCTTGTAGTTCCCCTTCAAAATGGGTTTATATCCCTCCCTGAACATCAGGGCTTCGACCCCCCTGTTTCTGAATTCCTTCTTGATCCCCAGAAGCATCACCCTCAGATCCTTTATCCTTCTCGAATAATAAAGTGCCATGGCGAGGCTGAGGGGGTTCAGCTTCCCGTTCATATGCCTGAGGACAAAATTAAAGTCCGGAACGAGGCCCATGAACCCTGCAGGCTCGCCATCCTTTTCCGCTATAAGCGTCATTTCGGGAACTATGATCTGTTTGAGCCTGCCGGACGCGTATTCAAGCTCCTCATCCGTCATGGGAACAAATCCCCAGTTCTTCTCCCAGGCCGAATGATATACCTCCCTGAAAATGCCCATTTCAGCGCTGAAGTTTTTCATGTTTATCGGTCTGACCGTCATCCCTCTCTTCTCTGTGAGAACCGCAACACGGTGGACCTTTTCGGGCAGCCTCGCCCGGACCCGGTATATGTATGCAAACAGGTCCTTGACCTTCTTCAGCCCGTACTGCTCCGAAAGATCATTGTAGTAGGGAGGATTATAGGGCATCATGATCATGGGGGGCTCACCGAACCCCTCGACCAGGAACCCGCATTCTTCGTTGGTAGAGAAGTTCATCGGACCTCTCATGGTATCCATCCCCTCTCCTTTCAAATACTTCTCCGCACTCTCAAAGAGTGCCCGGGAAACTTCCGCATCATTAATGCACTCAAAAAAACCGAAGAAGCCCGTCCGTTCGTGATGAAAGTCGTTATGCCTCTCATCGACAAAAGAGATGATTCTTCCGGCGGGTCTGCCGTCCTTCAGGGCGACGAGGCGTTTTGCACGTGCGTGGTGGAAGTAAGGATTCTTGGCCGAGAAATGTACCTTCATCTCCCTGTTTAACTGCGGGACAAACAACGGATCCTTGTGGTAGAGATTGAAAGGAAAGCGGATGAAGTCATCGAGGGGCTTACGGGCCTCAATGACCTCGATCATTTATATTATGCCCAGGGCCTTGCCCACTTTTTCGAAGGCATGTAAAACTTTGTCGAGTTGCTCATCCGTATGCGTGGCCATGTAACTGGTTCTGATGATGGACTTGCCGTTTGCGACGGCCGGGCTGACCGCGACATTTGCGAACACCCCTTCTTCCTGGAGCATCCTCACCATCGCAAAGGCCTTCATATCTTCACCGACCAATATGGGAATGATCGGGGTCTCACTGGGACCTGTCTCAAAACCCAGGGACTTGAACCCCTCGTGCATCTTCCGCGTGATGGTCCATAGTCTTTGTATGCGCTCCGGTTCGTTTTCGATGATGTCCAGGGCCGCGTCCACTGCGGCGATAGAAGCGGGAGGGGGACTTGCGCTGAAGATCAATGCCCTCGCAAAATGCTTTATATAGTGTATAACCTTCTCCTCCCCGGAGATAAACCCTCCGATCGAAGCCAGGGACTTGCTGTAGGTCCCCATTATGAGGTCGACTTCCTTTTCGAGTCCGAAATGTTCCGACGTCCCCCGGCCGGTCTTGCCGAGGACACCTATGCCGTGGGCATCGTCGACCATGATTCTCGCGTTATACTTCCTGGCAAGGGAAACAACGTCGGGCAGGTTAATAATGTCTCCCTCCATGCTGAAGACGCCGTCAACCACTATCATCTTCCTGCGCTCCCTGTATTCAATCAGTATCCTCTCAAGGTCAGCCATGTCGTTGTGCCGGAACTTCCGCACCTCCGCATAGGAGAGACGGCAGCCGTCTATAATGCTCGCATGGTCCATCTTGTCGATTATGATGACGTCGTCCTTCCCGGCCAGGGCCGAAATTACGCCGAGGTTCACCTGAAACCCGGTTGAAAAAACTAGCGCGGCCTCCTTCCGGATAAACCTCGCCAGTTTCTCTTCAAGCGCGACATGTATGTCCAGCGTGCCGTTCAGAAACCTGGAACCGGCGCATCCCGAACCGTACTTTCTCACCGCCGCCAGCGCCGCTTCCTTCACTGCAGGATGGTTCGTGAGTCCCAGGTAGTTGTTCGAACCCACCATTATCATCCTCTTGCCGTCCATCACGACCTCAGGGTCCTGGGCACTCTCTATGACCCTGAAGTACGGGTACAATTCAACTGCCATCAGCTCCTTGGCCTTGGTAAATCGGTAACACTTATCGAACAGGTCTGAGTTTCTCTCTATAGCCATCGGTGAATTTTGTACCAGTCTGCCGTCCATTTTACCCCTTCCATCAATGTTGTTTTTGAACTGAATCCCAGTTCGCTTCTTGCCTTGCCGACATCGCAGGTCCAGTTCGAAAAACGAAGCTCCCTCGCCTTGTCACTATTAATTATACTCTTTTTGTTAATTTTTTCACCCACGCATGCGACAAAGGGCACAAGCGAAAGAGGCAGCCTTATCTTCAACGGTTTCGTTTCGAGCGCCGCAGATATCGCCCCGACAATGTCCCCGCTAGTATAAACCATCTCATCGGACAAAAAAAATGTCTTGTTCTCAGCTTCCTTCTTTTCGGCGGACAATATGATAGCATGAACTAGATCCTCTACGTAAAGCATCGAATAAAGACCCTCCCCCCAGTAGGGGAAAACCCCTCTCTTTACCATCCGGAACATAACGAGAAAATCAGCGTCTCGCGGCCCGTAGACTGCGGACGGTCTCAGCACGGTCACCGGCATATCGCCCCTGTAACCAAGTACGGCCCTTTCGCCCTCGAGTTTACTTTTTCCGTAAAAGGAAACCGGCTTCGGTTCGCAATCTTCCTTTAGCGGGACCCCGTCGTTACTCGGTCCGGCGGCAGCCAGGCTGCTGATATAGACAAACCTTCGCAGGCCGGGATTCCTCTCGGCGGCAATTCTTGCCAGTTTGTCGGTACATACGGCATTTGCCGAGAAAAACTCTCTCTCTGTCGTCGCCTTTGTACGTCCCGCAAGGTGAAAGATGTAGTCGAAATCCCTCACCTGGCCGGCACAGGAATCGATATCGGCAAGATCGCAGGAAATATATTGCAGATCAAGGTGTTCTATCCACCTGAGATTGGAAGTACTTCTTGCGATGCAGGTCACATCGTAACCTTTCTTCAGCAAGGCTTCCGCAAGGTAGCTTCCAATGAAGCCGGTAGCTCCCGTTACCAGGGCTTTCATAGGGTGCAGTTATTGTTGTTTAAATTACCGGCATTAGTCAAGTACAAATTAGGCAGCTCTTCCGTGAAAAGGGAGACAAGAAAGATCCTCGCAGCCAGTCTGCGCGTGGAGTCGCCACGATCTTCTTCAGACGGTCGCTGTTGTGCTCCAAAGAAAAAGAGTCGCGCAACACAAGTATTGCAGATCCCTTACTGCGAGCCGTAACTGTGAAGGCCGGAAAGCAGCAGATTCACCCCGAGATAGGTAAAGATGACCGCCACAAAGCCAATGACCGCCACCATAGCAACCTTCTTGCCTCTCCAGCCTCGCATAAGACGGCTGTGCAGATAAAAGGCGTAAAGGAACCATGTGATCAGCGACCATGTTTCCTTCGGGTCCCAGCTCCAGTATTTGCCCCACGCCTGGTTGGCCCACAGGGCCCCGAATATGAGCCCGCCGAGAGTAAAAATCGGGAACCCGATAGCGATCAACTTGTAAGTAATCTCATCCAATATCTCCGCGGAGATGTTAAAGCCCTTTATGACCTTCTTCATTATCCCGCCATATCTCCAGACGAGGAAAATGAAAAAAGCCGATACGACCCAGCTTGCCGACTCTACAAACCCTGAACTGTTTCGGAAGGTCGCTTTGAAGAGATAACTTTTCAAGAACTGCTGCTGGCTCTGTCCCCCCACCTTGAAAGTGAGAAAATCAAGACCCATTGCTGCAAGAACTATTATGAAGATACTCAGCATCACCGTCCAGAAAATGTACGCAGGCTCATTCCTTTTTTCGGTCCGAACGATGAGGTACATGAGTCCGGTGCTGAAGGATATGCCGAACATCGAATAGGAAATAAAGCTCATCATGACGTGGGCAAGAAGCCAGTTGCTCTGTAAAGCCGGGACAAGGGGTTCAATGCTCTTCGACATGCCTGAAAGATCGATAAAGGCAAGGGCAAGGCCGGCGACGGGAGTGATAAAGGCTCCGAACGAGCGGTTCTTGTACTTGAACTCTATTACAAGATATGCAAGTATGAGACACCATACGAAGAATATGAGCGACTCATACAGGTTGGTGAGCGGCACGGCCCGAAGGAAACTCTTTTCGATGGCGTAAAACTCCTTCCACCTGAGAACGAGTGCGATGGTCTGCGACACAAAGCCGGTTATCGTTATGGCCGTGGCAACCAAGCCGATCTGCTTTTTCTTGAACCCGAGATAGGTTATATATGTCACCATGGCCAGGAAATACGCGATTGTAGAAATCCCAAAAAAGAACGAACTGTCCATCATTATTCCCCTTTCTGGCCGGAGCCGAGAGCCGCGGCCAGCTTTTCTATCTTTTTCTCGAAGGCTGCCCTGTTTCTGTGAGCGGAAGCCCCTATCAGTATCTTTGTGCCGCCTTTCTCTTCAACAATATTCATCCATATACGCCTGTGGCTCATGAAAAACGAGACAAAAAGACCGAACGCCAGGATGAAGCATCCAACATAAACAATCCCCTGACCCGGGTCTTTCCTGACCTGGAGTCCGGTGTACTGGACGCCCCAGTAATCCAGGAACTCCACCTTACTGCCGTCCGGCAGGTCCCAGGTTTGCGGGAACCTCTTGAAGATCCAGCCGGAATAGTGTTTCCCTCCCGGCGCCGAAAATTCCACGAATATCGCCGGATTAACCATATTCTGATTGTATGTGAAAGGCTTTCCCGACCGGTCCACCGTAAGAGCCGGGCTGAAATTTGTGATACGCCCTTCTATTCCCGAATCCGGGATGGTGAAGCTGCCACCCAGCCTCGTGTTGAAATCTTGCGACTTCCCGTCTTTAGCGACCAGTCTCAGCATCACGATGCCATTCTCCAGATTGTCCTCCACCGTGCCGAAGCTCGCTTGATAAAAGGTAATACCGTTATACGTAAGAGGGTCATTTACAACAATGGTCTTCTTTGCCACTTCAACGCCGTTTTTCCAGATACTAAGCCAGCTCTTGTAGCTTTTCGGCATGTCGGTATCCCCGTAAAACTGCGCTTCGAATTTGTCGCAGCGCACGTCGAATCCGAGAGGTATCCTCTTGTCGCTGGACTGATAGGCAAAGGGCGACATCTTTCCCTCCTGCAGCGCCAGGTACCCGTTAAAACCGAAGGCGACGCCTATTATCGCTCCGACAAGGATGACGAGTATGCTCGAATGCGTGATATAAACACCGAGCCGCGTGAAATTGCCCTTCTCAGCGTAAAGCTGCACCCCGCTTTCCGATGAGGATTCGGAAGGTCTGAACCCGATTTTCCTGAATGCCTTGGTTGCAATATCCTTGACGTGGGCCGGCTTAGCTTTCACAGTGAAAGTACTTCTTATGGACATCCTTGCTACATGCTCGGGGGAAAGGGGGCGGATGGGTTCCCTGACGATCTTCCATATCCGCGGGATCCTGTCGAGCGAACATATAATGAGGTTGGCAGCGAAGAGGAGGAGGAAGGTGACAAACCACCATGAATGGTACATATCCATAAACCCGAGCTTATCGAGGACACTATAGGCGGCCGGTGCGCCGGACTTGCCGACAAACTTTGCAAGGATCTTCAGGTTTTTCGCCGGATCGGCGTTCTGTTCGATGACCGTTCCTACAATCGACGTCAGTGCTATTAATGAAAATATGACTACGGCGAACTTGATGGAGGCGAAGAGGCCCCATATCCTGTCAGTTATTGTCTTGTTCTTTGCCTTTTCCATGGAACCGGTCTATGTTACGTAGCCATATATAATAAAATAATGCCTCCCGACAAAACAAGGTTACCCGGTGTTGCCGTCGTCGCTCTCCGGCAAGACTACAGGCCTGTCCCTGTCGGCGTTCACGACGCACAAGAAACCGAAGGGCTCATCGAAGGGGTTACTCAACTGATGCACCGTATCGGGAGATATGTAAAGGGTATCTAGAAACCCCATATTCCTCTTCCTTCTGCCGGTCCGCACAATACCTCCGCCTCTTATGCATATCACCACATGTTCGTGTCCGTGCCGCTCCAGGCTGCTGAATCCGCCCGGAGAGATCTCGAAATACCTCACATGGAATTTGGTCGATTCCCCATGCGTCCCTATCAATACCCTTCTTACGACATCCGCCCACCCACCGTCTTCCACCTTGTATCGCTCATCTTCGATGCCCTCCCACCTGCACCCGCCCTTATGCCGGTATAAGACAGACCGATTGCCTCTTCCCCTCACGGCCCTTTTCTTTCGCGGCATCTCACAGAATGACGTTTCGGATTTTCTTTTCATTGTCAAAAGTTCCCGCGGTTAATCAAAATTCACGACGCACTTCAGGGAACTACCTGCGGCCGCGGTAAGCCTGAAGGCATCGCACGTCTTTTCAACAGGAAACCTGTGCGTAACCAGCTTCTTCGCCGACACAACTCCCTTTTCGATCAGTTCAAAGGCGTCCGCAGTGTCAGTCGGTCCGCAGGAGTAGCTCGTGATGATATTTACATCGTTGAAGTAGAGATAGTTGGGGTCGATAATCAGTCTCTCGCCCGGTTTTGCGGGGGTAAAGAAAAGGGCCTGCCCTCCCGCCCTGACGCATTTCAAACCCTGCAGCATGGCGTCCGCGCTGTTGGGGCCGACAACGACAAGTTCTGCCATTTCCCCTTTGGTAATGTCTCTCAAACTCTCGACCGTATCATGCACCGATATGTCAATAACGTCGTCAGCGCCGAATTCAAGCGACTTCTCGAGACGGAACTTCACCATGTCGGCGCATATGACTTTGCCCGCGCCGAAATGCTTCGCCAAAAGCAGGTGTATCATGCCCATTACACCGAGCCCCATGACAAACACGGTATCTCCCCGGCGGATGCGGGCGCGCCTGAATCCCTTGACCACACACGCCGCAGGCTCAACCAGCGTTCCGTCTTCGAAGCTCATACCGTCAGAAAGCGTGATGGTATCATTTTCGAGATTCAGGGAGGGAATGAGGATATATTCGGAAACCCCGCCCGGTACGATGCGCGAATTTTTCCAGGCAGAACAATGAACGTAATCGCCTCG